>Ga0163144_10002422_pt1 | contig 43056 bp, 43 predicted proteins | sample OliLak19BULKMAT1_FD_123175 | JGI IMG/M metagenome (GOLD analysis project Ga0163144, IMG submission 123175) | Freshwater microbial mat bacterial communities from Lake Vanda, McMurdo Dry Valleys, Antarctica - Oligotrophic Lake LV.19.BULKMAT1 | ecosystem: Environmental > Aquatic > Freshwater >...
ACATAGGTCTGGGCAGTCTCAAAATCAGGCTTTTCTTTAAACGATTGGATATTATAGGCGTCATCCGCGCCACTAACTTCACCATCACGTTCGATGTAACCGAAACCTGTTGACGGGAATGTCGGCTCAATGCCAATTAATGTCACCTTTCTCGAAGCACTAGAGGCTTCAGCAGCTGTTTGAAGTGATTTAACATATCCCTCCACGTCTCTAATGTGATGGTCTGAGTGAACAAAAGCAATCGGCTCATTATGATCATGCCGCCTGCTGATGACGTCTAGGGCAAACACGATGCAGTTTCCCGTACCGCGGCGACCCGGTTCAATAAGAAAGTTATCTACGGTCAGATTGGGAAGCTGCTCTTTGACATGGTGCGCGTGGCCAGCTTCAGTTACGATGTAGACAGTTTCACCAACCTTTTTAGCGCGGTCGTATGCGGACTGCAAAAGGCTTCTTTTACCTGTTAATTTTAGCAAGTGTTTTGGATAATCTGGGGTAGAAAGAGGCCACAACCTGGTGCCCGACCCTCCGGCAATTATAACTGTAATCATATGACCATTATAACACCCAAGCACGTGCTTTTTAATTGATAGTTGTCACAAAAAGTGATATACTTCTTATGTATAAATAATTAATTTTGACACAATCATTATTATGAAAATAAATAAAAATCACAACAAAAAGCGCCGCATTGTAATCGCCTTGTCCACAGTCGGTTTTTTGGTGTTAGTGAGTGTTGCTGCTGCGATCGCTGTAGCCCAGATGGCCAATAACGACGCCCAGCCAAACACCCCCTCAGACACTGCCATTCCCGAAAGCAAAATTAATCTTGATGCTCCGACACAAGAACAGCTGGACGCAGCGCAACAAAAAAAAGAGGACTCTCTTACGAACGATCAAGTCAATCAACAGCCAACATCTTCACTGGGTGTAACTATTACAGCTTCAAACCAAAACAACACATCGTCGCTACTTCAAATACGTACATTGATAGATGCGATTACCAGGTCTGGAACCTGCTCGCTGACACTACAACAGGGCGCTGTTATTGTATCAAGGTCGGCCGACATTCAGGCTGGACCATCCAATTCCACCTGTAAAGGATTCGACATTCCCCTTGCGGAACTATCTGCTGGTACGTGGTCACTAACAGTTGAAGCCACGTCGGGCAACGCGACTGGCAAGGCGACATCGCAGGTGGTCATAAATGCAAACTAAAGCCTTATTAGCCCCGGCCCACTTTCGGACACTGTATCTGATAACTATAGTACTAGCGTCCTTTTTTATTGCTGGCTTTGTGTCATCGAATGCGCACGCTAACGTTGCAGGTTGGAACGCAGGCAGAATTATGGACGACTCAGTGTTTGTCAACAATGCGTCTATGAACACTGCGCAAATTCAAGCCTTTCTTAACAGTAAAGTCCCAGTATGCGACACTAACGGTACACAGCCATCAGAATTCGGTGGTGGTACGCGTGCACAGTGGGCGGCCGCGCGCGGACACTCGCCACCCTTCACCTGCCTGAAAGACTTCAGTGAAGGCGGTAAAAGTTCTGCGCAGATAATTTTTGATGCTGCGCAGGAATTTAGGATAAACCCACAAGTCCTGATTGTCCTTCTGCAAAAAGAACAAAGTCTCATCACCGATACGTGGCCGATCCCCGGATCATCACAGTACCGCACTGCGACCGGTTATGGCTGCCCCGACACTGCTCCCTGCGCCAGTCAATATTTCGGGCTAACAAATCAGCTACGTTGGTCAGCGCGCATGTTTAGGGCAATCATGAATGCCAGCCCCACGTGGTTTACACCGTACGTGGTTGGAAACAACTTTATTCAATTTAGTCCGAATGCTGCCTGTGGTGGCACCGTTGTCAATATCCAAAACCGTGCAACTCAGGCGCTATACAATTACACGCCCTATCAACCAAACCCCGCTACATTGGCGGCGGGTTGGGGGCAGGCAACGTGTGGCGCATACGGTAATAGGAACTTTTATCTTTACTTCCAGGAGTGGTTTGGTAATACGACTGGACCAGATTATGCCGCTAGTTTTAAGCCGGCCGTCCTTTATATAGACGAGTCTTTAACGCAACCGGTGCCAAGAGCGGTTTCGAAATATATAGTCACCCCCGGACAACCACTATTCACACGCCTGGAAGCAATAAACGTAGGTAGAGCACAGTGGAGTTTGATGACAAACCTCGGTACATCAAACTTACGCGACCGGTTGAGTAGCTTTCAGGCTCCAAGCTGGCTTAGCCCACAACGGCCGGCAGCTTTAAATAGCCAACCTATTTCTGCAAACGAATCAGGCCTCTTTGACCTTGAGCTGGTTGCCCCCAGCGACATGTCAACATACAGCGAAAGCTTTGGGATCGTACAAGATGGCATTGCCTGGCTTGATGATACGACAACATTCAATATTCAAGTTGCGACTCCTGCCGTGGGTATTCAAAACTATACACTCCATAGACTCACCCCTGGAAACGAGTTACTGCCAGGGCAGGTATTAGTATCCCGTGATGGATACAGCGCACTTCATTTGCGACAAGACGGTCTTTTGAAACTTCAAACCGACTCACAGGTCAAATGGACGCCTCCCTCTGCCGGCTCCGATGCAAAGCTCGTTATGCAGCCAGATGGCAACTTGGTTCTGTACTCAAAACAAGGGAACGCAATATGGAACAGCGGCACCTCGGGGAATTCAGGTGCGAGCGCATTTGTACAGGAAGATGGAAACTTTGTTATTTACACCTCTAGCGGCACGGAGGTGTGGTCTAGTGCCACAAGTATTGGAATTAGTCATCTACAGTTTCCACACAACTCAATACATCGGTCAGAGATAATATATAGCGGTCAGTCACTCCAGAGCCACGACAGAGCGTACAAGCTTGCACTTCAGACTGACGGCAACTTGGTTCTGTACTCGGTGAATCGAGCCATCTGGGCATCCGGCACCGCAGGAAAAACCGCTCAAAAATTAGTCATGCAACCCGATGGCAATCTAGTATTATATAACCAATCAGGTAGCGCGTTGTGGAGTAGTGGCACAGCTGGAAAAAGTACTTCGGCGCTATTTGTACAGAAAGACGGTAATCTTGTTGTCTACAATGGCTCTGGTCCTACGTGGTCCAGTAGAACGAGCGGGCAGTTTTAGCTATTTCTTTTTAATAAGAGTGCTGATTACTTGCGCAGTGTTCGTCCACGATGGTTGTATAAACTTCTTAAGTTGGCTTGTTCTTACCCTGAGAGCATCTTGGTCCGAATAGAATAGACTCATCTTATTCAAAAATTCATCTACGCTATACGGCGAGAAGTACTCTATCAAATCGCCAGCAACTTCTGGGATTGAAGATGCGCTTGATGCAATGGCAAACTTACCATATGCGAGTGACTCGGCAATAGGCAGCCCCCAGCCCTCGTAGACAGACGGGTATATTGTAAACATACACCGCTTATATAGCCAACGAAGCGCCCTATCGTCAGCATCCTCGAGCCAGATTATTTTTCCTCGTAATGTTTTGTCCTGTTTAAGAACCGATGCAATGTCATCCGAGTGCCAACCATGCTTACCCACGAGAACGATTGTTGGTATATCGATCCGGAGCTCTTCAGCCCGCTTCACTGCCTGATACACCAATTGTTGGTTCTTCCTTGCTTCTACGGTGCTAACAAATAGAACAAAATCGCGTGGACGATTTGATTTTTTAAAGGGAGACTTAATGGAACCTTTCGTATTAATGTCAGAGCCGAGACGGATTACTTCGATAGTCGACTTGGGTATACTCAATTTTTCTTTCTCGGCGTATGTAATGAGGTCTTTTTTTGTGTTTTCGGATATTGCAAGCCAGTTGTCCACGAGATTTGCCGCTTTTTTAATCTCTTTTTTAAAATCAGACACCGTAACCTTAACACAAAATTGGGGCATTAGGACTGGGACCATGTCATACATAATTGTAAACACGCGCGGTTTGTTGTGTTTTTTCATTTCTGTCAGCGGGCCCAGTGAACCCGTCCAAAAAGCACCAGGGATAAAAAGAATATCGGACTTCAAAAATTTGACTGGCTGACCAATAGACACAAATGGCCATGTATTAAAGCTTGTGACCGCTTTAATCCGCTTTTTTAGGGAAGCCGGTAGCGCAGTGCCAATGAATTTTCGCACGTAATCAGTAGCTGTTGGCTTCTTACCCTGGTCGAGTTGATTGCGAAGCGGCTCGTCGTATTGTGGTTCAATAAACGCATAGTCGGATCTAACAAAGATATTTCGGCGTCGATCGTATCGACATAATCGAACATCGAGCGCAGGATCGCCGACTAACTCATTGCCAATGCTAAATACTACTCTTTGTATGCCAGTAAAATGACCGTCCCAGCCTTTAATTTCTGTAATATCAAACCAAATTATTTTGCGTTCCGGCATTATTCTCTCTCCTTTGCTTCAATAATCGCAGCTACGTACACCGAGATGTTGTGCTCCTTTTCAACAAACTTACTTCTTTTTAATGTACGTTCCCTGTCATTAGACGACGAGGCAATCTTTTTTATCAGGGCTGGGATCTGTTCACTCTTTTCGAGCTTATGTACCATTGTGTCGGGCAGTTCTGCAAACCATCCCATGTTATTAACAATCACATCCTTGCCGAATCGGAGACCTTCGAGCGTAGAGTACGATGTCTCGCCATGGTAGGGGCTTCTGAAGTTCAGCATGATGTCTGATCGTGACAGATCATATAGATATCTAGTGTCCGACGGCGATTGAATAAACTCAATATCTTTATTTCTTTTTAAGCGTTTTTCAACATCCTCTGGCAACATTGAAAAGCCAAATATTTTCACTTTAAATTTAACATCGTCACACGACAGCCTCACAAGTGACTCCGCAATATCAATCCCTTTTGATTGTGTCATGAGCCCCGCCATTGCTATATACACAGATCCGTCTTGTGGTCTATTGTCGACAAAGTACGACTGTGTGATCGGCAGCCGTGCAACCACCAGCTCAGGAGCATTGGTGGTTGCAGCAACCGCATCTTGTGCTGCTTGCAGTGAATAGTTTGAGTGTACAATTATCCGGCGCTGTCGACACAGAACAGTCGTCAAGAACTCACCATTACTAGACGGTTGGGCATCATTAATCATCAATTCCAGTTTATAGCGGTCCTGGCTAATTATCGACTGATCCCTCAACACGCCAAATAGTCCCTTAATTCGTGTATCGTGTAGCACTACCTGGTCGGGTAGTGCTAGTGCCTTAACAAGCGTTGCGACATGATACTCTCCGTTGCCGATGTGGTATATAACCCTATCAAAACGCGCAAAATCTTTTGGGCCAAATGCCCAAGGGTCACGGCACTCAGCTGCATATTGCAGATAGTTTTTACGTATCTCGACAGAACACGCCCGTTCGGTAATTCCTTTTTCAAAAAAATATGTTACATCGGCAACTCGAGATAAGCCATAGTGTTGATCTTGAACAACCTTTCCAATTCCAGAAAAACCATCTGGCCGTGGCGCAAAAACGGCAACCTTTTGTTTATGGACTCTGGGCTCAGGCACATCTTGCTTCGCAAATACATCAGATACAAAATTTGCAGTGTTTTCCCACGCGTAACGCTTCAATACTCTTGCGTATGCGGTGAGATTGGGGGTCTTAGTGACAGCAGCACTGTCTAGCGCTGCAATAATGCTTTCGGTACTGTATGGATCGCAAAAAAAAAGTGATTTTTTATCAATTTCACGAAACGCCTGAATATCCGAGCACACAACTTTTTTACCAAACTCAATCGCTTCAAGTACGGGAAGTCCTAGGCCTTCTGATTTTGACGGGAAGATGATCATCTCTGCGGATTTATACAACCAGGCGAGCTCTTGTTCGGTAACATTGCCGGCAAAAGACAGTTGTGTACTTCGTGCCAAAAGATTCCGTTTAGTTGTTTCTGTAAACGAGGACGTGATCACCAGTGTATATTGATCCGTATGTTTTTGATTAAACTTATTAAATGCGTCGACTGTATTTTGGTTATTTTTTCGATAATCATCACCCGAAGGAAAAAGAATAATTTTCTTATCAATCAGATCAAGTATAGCACTGGGTTGGGTATCTATACGCTTAATCGGCGCACCGTAGATTGGCGTTATTCGCTCCCGCGGTATACCCAAATGAAGTGAAATATCAGAGGCTACAGAGCCAGATATCGTGAAAAAATGATCTGCCGACAATAGCTCACGGTATCGAACAAGGTAATTATCTGCGACAACATTAAGCTTTAGATATGGGTCAAAAAATTGAAGAGGGATAATATCATAGACCAAAAGATAGCGTCGTGCGCACTCCGTTGGAAAAACTGACACCGCGCGCTCCTCAAAGAGCGATAGGATCATGTAATCGATCTGTGCGCCTGGTAACGTTAATGCAATATATTCATCGATGCGGGCTTTATTCTTATAGCTTGCTTTGTCATACCCAACATCTGTCGATGAAAAGTCAAGATATTCGATCGTAAAACCTATTGTTGCTACGGCAATACGCAACTTGTCCTGTTTTGTCAGATAGTTGTTATGTACATCTAGAAGGAGAACTTTTTTATCATACATATCCAACTTATCGCGTAGCCCATCAAGAAGAGATAGGGAGTATTTTCCCATACCCCTGTGGAATGTATAGCTCTGGAATAGCTGCGCATCAATGACCAAAGCCCTCTCCACTCTACTTCTCATTTTAATAACCTTTTTTTAGCTGATCTAATAATTAGATACACTCGTCGGGCAATCGGCTTAGTAGCTCTTTTTACTGAACGATACGTGCGCAATCCAAGACCTGCTCGCATAGCACCAGGACGAACCATCGCACCTAGCACTTCATTGTCATAGCGCGCCGCAGATTCAAGCAAGTCAACAAGATCCCCCCCTAGACGAAGCTTCGTTGAGGCTTGCTCTGACTGAATCTTCACGATCTTTAAACGATAAGCAAGAAGTTGTTCAATGCGTCTATCGGCCACTTTTATTTTTTGTTTCATTTGTAAAAGCATGCCTAACTCTTGTCGCCTCTTTTAATTGTTAGGCCCATCTTTGGGTGAGCAGCTAAGCCCATTGGCGTATTGCGTCGGACAGAAAACTTCGTTGCCTCACCCCACCAGTCATAAAACACGGCGATCGAGCTCTCGACTGCAACATTTGCAAAGTATTCGCCGTCACCCAGGATACTTGGAATAATCCAATCAATCTCAATAATTTCTCCTTTTTTTAGGTTTTCAAACTTTCTACCCTCTAGTTTTGTATTATTGCCAAGAATGAGGACATCTGCACTGTTTTTAATTGAAAATCCAAAGATCGCATCTTCAACATCTTGCAGTACTTTCGTTTTCGTTCGTAACACAAAATTGGTGTCGTCGGTCAGTATTTCTCGTCTTTCGACGTCTACATGGGTATAGGTAATCTCACCTGTTCCACGGCGCTCTTTGCGTGGATCTGAAGGCTGTTGGGGACTCTCCTGAATAAACAGCTTGTCGTATTCACGCGACACTTTTCCTGGAGTGCCCGTTGCAATGATCTTGCTTTCATTAATCAAGATCGCACGGTCGCAATATTCCCGAACCGCATTCATGTCGTGTGAAACAAATATAACTGTTTTATTATTTTTTTTTAGGCTTTTAAAATACTCGAAACACTTTTTTTGAAAATCAGCGTCTCCTACTGCTAATACCTCATCGATCAACAAGATGTCTGACTCTGCAAGAACTGTCGCAACCGAAAATGCTAGACGAACCTGCATTCCAGACGAATAATTTTTGAGCTTCTGGTCCATAAATCGTTCCAGCTCTGCAAACTCGACAATGTCACTATACTTACCGCGAATCTCTTTTAGAGAGAAGCCCATGAGCGCCCCGTTTAAAAACACATTCTCACGGCCCGTGAGATCTGGGTTAAATCCAACACCTAGTTCAATAAATGGCACCAGCCGGCCGTTAATCGCGACCGAGCCGATCGAAGGTCGATAAATGCCTGCGATAATCTTGAGCAGCGTACTTTTACCACTACCATTGCGACCAACGATCCCCAGAAACTCACCTTTTTTAACATCAAATGATATGTCTTTCAAAGCGTGCTGCACTTCTATGCCCTTACGATATCTGAAAGGGTTGATAAACACACTCTTTAGAGAGTCTACTTTTTCATGGGGGAGCTGAAAGTTCTTCGACACACCCTTAACACTAATTGCAAAGTTGTCGGCCATTTAAATATCCTCCGCAAAGCCAGGTGACTTCTTTTTAAAGTATAATATCGACACAACCGCAAGAATGGCGACTATGGCAATCGGGATGAGACGTATCCAGGGGTCATCCCATAACGATGCGACCGTAGGGGTATCGACAGCGATAACAGCCGCGCGTGCATCCTGAATAATTTGCGCTACTGGACTTAGCAGCATCAACTTTGCTGCCGCCAGTGACGCCGCGGTTACCATAGTTATTGGGTAGATAATCGGTGTTGCATAAAATCCTGCCTGCAGGACTAGTTCCCAAATGTAGCTAATATCACGGAACTTAACATATAACGCGCTTAATAAAAGTGCGAGAGATAGTCCCAAAATAAACAACTGGGTAATTAGTGGTATTAGCCACAATACGTTCCACGTCAGGTCCACTCCGTTTAAAACTATAAAAAAACCAACGACCAGAAGATTAATTGCTAGGTTGATAAGTGCAGAAAATGAACCAGCGACAACAATAACGTAACGAGGAAATGCTAGTTTCCTCATTAAATCACCCCTCCCAACAATCGAAGAGAGTCCGTTGCTAGTTACTTCTACAAAGTAGCTCCATAAAATAATTCCCAGAAGTAGCGAGACGGCGAAAAAAGGAATATCAGCACCAAATTTTAAGAATTGCACAAACACAACATAAAGAACGGCAAACAGGGCTAGTGGGCGAAGAAGGCTCCAAACATAGCCCAGTGCTGAACCCTTGTAGCGGAGCTTAAATTCCGTAATTACAAGTTGCCTTAATAAGATAAGTGAATAGGTATATTTATTCTTTAGACGTTTGGTTACTTCCACAATGCTATTTATTATAGGTGTTAGACCATTCCAAGGCAATGACGATAGGTAAGTTTATTTTGTCTTGGCTTGACGCAGGGCTTCAGTGAAATCAATTGCACTAGCGTCGTTTGTTTGGTGTATGTAGTCATATAGTGCGAGTAGGCCTTTATTTACCTCAAATCGTACACGTGACGGTAGGCTCTTCTTCGCCTGTCCATACCCTTCGCGCTCTCCACTAAGGAGACAGTTGGCAAGCCACAGCACAGCCACGCCGTTATTATCGACGTCTTCGGTGCCAGCAAGTGCATAGTCAATGAGCCAGGCGGATTTATTTCGAATGATTGTATTCCATGACCGTATGTCATTATGATATATTCCCGAATTCTGTAGTTGCGCAGCAGTCTTTAGAACATCTTGTATAATTGCCCTGACCTGCGTCGGCGGCAAAGGTTCTTCAATATCAGATACAAGTTGACCGTAAATATATTTCTGTACCATTCGAGCATTTCGTCGATTTTCAATATCAAAATCGACCATCTCGGGCGCATGATATATACCGAGTCTCTTGCATTGCGAAAGTGTAGCTATCTCATTAAGTATTTGCGTGATATTGATATCAAAGTTCATTTCATCAAGACTATAATCCTTAACCACGTAATCCTTACCAATAAAATACCGCCGTTTTATTCCCCTGTAGGGCAGCAATGAACCCTTGTAGGCACGCTGAGAGATGCGGTCATATTGATATCGACGCCCGTTTAATAATAAATTTTTTTTTAGAGTAACGACATAAAGCGGCCTTTTTTTACTGGAAAGATGCGTTCCAAACTCGCCGATTTTTTTGATTTCTACCTTGTCCCTTACCAGATCAAACAACTCAAGCTCATCCTCTGGCTGATGCTTATCCCAAATCAACTTATTATCTTCGCCCTTAATAGCTAACTCAACAACCATGACCGGCACTCGCTCAATGAGTTCTTTTATGAGCTGCTGTGTATACTCAAGTCCATTAAACCTTACAATGTGATGAAACACGCTGAGTACCAAGACCGTATCAAATTGATCAGTATCTATCGCCTTGACCGTGGTGGCATTAAGCTCTTTTGTCTTGAATGCAACTTCAACACCGTTAATTGCTGATATTGCTCGTGAAACTTCTGCGTTTTGAGCATTCTCCTCCCAGCCTTCAACAATTGCACCCCTATCGGCAAAGTAAAACGAAAAGTATCCTAAAGATGATCCAATGTCTAAAATGCGCTGACCTCTTATATCGCCAATATTCTCTTCAATCGTTCCTGCACGCTGAGCACTTTCACCTCGGGCTGGGGTGTTGATTAAGCCGGCGATATTATAGATAGGCTGGTAATGTTCAACGTGCTGGAGCTGTTCGGCAAGTAACTTTAGACGAGTGTCGGTATGGCGGTGTGCATCTTCTATATGTTCAAGTCGTCTCTGGACATCAATAAGCCTATCTTCATTTGATCCAATGGCTGCGAAGAGGCTGTGGATTTTATTTTTTATTTTTTTAATCATGTGTGCTTAGTATTTTAACCTTAATCCAATAAATCAGCAACATAACGCGATGCTATAATAATCAATATGAGTGAGCAAAAAAAAATAATTATTACTGGCGTTAACGGTTTTGTCGGTGGGCATCTTGCCAAAGAACTAAGCGATGCAGGTTACAGCGTTCACGGCGTGGGGCGTGAACTGCAAAGTAACGAAAGCGTGGCCCCGCTACTGGAGCGCTACAGCCAGGGTGACCTTTTGGACAAAAAATCAGTGGATGCACTAGATCTAAAAGCCGCTTCCGCAATTATCCACTTGGCTGGCCTTGCATCCGTTGCTGAATCTTTCGATCAACCCGAACGGTATATTGCAGATAACGCCACAATGACAGATAACTTACTGTTTGCAGCGGAGGCACAGGGTTTTAATGGCCGAACCGTCGTCATTAGTACTGGTGCAATATACGACGCGCTGCAGCCGATGCCACTTTCAGAAGCCTCACCTGTTATCGAAACGTCGCCCTACAGCATCGGCAAAATTGCTGCTGAACGAACCGCACTGGAGCACAAGAAAAACGGCAGCGACGTTGTGATTGCCCGACCGTTCAACCATATTGGGCCAGGACAAGGGCTGGGATTTTTATTGCCAGACCTATATAAAAAGATTACCGAGGCACAGGCAGCAGGCGAACATACGATTGCCAGCGGCACCATGTCGAACAAACGAGACTTCACAGACGTACGTGATATCGTCCGGGCATATAGACTGCTTGCAACTATGCCTTACCTGCAGCACGATATATATAATGTTTCTTCGGGAAACAGCTACTCTGCCCAGGACATTTTTGACTTACTAAACGAAGCGCTTAACGCAGATGTTGAAGTCGTTGTCGATGCGTCTAAAAACCGTCCAACGGATGCAAATGAAATCATTGGCGATTCATCTCTTTTGCAAAAGGAATTGGGGTGGAGCCCCAAGGTTACATTAAAAAAGACTATTGAAGATTTTGTTGCTTCACAAAGAAACTAACGCTTAAGAAATTCTGGTAGCGTAATCGCCAAAGCAGCAACTGTGTACGTGGCATCAAATACGCCTCCAAAATCATCCATATTGGCCGATAATAAATTAACCGGGCCGATCGCTTCGGTTACTTCATGCGAGGTCTCTTCAAGCTTTCGAGCGTTACGTGCCCGAACAATATGAATTGCGTGTGTCTGTTTCGACGGGTATTCGCTGAGGCTTTGTACCAGTACTAGATCATCAGAAACATACCCAGTTTCTTCGCGCAGCTCTTTGGCGGCGACTTCAAGAATAGACTCGCCCTTTAAAGCCCCGCCTGATGGTAAGTTAAGGATTGTTCGATCAATTGCGTACTTATATTCAAACTGGGTAATAAGTCGCCCCTGTTCGTCAGTCGCAACGATGACAACACCGTCGGGTAGGCTCACGACAGTATAGTCGTCAATCACGTGTCCAGATGGCAACTCGATGGTATCAGAAAATAGCTTAATAAAAGGTGTGTCGACAATTGTTGTGCGGTCAAGTCGCTTCCAGTGGATACTGTGGTTAGGATCCGACATCAACTACTTCGATTCAAGTTCAAGGTCATGCTTGACCATCAGCTTTACAAGCCCCGGAAAGTCAACTTTGCGCTTCCAGCCCAGCACTCTTTCGGCTTTGGCGGGGTTTCCTAGCAGAATATCAACTTCTGCAGGACGCATAAACCGTGGGTCTTGTTTGACGTATGGCGTCCAGTCGCTGATGCCGACTTCATTAAATGCAAGTGTCAAAAAATCTTCAATCGAGTGTGTTTCGCCCGTCGCCAACACAAAGTCATCAGCGACATCTTGTTGCAACATGCGCCACATTCCTTCAACATAATCACCTGCATATCCCCAATCGCGCTTTGGCCACAAATCACCAAGAATTAGGTGTTCTTGCTTACCCAGCTTGATACGGGCAACAGCGTTTGTGATTTTGCGTGTCACAAACTCGATGCCGCGACGCTCACCTTCGTGGTTAAACAAGATACCGCATGAGATAAACATGTCGTAACTTTCGCGGTAGTTGCGACAAATCCAATGGGCATATAACTTTGCGACACCGTATGGACTACGTGGGTGGAAAACAGAATCTTCTGCGTATCCATCCGAAGGCTGGTTGTACTGTAGCCCACCAAACATTTCTGATGTCGACGCCTGGTAGATTCGAGCAGTTTTATCATACCCCGCATGTCGCACTGCTTCTAGGAGGTTAAGTACCCCTTTAGCGGTTATGTCTGCGGTAAGTTGTGGGTTCTTGAACGAATATCCAACATGGCTGATTGCTCCAAGGTTATATATCTCATCAGGCTTTGACACTTCAACGGCTCGGACCAGTGACGATGCATCAGAAAGATCCGCTTCAATAAGATGAACGTAAGGAAACTCCTCTTCCGTACGGGTCCGCCTTGGGTTGTGTTGTCCCCTTATAATTCCATAAATTTCGTAACCTTTAGCGTGCAAAAGCTCTGCAAGATGGCCGCCATCTTGTCCTGTAATACCTGTTATTAATGCACGTTTTTTCTCGTTAGCCATAAACTATTTTAAACTCCGTGAAACAAATTGATGTATATAGGCCTTATTATACACGAGCTTGCCGCGACCAACCAAGGCTTCGATGGTATAATTGTACTTAATGAAAAAAATCAGCATACTAATCCCCGCTTATAACGAGCAAGAGGTAATTGGCCATTTGTATCAGCGGCTTGGCAAGCTAGCAAACGACAACCCGGCGTATGAATTCGAGTTTTTGTTTGTGAACGACGGCAGCCGTGACAAGACGATGTCAATCGTAGAAGATTATGCATCTAAAGATACGCGGGTATCGTATGTTAACTTGTCACGTAACTTTGGTAAAGAAATCGCTATGATTGCCGGGCTCGACCACGTGACCGGTGATGCCACGGTGATTATTGATGCCGACCTGCAAGATCCACCAGAGCTGATACCAAAAATGATCAAACTATGGGAGGAGGGTTACGACGACGTGTACGCCAAGCGAAATAGCCGCGATGGTGAGTCATGGCTAAAAAAATCCACCAGTAGACTCTACTACCGTATACTTCAAAAAGCGACGCACGTGCCTATCCAACAAGATACGGGCGACTTTCGCTTACTCGACAAGCGTTGCGTAAAAGCGCTGACACAAATCCGCGAATCACAACGATACACCAAGGGAATGTTTAGTTGGATTGGGTACCGCAAAAAAGAAATACGCTACGACCGCGACGCACGTGCGGCTGGTGTTACCAAATGGAATTACCCTAAACTTATTAATTTTGCTATCGATGGCCTGACATCATTTACGACTGCACCTCTACGTATTTCGTCGCTACTCGGCATAGTGGTGTCATTTGCCGCCTTTTTGTTTATTATAATTTTAATTGTCCGCACTGCGCTTTTTGGCGACCCGGTAGATGGCTATCCGTCACTTATGGCAGTGGTACTTTTCCTGGGCGGCGTGCAGCTACTGTCACTCGGCATAATTGGTGAGTATATTGGCCGAATATTCAACGAGACCAAAAACAGGCCGCTGTATTTTGTAGAGGAGTACCACCATGGAAAAGCTGTTAAAAAAGCACGCTGAGAAGCTGCGGTTTGCCGTTGTAGGCGGGGCAAATACAGCACTCGACTTCGCATTACTGTTCCTGCTGGTCGGGCTTGGGCTTGATAAAATTGCGGCGAACTTTGTGTCAACTGCTGTTGCGTTTGTGTTTAGTTTTTTTGTTAACAAATCGTTTACGTTTAAATCTACTGGTGGCAACGCCCGAAAACAGTTTGCGCTGTTTTTGGTTATATCAGTTGCAGCGCTGTGGGTTGTCCAGCCAATCATCATACTGTCTATATCGGCAATACTTGCGTCTTCTGGCCTGAGTGAGCTCGCAGTGCTGTTTATAGCTAAGTTAGTTGCGACGCTGGGTTCTATGATATGGAACTATATTCTGTACAAAAAGTTTGTGTTCAAAAGCCAGGATAACGCGTAGTGGCGCATATTGTCCTAGACGCACGAATTATTAACTCGACGACCGGGCGGTACGTCGAACGACTGTTGCACTACTTGCAAGATATCGATACCACAAACACCTATACTGTTTTACTGCTCCAAAAAGACAAGGACTACTGGAAACCCCGTGGCAAAAACTTTTCTGTTATTGTTGCTGACTACCCCCAATATTCATTTGCGGAGCAGTTGGGCTTTAAAAAACTCCTAGACAGCCTGTCGCCTGACTTGGTGCATTTCATGATGCCCCAACAGCCTGTGCTCTATACAGGACTTCGCGTCACAACAATTCATGACCTGACACTACTTAAAACATATAATTCAGATAAAAACTGGTTAATGTATAGGGCTAAGCAATGTGTTGGCTGGTTTGTTTTTAAACATGTTGTACGTTCGAGTGCTTATATTATAACCGACACTGAATATACAAAAAAAGAGCTTGGCGAATTTAGCACACGCTCTCTGGCTAAAACATCTGTCATATTACTAGCTGCAGATACCGTACTATCCGCCGTAGAGCCATATGACAGCCCGTATGCGCAGTATATCTTGTATGTTGGCCAACAAAGTGACTACAAGAATATTCGACGCCTCGCGAGCGCTCACCAGCGCCTTATAAAAAAGCACCCGGGCCTCGGGCTTATACTTGTTGGGCGCAAAAACGCATCGGCCCTACAAAACGAAGACTACTTTACACGTAAGCAGTATAAAAACATACTGTTCACCGACTTTGTACCTGACTCGCAGCGCGATTGGTTGTATAAAAACACCGCCGCCTATGTGTTTCCGTCGCTTATGGAAGGTTTTGGCCTGCCTGGTCTTGAGGCTATGGGCTACGGTGCACCCGTGGTAAGTAGTAACGCGACGTGTTTACCCGAAGTATACGGCGACGCGGCACATTACTTCGACCCTAACAGCACCACAGATATGGCCCGGGCGATTGACGACGTGTTAACCGACAAAAATCTACGCAGTGGCTTAATAAAAAAGGGTTATAAACAGCTCAAAAAGTATTCCTGGAAACGCACTGCCGAACAAACACATGCTGTGTACGTGGATGTTTTAAGAGGTGGAAGATAGAAGGTAGAAGGTAGCTAACGGACAAGGCCTGATTTAAAAGCGTTAATAAGTTTTTGACACTCAACAGATAAATCTAGTAATACATCACGCTCACTCGTAGAGATATATTCCAGCTTTTGTGCTAGGTATAAGAAGTTTTTTACTTCCAGTAACGACCCATACGCCATAGTATAAAAATGAGCCTTATCTCCAACTGTTGACCTACCGAATCCTTCTGCTATATTTGCAGATATTGAGCTTGCTGCACGCCTAAGTTGACTCGACATCCCAAACATTTCGTCTTTTGGGAATGACTTTGTTATTTTGTAGACACTCACTGCCAGTATTTGACTTTTTTGCCAAACAATCAAATCTTCAAAAGATATTATCTTTTCACTCATTACCCACTCACCAACTTCTATATTCTACCTACTACTTACTACCTTCTAACTCGACGCTTGGGCGATGGTAATTTTACGATCACGACCTTCACCTTCGGAAAAAGTGCGGATGTCGCTGTATTCGCTGGCAACATGGTGTACAATTCGGCGATCTGCCGCATCGAGACTTGCAACATACGAATCACCAGTCGTGCGAACTGTTTCTATCCACTCACGGGCTTGCTTAGCAATACGGTCGGCTCGCTGTTTTTTGTAGTCTGCGATATCGATATTCACACGCGTAAGCTCGGCTTCTTTGTTGCGGAGCACGGTAGATACAACGTACTGTAGGCTGCGTAATGTTTCGGCGTTACGGCCAATTAACAGGCTATTGAGTTCGCTTGACGGAACAGACAGCTCGATAACGTCATCTTCGCTGGTAGATTCAACAACTAAATTTGCACCAAAAAACGATAATAAATCTTCGAGGTATGTGTGCGCGAAAGCAATTGATTGTTCCCTGTCCATTAGGCTTAACTCCTTTGTTTTTTGGGAGCGGTATCTTTAGCGGTAATACGAATTATATTACCTTCTGTTGCTATTTTAGCACGCGCCTTGGCTGTTGCTTTTTTACCAGTTTGTTTTACTGGCTCTTCTGCCATGGCTTGCATTTCCTCGACGTCTTTTTTAAGAAGAATGTGTTGTTGTATCACGGCTACTATATTAGATACAACGTAATAAAGAGCGAGTGCACCAGGTAGGTTGAGCATGATTAGTAGCATAATAAACGGTAGGAATTTCAGCATTTTGTTCATCACAACGGCGTTCATTTCGCTCTGGTCGGCCTGCTTACCTTCGGCTGCCTCAGACATAATATCGCGTAGGCGCTTACCTGTATCGGCTGGGGCTGTTTGTTTGGACATAATATACTGCGTTATAGCGGCGATAATTGCTAGGAATATAAGGAAGATGTTAAATCCACCTGTTGGGCCACCGATTGCGTGGGCGGTTAGATCTACTACTCCAAATAGCTTTTCATTAAACGATGCCGGATTTTCAATCAGGCTTTTTATCGGAGCAATACCCTCTAAAAAGTCATAGGTAAACCTGCCTACTTGGTCGCGGCTCAGAGTAAATATTTGAATGACCTGGTACAGGGCGATAAAAATAGGGAGTTGAATAAGCAAGATACCAATAGATCGGAACGGGTTAACACCGTGCTTTTTGTACAATTCCATCATTTGTGAGGCTTCGAGTTGTTTGTTGCCTTTTGATTTCTTTTTGATAGCCGAAAGCTCTGGCTGAATCTTGCGCATCGCTATTACCTGATGGAGTTGGCGTTTTACGAGTGGCCACAACGCAAAACGAATCAGTATAGTGAATATAATAAGCGCAATACCAAAGTCGGCGCCAGGGATTATGCTATACAGCAAAATGAGCAGGTTAAAGATAGGTTGGACAACAATAAGTTCAAAAATATTCACGCGCTCTCTCGTCTCCTGGTGGCTATATTGTCTTTATTATACCAGTTACAGCGCTGTTAATACAGGCTTGCTTGGATAAGTAGTTGATTGATGTGAGCTTCAAGCTCTGGGGCTTCCATAGTAAGGAATTCGCTCATGGTGACAATTATCACTATATCGTGCGTTTTTTTGATGCGTGGGAGCGCTAAGCGGAGCTGCTCATATATACGGCGGCGCACTCGGTTGCGCCTAACGGCACTTTTAAGCACTTTTTTACTAATAACAACCGCAATACGCGACTCACCGCGCCTATCGTTTGGTGATGTTTTAAGTGTTGCTAAACGCGAGCGTACCACAGCACCGTTTTTATACACGTACCTGAGGCTGTTGTGGCCGTGGAATCTGTTTTTGAATGGAATCATTACTAGCAAGTATATCGAATATAGACCGTAGAAGATAGAAGGCTGGGTAAACACAGTTGTGTTTTTTAGCTATATTTTCTTTTTAAACTTATGCGGTGAGTTGGGTGCGGCCTTTTATTCGGCGGCGTTTTATAACAGCACGGCCAGCTTTGGTCGAAATACGGGCGCGGAACCCATGAGTACGGGCGCGGTGACGTGTGTGTGGTTGGTGTGTTCGCTTTGGCATATCTGACCTAGTGTAGCGAAATTCACCCCTATTTGCAACTGTACTATTTGAAAAATAACGCGGTTGGTTGTATGGCATATAAAACTTATCCCCATATATCGCCTTTTTTTCCACACATTAACAGTAGTCGGTGTAGAATGTGTACAACCGACACCCCTATACATCCTTTTCTATTTGTATCGTTCTAGGGTTGTGGAAAACATTTCTTGTCGTGTATAGTTATGGGTACTAAGTTGTGTTTTAAAGGGAGTTATATAACTATGCATCACGCCTTGTGGCAAAGTGTTTTAGGTGAAATCGAATTATCGGTATCTCATGCTACTTTTACAACGTGGTTTAAAAACACAGAGCTCATAGACAGCAACGATGCTGGTGTGGTTATTGCTGTACCAAACATTTTTGCGAAAAAACAGTTCGAGGTAAAATTTAACGACCAAATACGTACTGTTTTAGCAAAGAACGGCGTAACAGCCAACAACATAACATACACTATAACTTCCAGTGGTAAGAGAACACGTGTAAACCGTGAAACAACAGTAGGTGAAGCTCGACCAACAGCCGAAAGTCTTTTGTCTTTACCTGTAGAAAACACTTATACGAACAACGCACCGCTTGTTGGTGTGGGTAATTTGAACCCACGGTATACATTTGACTCATTTATTGTTGGGTCGAGTAATGACCTAGCGTACACCGCGTCACAAGCTGTTGCCGCAAACCCTGGTATTAAATACAACCCAATATACTTATATGGTGGTGTCGGGCTTGGTAAAACACACCTTATGCAGGCTATTGGTAATGAAATCACCAAAACACAGCCGGGCACACGCGTGTTATACATTAGCTCTGAAACGTTTGTGAATGAGTTTTTAGATCATATTCGTTTCAAAAAGAAGGGTTTTTCAGAAAAATACCGTAATGTGGACGTACTTATTGTCGATGATATGCAGTTTATCGCTGGCAAAGAGAAGACGCAGGAAGAATTTTTCCACACGTTTAATCACCTTCACCAAAATAATAAACAAATAATCATAAGTAGTGATAAGCCGCCAAAAAGCATCCCAACGCTTACAGAGCGTCTTAGGAGCCGTTTTGAAATGGGTATGACAATAGATGTGCAGATGCCTGATTTTGAGACACGTTGCGCCATATTAACTGCTAAGGCCGCGCTGTCCGGTGTTGAGCTCGGTAGTGATACGGTGGAATACCTTGCGACAAATATTAAAACAAATATCCGCGAACTTGAAGGTGCACTTAATCAATTACTTGCCTATTCGGAAATGCGTGGTATTGCACCGGATATTTCAACTGCTGAGGGCTTGCTTGGGAATGTTCGCCATTCTCGCCCACAACATATTACGAGTAAGCAGATTATCGAACGCACAGCAAAACACTTCCAATTGAAGGTTGAGGAGGTGTGTAGCCCAAAGCGCGACAAGCATATTGTGGTACCACGACAGATTGCCATGTACTTACTTCGTAGTGAGCTACATTTGAGCTTCCCAAAGATTGCTGTAGAGCTTGGTCGTAAGGATCATACAACAGCGATTCACTCCGTCGAAAAAATTGAAAAAGCAATAAAACTCGATTTTATTATTCGGGAGCAAGTGGCTTCAATTCGGGAGAAATTATATGCGTAAAACACTCAGTTTATTTTGGGGAATAGGTGCGAACAAATTGAGTGTTCAAACTGGTATAACATGTGTTCAGTTATCCCCTGTCCTGTATTATTTTTTACAAACTGACACAAAAGCACGGTATAACCAACCAGTTATCCAACAAAACATACTCAGTTTTGTCGTGTGGTTATACACATCTGTTTTATTACTTTTATATCTGTTATATATACGTTTAACCCATAATCCACAGTACCTATTATTAGAACGAATAAAAAGAATTTAAAGAAAGGTAATACAATAATGGAACTCACCGTCACACAAGAAAACTTATCCCGTTCACTCACAGCAGTTGGTCGTGTTGCGAGTAATAAAACACAATTACCAATCCTTGGGAACATACTCCTTAGAACCGACGGCAACAGGTTACTAGTTGCAGCAACAAACTTAGAAATCGCAACAACGCAATATATTGGTGCAAAAATTATTAAAGCTGGTGCAATCACCATCCCCGCCCGCCTAGTCACCGAATTTATATCAAGTTTACCTAAAGAATCAGTTGATTTAAAGGTTATCGGTGATAATTTACATATAAAAAGTGGTAAATACACATCAATTATAAACGGCGTGATTGCAGATGATTTCCCAGAACTTCCCACAATTAATGAATCATCTTCTATACAGTACAGTGTTAAAACAGAAGATTTTAAACAAGCAGTGAGTCAAACAATAATTACCACAAGTAGTGACTCAACCCGCCCGGTACTTACCGGTGTTTACTGGCACTCGCATGAGGGCCAACTCATACTCGCCGCAACAGATGGGTACCGGTTGTCAGAGCGCCAACTGGTTGCAACCACTAGTGAGGTTGCGGCTATTATCCCAGCTCAAACACTCCAAGAAGTACTACGAACAATTGGTGATGATGGTGAAGAGGTCGATATACTATTCGATGAAACACAAGTAAGATTTAGGATAAACGATGCTGAAATCATAAGCCGATTAATAGACGGAAACTTCCCCGACTATCGCCAACTCGTTCCAAAAAGCTCCGATATAAAAGTAATCATACCAAAAGCCGACTTTACACGAATTACAAAAATTGCTGGGTTATTTGCCCGCGAATCAGGTGGAAGTGTAACGCTTACTACCAGTGAAGAATCAAAAAGTTTATCAATTCACTCAATAGCGTCACAACTCGGTGAAAATACATCAGAAGCCACTGCCGACGTATCGGGTGACGGACAGATAACACTTAATTCACGCTATCTCTCGGAGGCGCTGTCTGTTATAGAGGGTGAATCTGTCGAGTTCCGTTTTAGTGGTAAACTTGCACCAACGATCATCACATCAACCGACGTGGGCACGAATTATTACCACATAATTATGCCGCTAAAAAGCTAGACAAAATGTCGGTGGTGACAAAAATTTCACTGCAACACATACGCTCACACACCAACAATGTAAGCGATATTTCACCCACCGTTACAGTTGTCACTGGACGAAACGGTAGCGGTAAGACATCACTTATCGAAGCGATATATATTGCCTTACACGGGAGCTCATATAAAGGGAGCGACAGTGAGGTATTACAACTCGGAAGCCCGTGGTGGCGTATAGATATACAGTTTGATGATGGCTCTAAGCGTACCGTTAGATTTGACCCAACAAAAGAAACTGGCCGTAAACAATTTACCATAGACGATAGCACAAATTACCGGCTATTACCGAAGCACAAATACCCAGTTGTGTTATTTGAGCCAGACGATTTACGACTATTGCACGGGTCTCCCACGCGCCGCCGCCAATATATAGACAGATTCATATCTCAGCTCGACCCTGTGTACCACACAGCGATTCGTAAATATGAGCGGGCACTAAAGCAACGTAACAATTTACTCAAGCAGCTCCGTATAACAGCCGACGATGTGTTTGTGTGGGATATCACACTCAGTGAATACGGAGCCTATATAATAGACAAACGAACACTGTTTATAGAGCAAATAAACAGCACATTAAACGATGCATATAATGACATCGCCGGCTCAAAAGACACCATATCGGTGCACTATTCACACACGCTCATAGGTGATACAAAACAAAAACTTTTAAACGAACTACACCAACATTTTGCACGCGACCGCACCAGGGGCACAACCACAACCGGCCCACACCGTCACGATGTTGTGTTCGAATTTAACGCGTTACCCGCCTTGTCGGTAGCCTCACGCGGCGAGGCACGCACAATAGTACTCGCACTGAAATTTCTAGAAGTATCGATAATAGAACAAATAACTGGGAAAAAACCAATCATTCTGCTAGATGATGTATTTTCCGAACTCGACGATATACGACAAAAAGCCCTGAGTGATCATGTACGCGACAACCAAATCATTATTACAAGCACCCATGTATTATCAGGGAGTAAAAACTACACCCACATACAACTGTAACTATTCACCAGCCTGGTTGTTGCGCGCTGTATAGGTTGCATCAACAAATAATACTTCGTAATCTTCAATCTTAAACCCAAGTCGCGTAATATTATCGATAGCTGACTGTTTGGCAGCGAGGTCGTAAAGGTTGACGCATACTGCAATTTTAGATGTATCATCGGGAAACTTTTCTGAAGAACACGGCCGAATGGTATAAAATTTATCATTTATTGGAAGAATGCGTAATATCGGATACGCGGTCGTTATTTCCTTACCTCCGGCTTCTACTTTTGCGCCACCAATCCGCTGAATGATAAGCTGTGATTTGTCAGATCTCAGTAACGACCGAGCGGCATCAGTAAGTGGATTAAGCGCGATTAATATTTCTTTGCGCTCACCGTTTTTGATGTCGAATGTTTCTGTATGAGAATCAAATTCGTCGCGGCGAAGCTCAACCGTAAACGACCCAGGCGTAACGGTTATTTCCTGGCCGGTTTTTACGGTTTGTGAACTACCGTTAATGATAACCGTCATTTCATCGGGTGCAACAGAAAACACAATCGTTGCTCGCGGAATAAGGCCGTAAATAATAAACCCAACCACGAGCAGCCCGAACCCAACAATCGCAACTATGATTATCCGGCGAAGATTCATTATTTTAACACCCTGGCTGATATCGCACCGTTGTTAATCATCCAGGTTGCACTTCCTGAGTCACGGACGCTTGGTACGCGCCCACCAGTATTGGTATTAGGATCATAGTACGATGCATCAACAGAGGGAAATGTCGCCTCACCAGTGTACATAGTTGTATGGCCAGGTGTGAATAAAATATCGCCAGGTCGAAGGTCGTTAAGAGTTGGACTTTCGTTAATTTGATATTTAGCAGGCTGTGATCTGACATAAAGTTCTTGAGCATCAGTACTAACGAGGGTATAATTCGGGTCGACACCACTCGATATCATAATCGTTGCAATGAATCCACCACAATCTGTCCAGTGTACACCGGGGTTGTAGGTTGTTTTTGCAGCCTGATATGTGTCACGAGCATCACTTTCTTTATTCACCCCTTCGTTGACGGGTTTTTCAAGCGCTAATCCAATAGCTGTTTTAACAATATTACCAGCGACAACGCCGTTTTCCAGAGTGCAGCTTGATTGTTGCTGTGCGGTAGACCCCGAGTACGTGTTAAATACAGCAATCGCTGCACCTTCACGCTTGGTGTCGTTGGCAACGGCCGGGTCGGCACGTTCAAACACGACTCTAAAACGCTGTGCAGCAACAGCAGGAAGAGTTGCGTTGCTAAATTCTCTGTCGAAAAGGACTGCCTTTTCGGCACCCTGCAGCTCTTTTACGAGGAAGTTAAGCTGAACATCTATATTGTCCCACGAACCACCAGACTCAGCTGCAAACGCCTGCAAGGCATCCCACCTGCTAAATGTCCACTGTACCAGGCCGTGGCCTTTATCAGCCCTGTCTGTTACTTCAACTGCGGCTGGGTTAAAACCCGATTCCGCATACATATTGCCCATAACACCAGCCACCTGAGCGGGGGTAAGAGGTTTATTGCCATTTGTAGAAAGTGTAGTGGTTGATAAAAAGTCGTAAATCTTTTTAGTATTGCCATCAAAACTAAGATCAATAACAGCCGTTGCTTTAGCTTCGCCAGCACCACAATCGGTCGCGTCGGGGTTATAAAAAAATATGTCATTAGTACGGTAAAAACGCTCATCGAACGCAAACACATTACCAGAATTAACAATAGTTACACATACGAAAACAAATAAAAAACTAAGTATCTTGATACGTGTTAGTTTATTTTTCATACTAGAACCCTGCTATCCCGTTGGATTTAAAATACTCAGCTGGGTCAATACGGCTACCAAGCGCTTGTCTACCGCCGGTATTTTTTGTAAACGATTCGTAATCAGCCGGATTATCAACTTGGCTAATGTCGAGTACGAAATGAAGGTGTGCACCTTCAGAGTCACCTGAATCACCATATACTCCAATAACATCACCCGCCGCCACAACATCGCCAACACTCACGGTAATATCACCAGCCTCCATATGCCAATATTCGCTTATGAGCCCATCGCTATGTTGTATACGAACTATATTGTTACCACCAGATTTATCAGCCTCAATCACCGAGCCAGAGCGAATTGACCTAACTTCTGGGTTTGAGCCATTTGTGTAGTCTTCACCAACATGCCAGTTGGAACAATTATCACAAGCTGGTGGTTCACGCAGCCCAAAAGGACTCTCAATACGGAATCCTTCAGCCAGCGGTGACACTATTTCGTCTATGGTGCTTTGGTCCGATTCACCATCAAGCCCATTGATAATTCGTTGATCAAGCATATAGAGCCCCTGTGCGGCTGCGTTTGAAGCAGTAGTACCACCAGGTGTAGTATTGTAACAATTTGCAATAACATCTTCGTCGTACATGGAGCTTTCTGGGTTCATACACTGTTGAATCCTCGTCGCAAACTCACCGGTTGGTTTGCCTCTGGTATTTAGCGAACCGTTTGCAACTAACGTATCGAATACAGCCACACCTTCAATGTCAGAGTTATACCCATCGGGAGGAATAAATAACGGGATGCAATTTGGTAATTTTATAACATCCTCTAACACCGAATCGTCCTCACAATAGGAGAATTGAGCGGCAAGGTCTTCATCGCTGACAGCACTAACAGGCTGATTAAATAAACTCGACCGTACTGTACTAAATAGTGCGGACGGAAGCGAGAGCACCGATGAAGCACCATTCGTCACAGTTGCAAGTTTTGAGACAAAGGGAAGGCTCACAGTAGACAACGTACCCACAAAAGAATATGGATTTTTTATATCAAGAGGGTTTGCATTTGAGCGCTCACTCGCAATATATCGACTTAATGACTCGTTGTTATTCCTAGCGGCTTGAATAGCTTCGGGAAGGCTGGTAGTTGTTTTAAAACCGCTCAGCCGTGCAAGCTCAGCATTCTGCGCGTCACCACCCGTCTTCCATGCATCAAGGGCCTTCACGCCGCTTATGTCGGCACCAAGAGTCGTGCCGGCAATCTGCTGTGCGGCATACGGCACAGCATAACGCTCGGCAAAGTACGATAAAGCGAATACAACAGCGGCGGGATCTTTCATAATCTTAGCGATAGATTTACGTGCAGCTACGGAACTTTCTTTTAGTGCAGCTCGGGAACCAACTTTTGACGTAACAGATTTTATAGCCGTCTGCACCGCTTCTCTGATTGCAAGTTGGGCCCCCTCTTTAGTCGCAAACTTGGCGGCACCACCTGCAATCTTAACGCCCAGGTTTGCAAGTTGCCCAGCACCGGGTATAAATGCTGTAAGTGTAAGGACATTTGCTGCAACACACAGAGCCGTAACACCAGACCTACCACCAAAGTTGTCTCGTACTGTTGCGAGCCCGGCAGACATTGTTTGTATTACCGCGTTACCAGCCGCACTAGACGTTAGTGGTTTAGATGGTATTTTACCACTTGATACTTGTTGCCACGAAGATGAGTCGCCAAAAGTATCGCCAGCTTCGTCGGGACGATTAAGTATTGTCATTACCGCATCGAGCTCTTCACCACTAATTTCACCAGCCTTTTGCTTATCGGCAAGCGCAAAGAACACACCCGCGTATCTCATAGCTTGCGCAAGCTCGCTTACTCTGGCAATTGCAACGGTGGCACTCACAAGTTGATATACCGTACAGAGATCTGCTACTAACCCAGCGGGGTTTACAGCAGATGCAAGGCCTTGGAATAATTTGTCACTTGTAAATCTACCAACATACGGCTCGGTGCCAGCAACTTTACCAATATCTTCAGGTAGTGGCTCAATTCGATCACCTGCAAGTGCTCTCGTTGTGAGATCTTTTGCGTCTCCGTCAATATCAACCTTAGCTGTTCCGGGGTTTACCTCGCCACCCAAACCAAAATTGTCTCCGATATTCGGACTATCATATACGACTGGGTTACCGTCGGCATCAAGATCCTGTAATTTTATGCCTTCAGCAGCTTCAACAATTGCTTGGGCCGCGCCCCCAACTTGGTTGTAGAATGCCCTTCTGTTAGTTTTATCATCTGGATCACCAATATTTGTCGGGTTTTGTGTGATTTTTTTTGCTGCGCGCATACCTTTAGCTGTGGAGTCATTCCATGCCAACCAGCGAGGTTTCATAGCAATACCGGTTACGCGCCTTAGTTCTTTAGATATCCGCGACTCTTTTTTGTATTTATCTGCGGTTATTTCTTCGCCGGTTGAAAGTATGAGTTTTGCGCCGCTATATTTACCGAGTAAGTTCTTTTTTGCGGGATTACCTTCCGCATCGACAAGCCGCGCCCCTTCGTAGTTAAGACGATCCATCATGTTTTGGGTAATACCCGTATAGCGACATCGTAACTTTATAGCACAGCTTGTGTTTGTATCAAAAAGTTTGCCCTTAAATATAATTCCTTGGCGCTCACCCATTATCGAAGACACATTATCGACCCGATTGGTAATACTTTCTTTGATGTTTACGAGTGCTGTCGCTAACAATCCACCAATACTGAGACCACCAACACCAAGCCCAAGTACAACAGCAGCAAGTGGACCTTTTTTACTCTTTGCACCAGAAAGTACGGCTTTGGCGCGAACAGCCAAAGACGTTTTTTGCGTAGGTGCGCTCGGATCTATTTTATTTTTCCAAGTTGCGTCAGGGTCTTTTTCTTTGCCACGCGCGCCGCCGCCTAGGTCGCCAGACGCACCGTCTGGTGCCATGCGCTCCGGGTTAAACTCACTGTCAAACGCTTGACGTTGTTCGGCTTCATGAAGCTCACGAGCGGCCCTGGTGGTTGGACTAAAGGCTTCGTCTTGCTCTTCTTTGGTTTCGGGGGTTAGAGTCGGCATATAGTACCTATATTATACCTTATATAGTCGAACCCGGGTCGATATAGCCAGCTGGCGGAAGTGCTTGCGCACTTGCGGCTGGAGCTTGTTGTGTGACTTGTGGGTTGGTACTAATGAGTTGTTTTTCGGTTTCGCTGGCAATAATTTGTACGTGTACGTGGCTTTGCCCAGCAAAGAATAAGCCCTGCCCAACCGGGAAGTTGGCGAGACGCTTTTTTTCTTCTTCAGTCAGTTTAAACACATCGGACAGTACGTCGACCGCACTTGACGATTGTTTCAATAGGAGTTGCATGGAACTGTTAGCCACAATTGCACGGCCCATTTTGCTACTCATAAAATCTTCGACGTCCTGGGTTATTGTGGTGAGCCCCAAAAAGTATTTCCGAGCGCGCTTAGCCAGACTAAACAAGAAATTAGCTGAGTCGTCGTATTTCATGAGCTGCCACGCCTCATCGACGATTAACATGCGCTTTTTCTGGTCGGTGCGGGTAATGTTCCATATGTGCGACAATACGATGTACATTGCAACCGGGCGTAGTTCGTCTTCGAGGTCACGAATATTAAATACCACCATAGAGTTGTTGATATCAATATTAGATTGCTGGCTGAATATGCCGGCAAATGTACCGGTGGTATATTTGCGTAGGCGTTGCGCAAGCTGTGGGCCGGTATTGCCCATGTGTAGTAGTGTGTCATATAGGTCGGATATCGTAGGGGGGGTCGAATTATGGGTCAATGGGTCGCTGGTAATACCCGTGCGGGCATAGGTGTCGATAAGTGCTTGGTCAAGATCGGCTTCCTCTACGGGAGTCAGGGCTGATATGGGTACGCCGTTTGCGCCTACTTGTGTACCGCCAAGCATCAGGCGGAAAAGCCCATGGAGCGTTACTAAGTTGGCACGCAGAGCATCGTCGGCTTCGTCGGTGTCGATGACGCGTGGTAAATCAAACGGGTTAATACGCGTGTCGGCATTAAGACTTAGGCGTATATAGCTTCCACCCACTGCTTCGGCAAGCTTTTGATACTCGTTTTCGGGGTCGATAATAATAACTTCGCTACCGGTCATCATACTACGGAGTGCTTCTAGCTTGACCGCGAATGATTTACCAGCTCCAGACTTAGCAAATACCACCATATTGGCGTTTTCGAGGCTAAAGCGGTCGAATATAACCAGGCCGTTATTGTGCATATTGATACCGTACAACACGCCTTTTTCCTGCGTTAGGTCGGCACTGGTGAATGGGAAGCTAGTGCTAATTGCGCCGGTGTTCATGTTGCGGCGAATTTGCAGCTGATCGGACATCTGTGGGATGGTACTGTTGAGCCCCTGCTCCTGCTGGCTACTGGCAACCTTACTAAATACAAGTTGCTGCCCAAATATTGTCTCAATCTTATGTTGTACAAACCCAAGCTCATCTAAGCTATCGGCGTACAATGTGATATATAACCCAAATCGGAAAAATCGCTCAGCCCCTACTTGCAACTGGTCGCGCAGCTCCTCGGCGTCGCTTATAGCCGCCTCGAGGCCCGGGTCGCGCGTTTTGCCTTTGTCGGAGTTGATAGAAGTCGTGGCTTCGAGCTGAGTCACTTTTTTGCGCAAGTTATTAAGCACCACTTGTGTATCAACCGGATAGATATACATACTGACATCGAGTACTTCGTCGATGTTTATGAGCGAGCTCAGCCAGCCAGTGTAAATACGCCGAGGGTAGCCATAAACATACAAGGTTCGGCCGTATTTAGTACCAAGTCGGAAGTGCGATGAGTGGATTTCGATACTACTAGGCGCAATTAGGTCGCGTAGTGTGGTGACGCCTTTTAGAAAAGCCTGGTCTACTTCTATTTGCTCTTTGGCACGCTGCTCGGCGGCAATATCCACCGCATCGAGTTTTTTCTTAGCCATTACGCAGCACTCCCAAGTTCGGCAGCCATAGCGGTGCTTGCGTCATTCGCACCCTTTTTGACATACATAGCCGTCACGTCTTCGAAATTACCAAGCGGCTCGCGCACGGCGGTGTCAGGGTTGTATACGTTGTAATACAGCTCACCGAGCTCTTTTGTGTTAAGCTGCACACTCTGTACTCCGAGCTGGAATAGGCCCGATGTGACAGCATCGACACGATTTTTTACTTCACTTTTTGCTTTTTCGTAGGTGGCGGTATCAATTTTTGTAATCGCATTTTTTGGCTTTGCAAGTTTACCAAAAAAGCCCTTGGCTTGATCTTTGAGATTACTCATATCACCCGCCGGGAAGTACGGAATAGCGATAAAAAACGACTTATCCATAATATTTGCTTCCTGTGATAACTGGTCGATAAAGTTAATATAATCGTCCATAAGCACACTGAGGAGCATATTGTCCTGACCACGGCGAATTTCGGTGAGGTGGTCAATATATGGCCCGATATCAACGCGTTGTGAGCGAATAAGGATTTGTATTGGGTAGTTGAGCGAATTAAGAAAGTTTTGGTAGCTAAACTCTACGCCTTCGCGCTCGCGCTCACTCATAAGGTCGAAATTGATTGATTTGCACGCTACAACTGCCCGAAAAGTACCGTCGGCCATAATAACGATATTATCTCTTATTTCAGACAATAACAGCGTGCTCTGTGTAGAGTTGGGATTTTTAGTCGGCGCAGGAGCTGGTCCTGCCGGAGCCGCGGGCGCGGCAGTAGGAGCCCCAGCTGTAGGGGTGTTCGCGCTTAATGGAAATTGATTATTTGGCGGCACGGTACGTATTCCCCACTCCCAATTAGTATGCTTATCGCAGCGAGATAACAACCTCTTCGTTCATGTCTTGTTGTTGATTGATTCGGTTGGCTTCGTGCGCAATTGTCTCTATAGACAAATCAGCATTGTTTGCGAGTTCTATTATACCAGGAGCTATCACCTTTTCGCTAGTGGTTGTATCTGCAATTACGGGTACGGTAGCAAGGGGTGTATACGCGGGAGTTGGTACTATAGTTGCCGCTGGCACAGTAGGTATGGCTGTAGCAAAAGAAGGTGTGTCTCCTGGGGTTGGTGGTGTATAGGCAACCGGCTGTTCAACGCGTGGTGGTGGCACACCGATTGGCGCATTTTGAGATGCAAAGAAATTAAACGGGTTTGGGGCGGGCGCTGGTGTTACTGTGGAAGAGGCGGCTTGTTGGTGGAGGCGCTCTACCATATCTTCACGGCGTTTCACGTCGGACTTACCTATCATATAGTCTAACGACTGCGCGACATTGTTGCTGCTATCTAATATATCCTCGGCCTGCTGCGCCTCTAGGTAGACATCGGTGTTCATGGCGCTATTAGGTGCTTGGACACCCTGGCCGCGCACTGCCCAGCCCTGGCTGTCCACAATTTCAGCCAGGTAGCCAAATCGTTGCTGGGCTTCACCCTGTGAAATATTTTTGGTTCGTTGTACCTCAACAGTTTTTGGTACAGTAATTTCAATCAGCGAATCGATACCATCGGCTTCCCATAACCGCTTGCGTGGCTTTAAGTAAAATGACACCATGGCCGCCAAATACACCTCCATAGGCTGATCTTTACGGAGTGGGAGTGCCAGCGCGCCGAAGAATATTATGACTGGCAGTGGAATAATTGCCAGCGGGATAAATAGTTGCCAAAGCCCCCAGGCAGCGGCACACGACAGCGCCACTATAATTAAGTAGATAAATTGGCGAAAACTAAACGGACCGATAAGCTTATCGTCGGCCTCTACATCCTGGGGTACCTTATACTCCGCCATAGTGCTTATAGTATAGCAGACCGACCCTAGCGGTTACTGCGTGCGGCAATAGCAAAATACAAAAAATATTGTTCGAGGCTTCGACGTTGATCTTCGGTTGAATGAGGGTCATATACGTGTGTTAAAAATTGGTCTTTTGCGCGTAAAACCTCTTTTGTTTTAGGTGATTTTATCTTTACTAAACCAACCACTGTTGCATCAAATAAGTCGATGGCACGTACTACAGCAAAGTCTCTGTCTTCGAGATTATTCTTCCGAATAGCATTAAACGACCGTCCAACTTCACTATAAATATTGCCCATTTGCTCAAAAATAGTCATTTCCCCCCACTTAGCTACATCGACAGCAAATGGGGTCACGCAACAACCATTTCATTTACAACCAATGTAATAGAGCCCCTCACATTAGTATCTTCGACATCACGTGACATATTGTTCTGTCGGGGCCGGATATTTATCATCGAGTCAAATTCTATAAAATCACTCGTTCCAAATTTTGCAGGATGTAAGTTTATTCCCCATAAATTTTGTTGGGCCGAGCCTCGTTCGAGTAAGAATTGTTCTATATCAACATGCATTTCAGCGTCAACCACAAGTATAGATTTTTCTATATCGACGACAGCTTTAACAAGGTTGCCATACATTTTTGTAGCCATTTCTTGTAATTCACTTACAGATACAGTGGGCTTAACTTGTTTCATATCGCTATTATAACAGAGAGTTTGTCGTCGGCTTCAACGTGTTGGCGTACTTTATACTCCGCCATGGTGCTTGTAGTATAGCAAAAATTTATTGTGCTATTCTACGGACCTGCGACACGCGTTAAGATGTCCTGGGTATCTTTTTTGGCAGAACTAAAGTTTTGGTCGATAACTGCAAGCTTTGCTTGCTCCTTATCAATGTGCTGAGCGGCAAGCCCAGCGGTGACAGGGTCCATAGTGATGAGTTTTGCTGCTTCAGCGTTACCGTACGCGTCTTCAATGTATGATTTGCTTATCCCAGTGTCAGGGTCTGAGGGTGTCATTGTTGTTGTAGCGCTATAAGCAACACCTTCAGTTGCACCAGCGGTATTATTCCAGTTTGCGATATCAGCAGCTTTTTTGCGTACTTCAGTCTCATTACGCCTACCTGACTCTCCAAGGCTACGAGCATGTGTGCTCATAATATCCGAGTTACCTATAACAGCTCGATAATCAGAGACACCACCAGCCCCAAGCATAAGATCGGATGCTGCCTCCATTTCAACATCGTTCATATTACCATGATTTGCTACAATGTGGGTCCGCATCGCACCTGAGTCATTTTTAAACTTCTCTTGGTATACGGCCATTTGCTGCTTCACGGCTTCTGACTGAGCGGTTGCAGCCGTTCCCTTGGCTGCACGTACCAGGGCTTCTTTTTGTGCTCTTTGACCCTTCGTCCAACCTAGGCTCGCAAGCCCCCCAGCTGCAACGCGAGCTAATGTGCCTTTTGGGCCGTTCCCGGCAGACAACATTTCGGAGAACCGCTTATCTCTAAAGTTCGCCCGCGCTTGTTTGCGTATGGCCTGGCCACGGCCAAAAGTGCTCATTGCGTAATTTTCTTTGCTTTTTTTTGTGAGGTTACCATTGGCTCGGTTTTGTAGACTTGTTGCAAACTGCCCAATCCCCGGTATCGCATTAAGAGAGCCCTTAAGAAGCGCCGGAACAGCAAGTAGTGGCAGTACCATCACAGCTGCGGCCATAAGCTGGCCTAGCAGGCCAGCGCCATTTGACTGTATTAATATACCGGCCGCAAGTTTAGAGCCACCAAATAACAAAGCGATTGCTGGGTATAGAATAAGCAGCGCTACAAATATTTTGCGCCACTGCTTAAACAGGTTTTCAGTGTTCGGGAGCAGCATGGCCAGAAACGCCAGAGGAGATACAACCACGAGTAGTACAATAAGTGCTTGACGAGCAATTAGGATAAGTATAATAACAAGAAGTGCTAGAACAGCCGCTAATACGATAGGTATAAGAAGCGCTGGTCCGCCTATATAGGCCGCTCCAACAACTCCTGCAATGGCACCACCAGCAAGCTGAGGGGCCAGTACGGAGCTCACAAGGTCTGTGAAGAAGTTCTCGTTAACAAACGGATCCCCGGTATCAGCCGGAAAAATTGGTAGGTTATCAAGCAGCGCTTTCAGTGAGCCACCTAACACGTTAGATAAATCCACAGCAATCTGAGATATAAAGTATGACAAGTTAACCAGTATCGCCGCAATAATGAGCCGTGGCAGCATTTTTTTGACACCATAGTTAGTGATACCCACACTACTGAGCTGCGAGAAGATAATAATCAGGAATACAATAACAAATCCAACATTTGCAAAATTACGCATAATTCCCCATGCCCGCGCCGTACCACTATCTGGCGCAAAGATCCCGATATCTGTTTTCAGAAAACCCTCAATTATAGTGAAGGATGCATCGGCAATTCCGCCAAGAAAATTGAAAAGTGGGCACACCATCCACCCGACTCCTTCTATGACACACGACGATGAGTCAGCCTCAGAAGGACACCCATCCGTTGTTGGCTCTTTAAAACAAATCGCGGCAAATCTTGCTTTATTTGCATTTGCAATACAAATTACTTTATCTCGTTCGCTTGACAGGGTGCCGCATATTGCTGCAATACGTGGATCAGTTGTTCCGGCATTGATGCTAGAAGTATCGCCCTTCACGATGTTATTCGCATCGAATACATCTTTACAGCTTGATACTGTCTTGGTCACATCAGACCGTAGGCATGCAATTATAGCCTTATGATCGTTGCAGTCCTGTATTGCCTGCACACTACCGGTACTACAGGCTTTGGCATTGTTAGCCTGGTCTATGGCCGCACTGCGCTTTGTAGCACAGGCAGCATCACCTGCTCTACATACAGGTATTTCAATACCAACATACCCACCCTGAGAATCACCAACTAGTTCGCCAGTACTATTATCGCCCGAATATTTTATAGCGAGTGAGCTATTCCACTCGTTTTGTGCTTTTATTTCGTCTGAACATTCGCTATCACTAAGCAGTACTTGACCTGGCGGTACCCTGTCTGGGCCTGATGATACACCAGTCACTAAAGCCGCTGAGTTTTCTAAAAAGCGTATATCGAGTGCCGGCCAGCAACGCGTATCAGCTTGTTTATTAAAAAAGTCGAACACATGGGTTACGTAGATGTTGGTTGTGCCAACTCGCTTGAATAAAATTTCTTTTGTAGACCCACTAGAGTTATAGTAGGTAGTTTCAAAATCAAACCGGGACCGGCCATCAAGTATCTCAGCCACCCAGCCACCCGTAGCAACTACCTGGCGATTGCCCTCTTGCATTGTAAGCGTTGGAGCACTTTGGGCGCTAACTGGCTGCGTGAGTGCGAAAGACAATATAACAAAGCCAAAAACACCCATGAGTAACAGGTGTTTTTTGACGAAAGCTAATACTTCAAGCATAAGCATAGTATGCCGGACTTATGCTAATAAATCAAACGGGTGACTAGCGAGTAATTAGTTTGTTGTCGGGCGTCACAACCATAGAGTATGTTGGGCCCGAGCTCGTGTTTCCGAGGGGTATATCGAAATAACTTGTGAATGTTGAGGATGCATGGAGAACCACTAACTGCCCGTCGTATATTTCATCGGTTGGCCCAAGGTTAATGTCAGACAGTATTGTCTCGCCGTTAGACGTAATACATGTAAAGTCGCCCGTGCTAGTGGTTGGACAAATTATCCAAGTGTCCGACTTGTTCTCTTCGTTTACGTTCTCTTCAACAAAACGCTTCAGCTCATTTACAATAATAGAATTAGGGTTGTCCGAAATGGATTCTGTAGGTATGACATCAATCTGCTTATAGTGGGCTGCAATATTACCAAGGTAAGGATTCACAGATGTTTCAATCCACTCGCTCAAAAGCGAGTCTGCCGCACTGTCACTAATACCCGCTTCAATAATTGCCTTTTGTATTGAATCTACCTTAAAGTCAGGCATGACTTGAACGCCATTGAGATCCGAGAAATCCACAGGATCATCGGCGCGCTCTTGGCGAGCAATATCGCCTGCAATACCAATGCCCACCACACCAGCCCCAATCACACCGCCAATACCTAAAGCGGTAAGGAGCTTTCGGGGAGATTTCTTTTTAGAAGCACCTGTTGCGGCTTCAGGCTTTTCGCCCTCTGGCCAGTTGATTTTGGGGTGTTCGACTGTTGATGACATAATAAGTTGTGATTCCTTGTATTTTTATACCGATACGTTAAACTTGTACTAATTCATTTATACACTATTTACGCGTAAAATGCAATAGCTTATGGTTATTTTATGCAAAAATCTTGCGTGAAACGGTAGTTTGTCGTATCTTATAGATAGTCATGAACATAAAACAAACAATTAAAATAATGTTAGTTAGCGCGTTGCTTGTTATCGGGGCTATATCCCTGGCGGGCCCTACCGTGTCTGCCCAGCCAGAATGTGGCGGTGTGCCAACATCTATCATTACCTGTGACCAAAGCGGCGTAGGTGGTGGTGCAGAGAATACCGGCCTATGGGGCATTTTACTACTCGCTATTAATATACTGACCGCTGGTATCGCTATCGCGGCCGTAGCCGGTATTGTGTACGGTTCAATACTCTATACAAGTGCTGGTGGGAACCAAGAGCAGGTGAAAAAAGCTATGGGTGTATTTACGAACGTGGTTATTGGCATCATTGCCTACGCTGGTATGTATGCGCTGCTTAACTTTATTATTCCCGGAGGACTATTTACGTAATGAACACTCGACGCATAAAAAGTTGGTTCTTGGCGGCAGTATTTGCCGTATTTGTAGGAGGTACGGCCGTAACAGCACTCGCGCCGCAACCAAGCCTTGCCGCCAGCAACTTCACCTGTACATCGGCACCTAGACTCCTCACCTTTCCTGTATGGTACCGTGGCCTGACAGTGAGCGAAAGCGACTGTACAATTACTTCACCCGAAGCTGCGGGCGGGCTGACTGTATTTATATGGCGGATTGTACTTAACGCGCTTGATATTGCCCTGCAGCTTGTAGGATATGTGGCGGTGTTCTTTATTATCTACGGCGGATTCCAGTTCCTGACCGCCGCTGGTGAGGCGCAAAAAGCCGCGGCGTCGCGCCAGACGATATTAAATGCCGTTATCGGCCTGGTGATATCTATTGGCTCGGTTGCGATTGTTAACTTAGTGTTTACCATAATACAATAGGACAATATATGAATATACTCACCCAACTCGCCCAAAAACTTAATGCAGAAGAATTGAACATTCCACCAGTTACGGGAGATGCACTGTTTATCAACGGCCTTAACATCGCGTATTTTGTAGCAGGAATAGTAGCTGTAATCGTGATTGTAATATCGGGTTTTACATTCGTGACATCTGGTGGTAACGCCGAGGCTGTGGGAAAAGCTAAAAACGCGATATTATATTCGGTGATAGGACTTGTTGTTATAGCAACGGCATTTGTGATTACACAATTTGTTGTGGGGAGGTTTTAAACATGAAGATTAAACAGATTATTATAGGCATTGCCCTATTGGTTGGCGTAAGTGCCGCCGTGCTGTTGCCAGATACGACGTATGCGGTGAATGCTGTCGAAGAAGCCTGTAAAATTGATCCAAGCAGCACAATATGCAACAGCGGCGGTGACTCGGCAGGAGATATTATAAGAACGGTAGTTAATACGCTTTTGTTCCTACTCGGTATTGCGGCGGTAATAGTAATTATCATTTCGGGGCTCATATATGTAACTAGCGGCGGTGATAGCAATAACGTCCAGAAGGCCAAGAATATGCTGCTATATGCAGTAATCGGGCTAGTGGTTGCGATATCGGCATACGCGATAGTCATCTTTGTTGATGGGCAATTTTAAGAGCAAACTATTAACAAAACAGCCGTAATCTGGTATAAAAGAACCAAGAGTTTAATGAAAGGAACTATAAAAATGAAAAAATCACTAAAGAACGTACTTGCAGGACTGCTTATTGTCCCGACGCTTGTACTCGGTGTTGCGGCGTTTGCCCCTATTGCAACTCCAGTAAATGCAATCACCGACTGCCCACTGACAATTCAGGGTGGAGCCGACTGTGCCAGAGGCGATGACCAAGTAGCAAACCTAGATGGTCAAGACGGAATCTTCAGGGTTATCGTTAACACCGCCCTATATATTATTGGTGCATTAAGCGTAATAATGCTTATCTACGGAGGTATCCGCTATACGATATCTGGTGGTGAGCAAAAGAACGTGGAAGCGGCAAAGAATACAATTCTATACGCGATTATCGGTATCATCGTTGCGGTGCTGGCATTTGCGATTGTCAACTTTGTGCTTGGTTCGCTCATAGGTTAGCTGGGTTCCTTTCATATAAATACCCGCCTGTTGTGGCGGGTATTTAATTGATATATGATAGCCGTAATAAAAAACACTTCCCTTTCAGGAAGTGTTTTTTATGGTGCGATTAGCGTTCTTACAGAACCTGAATCTTCTTGGCTTGTTCTAGCTTTATTTTAGTGAACGTGACAGAAAGTACGCCGTCTTTTAGGATGGCTTCTACTTCGTCTTCCCTCACGCTGACAGGAAGCGCGAGTGTACGGCTAAATTCGCCCCAATAGCATTCCTGGATGTGCCAGTTGGTTGCATCGGTTTCGTCACCACTACTGAGCGTACCGCTGATGGTAAGAATACCGTCGCTAATACTGACATCTAGCTCTTCTTTGTTAACACCAGCCGTGCGGGCTTTAACAACAAGTTTTTCCTCGGTCTCATAGACATCAACAGCAAGCTGTCCGGGAAATTCTTCGTCGCTTTCGTCCCATGCATCGTCAGCAGGCGCAACTACAGTTGTTGTTTCGGTAACCGTCAGGTCGTCGTCGTTAAGGAAAGCTGCTGCCAACTCATCCTCAATCAGTAAATCGTCATTTTGTTTACGGGCCATGATATCCTCCACTTTCTCTAGGCTCTACTATGCAAATAGTCTTTTTTATTATAACCAACATTTGAGATATAATGCAACTAACATAACCACGAAACGTAAAAAACACAATGCTAGATACGATACTTTCTATAGTTGCTCCACACCACTGTTCTGGCTGTGGCAAAATAGGACACGTATTATGTGCCAATTGTAAATATAACATCACCTCTGAGCGGTACATAGGCTGTGTGGTCTGCGAAAAGCCTTGTGGCGACGTTGGTATCTGTAAAATGTGCCGTCCGGGCTTTAGCCGTGCGTGGTGTGTGGCGACCCGCGAAGGTACAGTAGAACGCGTTATCGACAGCTACAAGTTTGACAGAGCACGGAGCGCTTACCGTGACATTGCTGACGTGCTCGACATGGTGGTGCCGGTGCTACCCGGTAACGTTGTTGTGGTGCCGGTGCCAACTATTGCACGGCATATTAGGAAGCGTGGGTACGACCATACCCTCCTGATTGCACGTTACTTTGCAAAGAAGCGTCAGCTGGAGCTTAATACGCATTCGCTTATGCGCGTGTCGAACACGTCGCAGTTTGGTGCATCTAAAAAGCAACGTGAACTACAAGCTCAGCGAGCATTTGCGTCGACGAGGCGTCTTGATGGCACAAAAACATACTTATTGGTGGACGATATTTATACAACCGGTGCAACACTCCGCCATGCCGCACGGATTCTTAAAGATGCTGGTGCCGGCGATGTATGGGTAGCTGTGGTGGCAAAGCAAACCCTCGTTAAGAGTTGATGGTCAATGAAGAAAGCCGCTCAAGTAGTATAATTACAAATTGAACTGGTATAGTACAGCTATGAGAATCAAGCTTACCAAAAGAAGTCGAATTTATTTATTTAACACATTAGTTGAACGAGGTGTCCTTATTATCCGTCTTGCTGTGTTAATAAGTGTAAGTACACGAACGTTACGAGATTGGCGCTCGGGACGGTTCTCCATCCCAAATAAGAGTTTTGACTTATTACTATTAAGTGCCGCAGTCGACAGAAGCGCACTTGAATTTGTAGAGGTCTCTGAGTGGTGGAACGCGAGTAGCGCGGGTGTGGCCGGAGGCAAGTCTTATATTGCTAAATACGGTGCACCCGGTGACACCGAGAGTAGAAGGCGAGGAGGCGCAGCTTCGTATGCAAAGAGACAACTGAAAACTAAGGATATATTTACAAGAAAGTTGATTTATCGACCATCATCTTCAGTGCGACTTGCTGAATTTATAGGTATTATGATAGGAGACGGTAATATTAATAAGTACCAAATTTCGATAGCACTCAATCTAGAAACAGATAAAGAGTATGCTAAGTATGTCGAAATGCTTATCATAGAATTGTTTCACGTAAAACCAACGATTCAGTTGCGTCCAAATGACGGATGTGTTGTGCTTGTGGTTTCTTCTGCTGAGCTGTCGGATTATTTGACAGAATTAGGCCTTCCTCGAGGTGACAAAATAAAAAATGGCTTAGATATTCCCGCATGGATATTAAAAAACATTGAGTATACGAAGTTTTGCATTAGGGGTATATGCGACACAGACGGTTCGGTTTTTCAAGAGGTTCACACATATAAAGATAAAAGCTATAAATATTGTAGATTAGCTATTGTTACCTACTCACCCCCGCTGCTGGAAACGCTAGGTAGTGTGTTCGCGAAGGTTGGCATTGCGGCAAAGGTTCGAAAAAGTCACAGACTTAGCGTGGAGCGATTTACAGATATAAAGCAATACTTTAAAATAGTCGGAAGCAGCAACCCTAAACACCTTAGGCGATTTGCTGCATTTGGAGGAGTCGGATAGTGGTTTATTCCAGTGGTCTTGAAAACCGCCAAGTCGAGAGGCTTCGTGAGTTCGAATCTCACCTCCTCCGCCAATTTTAAAAAACGTCCAACAAAGGACGTTTTTTAAATTCTCGCACCCGCCCCTGTTGTATGCTACAATCGGTCGAGTACGGAAGGAGTACTTATGTGGCTTCTGCGCGAATGCAAATCGATGGATTGAAACTACCCCCGGAGTTTGCTACGCCAATAGTTGTAAGACGTGCTCGGTTCCGAAAATACGGAGGGGTACCCAAGTGGCTTAAGGGGATGGTTTGCTAAATCATTAGTCTGGGGAGACCTGGAGCGGGAGTTCGAATCTCCCCTCCTCCGCCAAGCATAAGCACTGTGTGAAAACATGGTGTTTTTGTTTTTTAGAAAGCTATGCATGCTTGATTCACTCTGCGGCCTAACATCGCAATATACGTCGATTTCTGTATACTACAGGTAAAAGTAACGAACGAGGATACACATGAAATTATTCAGCTCACTTAAAAACACGGCGCAGGCATACTTGGGTCAGTACAAACAACAAGATCCTGCGACGTATGCTGCTGCTCAGCAAGCCGTAGGTGGCCTCCTGATTATCGACGGTGTTTTTGGTATAGATAACCCATTAGGTCGCAACAGGCGGCCTGGCATATTAGGCACGCTTGGCGGCATATTGCTTGGTGTTGTCTTTATGTTTGTTCCGTTAATTGTTAATAATCTGACCGGTCTCGCCAAAATGACTGCCACAACAACAGCGACGGTTGTATCGGTTGGAGATCCGGTGGTGAGTCAGTCAACTTCTTCAACTTCTCAAAACTCGTCGGGATCAAGTAGCTGTAGCCTTACCACACAGTACATTGTTAACGGAATTGAGCAAACGGGCACGTCGGCAATTAGTTCAAGCGGTAATTGCTCGAAAGCCGTGGGTAGTACGTTAACAATCAACTATGACCCGGCTAACCCAAGCGCGTGGGCTTCGGACACAGAAACGATTGGATGGTTTGTAAATATATTCTTCTACATTGGACTTTTGGCCGTTATCCTAAGCTTCTTCACGTTTATTATTCGCCTTTTTAGCATCATCTTTGGATGGAAATTGTTAAAGAGCGGACGAGCACTGGCGAAAAGTCTTCCAGAGGGAACGAATCTAGCAACGATTGTTGAAGAGATAAGACAACGCTTCAAAGGATCGATTATGGGTACAGCAGCACCTGTTTTCCAACCAGGAAATAGTGCTCCAACCAGTGCGGCTCAGCAAGCGCCTCCTATTGATCCAGAGCCTCAACCTAACCCACCAACAAAACCAACCAATCCTTTTTAATAGAGTGAGTTGCTAAGTACGTACGCGTATCTGACTCACAATCCTCGTATCAGTAACAGACTCCCGTGGCATTAGAGCTCATGCTATACTAAAATTATGAATCCAGATGAACAAAAAAACCACTGGCAGCCAGATATAGATGAGCCTGAAACGCCCGGCGTTGCCACTATGGAACAACCCGAGCAGACGCCAAGTCAAAAAGTCGATTCTGTCGAGCAACCACCAGTCAACTGGACGGCAAGCGAATATATCCACTTCGAAAAAGGTCGTGTATGGTATCTGGTGTTTGCAGTTGTGGTACTATGCCTTGTAGCTGTAGACGTATTCCTGCTTCGTTCGTGGACGTTCTCGGCGCTTGTGATTGTGATGGCCGTAGCAGTGGTGGTATATGCTCGCCGCCCCCCGCGCGAGATTCAGTACGCGCTGAGTGGCAAACAAGGCCTTTATATTGGCGAAAAACTGTACAATCTGGCTGACTACAAAGCTTTCGGGATTATTCGTGACGGTGATCACCACTCTATTATGCTTATTCCCACAAAGCGTTTTTCACCTGGCGTATCGGTGTATTTCCCCGAAGAATCTGGTGAAAAGATTGTAGATATACTTGGCGCTCGGCTACCTATGGAAGAGCTTAAGCTCGATGCAATTGATCTTATCGTACGGCAGTTGCGACTTTAACCACGACTTAGCCTGCCATTTACCATGTAACTTCCCTTGTGGTACAATAGCCGATGTTCGCTTCATGCAAATGACGCAGAAAGTACCTTCTAGTTACAAACCGCGTCTAAGTGAAATTAGGCGCATATGTACACCCGGTTAATATTGAAAAATGTGAAGCCGGGTGTATTATATGGACTCGTAGCTCAGCTGGATAGAGCGTCGGCTTGCGGAGCCGAAGGTCGCAGGTTCGAATCTTGCCGAGTTCACCAAAGTAATAAGACTAACATTGCGTTAGTCTTATTACTTTGTAGCACAATGGTTTTTCAGACTATCAATGAATATCGCAGTTGTCGGTTTTTTCTTATGCATACTAAATCTTCCCCACTCTATATTCTCAGATAGAGCTCATGGTATACTTAAGCGGTAAAAGGGGTAAAGTGTGCACAAGTTAAAACAGTCAATTATTAAGATACCAGAAGGGGTACATCACACTTTCATGTTAGCAAGTGTCAACCTTGTTCGCCTTTTCAAGCTATTTATGTACGCTAACAATCGTGTTCATCACCATATTGCAGAGCGCCCACATCAAAAACTTACTGAAAAATTTGGCTGGTATAAACGGTGGCACGACTACGATTACCACTCTCATGTGCACGTTTCTATTCTTGTACCCTATGTGTTTATCGTATTGGCGACGGTATTATTTGTGTATCGCCCCGCTTTTGCGGCTGACCTCTCTAGCCTTTGGAACTTTTCAAACGACGCCGACTACTCCTATAACGACGCAACAATCGAAACTGGTAATGGTTTTGCTCGCTTAAAGGCCCAAAATTACGCATCTGACGCCAATACCCGAGCCCTGTTTCACTTTGATGCCTTGAACGGCACTATCGTTGCCGACTCATCCGCCAACGCCAACAATGGAGTCATCGTCGGCGACGCCGTGTTCGCTACAGGTCAACTCAATAATGCACTGCAGCTCGATGGTATTGGCGATTATGCTAGTGTTCCCGATAGTGCCTCTTTAAGGGTGACCGGTCAGCACAGCCTTGAAGCCTGGACCAAGTTCGACGACGGCTTTGATTTTGAGGCCAGCCAGGATGCCGGTATTTTCGACAAAGGCAGCTACCGGATGTATTACAACAGTGCCACTGGAAAAATAAACTACGAGCTCGAGAATGCCACCGCCAACAGCTGGACACGCCAGGGTGGTCAGGACGCCAACGGAAGTTGGGATCAGGATGGAAAGACTATTGTCCGCTCAACAGTTTCTAGTGGCGATGATGTATATGTTGGGCTTGGGCTTGGTGTAGGAGATGCTGAGGTGTGGCACTGGGATGGCGCTGTTTGGCAACAAATTGGTGGCGATGGCCGAAACAGTAGTTGGGCGGACCAGACCTTTGAAGACGTCCAATCACTGGCTCTGAGCGGAAGCACGCTTTAT
>Ga0163144_10002423_pt1 | contig 43038 bp, 44 predicted proteins | sample OliLak19BULKMAT1_FD_123175 | JGI IMG/M metagenome (GOLD analysis project Ga0163144, IMG submission 123175) | Freshwater microbial mat bacterial communities from Lake Vanda, McMurdo Dry Valleys, Antarctica - Oligotrophic Lake LV.19.BULKMAT1 | ecosystem: Environmental > Aquatic > Freshwater >...
ATTACCTCTGTCCACCGCAGACTGGGAAAAATAGTTCTCCAGAATCCGTGGCGCCTGGTCAAAAGCCGCTTTGACTTCTGTGGCATTTGCCAGTGGGAGAGGCTCATCACCAGCATCCCCACCGCCGCCGCAGGCAGCGAGGAGGAGGGTGGCGATGAAAGCGAAGAGTGACGCAAAGGAACGAAGGGACTTGAGCATGAGGCTCTCCTTGGGGTTAAGTTGTTCAGGAACGGGTTGAAATACGCCCCTTACGGGAGCGGTTTTCACCCCCGGAAGCGACTCTCATTTGTACAATAGAATCGTATTTTTGTAAAGAAAAACCGCCCATACTTCGGGGCGGCTTTTTCTTAATACGCTATTCGATTTACTTCAGGTATTTGTCGATAGTCGTCTTAAGCTGAGCTAATGGGAGCGCTCCAACGACGAGTTCGCCGTCCACCATACCATCAGCCGTGAGCTTGCCGATGATGAACGATGGAGTGCCCGAAACACCGGCTGCCTGGCCGTCAGCCATGTCTTTGGCGATCTCATCCTTGAACTTTTCCTTACTCGCACAGTCCTTCACGCTAGTTGCGTTGACACCAGCTTGTTGGAGAATTTCATTCAACTTGCTGTCATCAAGCCCCTTACCGTTCGAGACCGTGTTTTTGAAATAGAGGTCTTTGAACTTGAAGAATGCAGCATCTCCCTTTGATTCTTTCACGCACTGCGCCAGATTGGCAGCGAGACTCGCTTTCGGCTCATGAAATGGAAGCGGATAGTCTCGGAACGATATGACCGCTTTGCCGGTATCAACATAGTCCTTCACGAGCGTATCATAGGAATCTTTGTGGAATTTCTGGCAGAATGGACACTCGAAGTCGCTGAATTCGATAATAGCGACTTTAGCCTTCTTTCTGTCCCCCATCACTGGATCATCATCGAGTGAAACGGTTGCGGCCTGCGGGCCAGCAGCCGCACCGGTCGGGGCGGCAGCTGTCGGGGCGGCAGCCGGAGCAGCCTTACCCGTTGACCCGCCTGACCCCATCGAAACAAGAATGCCAGCCGTCACCATAAGGCCAGCGAGGAGTACTGATCCAGCAACAATCCAAGCTCCTTTTTCCTCCTGATTCCGCGAACACCCGCCCGCACCCTTTTCTCGGCAGCATCCTTTGGACTCGTGTTCCGAACCCATTCCAACTGAGGATTTCATTTCATCCATACGAAATACAGCTATGAAGAATTTACTTCTTTAGTATAGCAAAAGTCTACCCCGCCCGCATCCCGAAGCACTCACTCCCTTATAGATGAGGGGGTATTGTCGAACTCGGTGCTCGAGGAGCGGCTGGGGCTGGGGAAGCCTTGAAGCGACGATAGCCATCGGCGACAAGCTGGATAGTCTCGACCAAGGGCGGAAAGATATTTCTCCATGCCAGAAGCTTCGCTCCAGCATAGGCGCCAATAAGTAGGAAAGCTTGGAATAAAGCAAAGGGAGAGCTTGCATTCACAGTGAAGCGGTGCAAGATGGCAAATGCGAACACGAGGTAAACGATGCGATGGAGTATTTTCCATTTCGGCCCCAGGTATTTCTGTGCGAGCGCATTCGAAGTGAGGAGGAGTGGCAAAGTAAGAAGGTAGGCAGTGAGACCGAAGAGATAGCGCGGATCGCTCGTCAAAATACTACCGTCCCGAAGCGGTGAGAGGATGAAGTCCGCCCAGTCCGGATCCATAAGATAGCCAACTCCATGCACCGTCGCGAGGTATGCCATCATGATTCCGAGCTCACGCCGCAGCATCATGAGCTGGATGAGGAGCCGCATGCGGAAAATTTTCGACAATGGACTGATAAAGAGAATCAAAATGAGGAGATTGGCTGCAAGCTCACCGAAATCCTTTCGGAGCTCAGGGAAAAGAAAACCGAAAAGCGTGAGGTGAGCGAGGATAAGTATCGTCCGCTTCACGCTAAAGACGTGTTTCATGAGAAAATCGCTCGCGTAATCATGGAGCGTATAGGCCAGTCGGTGCACTGGGCCGAGAGCGGTAATCATTCCTTGCGTACGTCTTATCACTGATTCATTACAGCGGCTGGTTTTGGCTCAATACCTCGCTCCATTGCCTGGTACCGAAAAAAGAAAACCAGAAGAAGGGTCAAAATGATACACTGGATGATGCCAAGGACCAAAATAGTCTGCGTCGAGAGTTTCATAATATATGTCTATCATAGCGAAACAGGCTTGGTCCGTACAGAAAATCGCTCTCTTGGGCGGCTGAAATATGGTATCCTGGAGAAAAATCACGCATGTCTGAGACTTCACCTGCCGCTCCAGCAGTGGGCACCGAACCACTTATCGTCATCGACAAATTGCGCATCATCTACAATCAAGGGAAGCCGAATGAGATGCGCGCGCTTGAAGAAACAAATCTCACGATTTATCCCCATGAATACGTGATTATCTTTGGGCCGTCCGGCTGCGGCAAATCGACGCTCCTCTACTCTATCTCCGGACTCCAGTCAGCTACCTATGGCGATGTTTACATCAAGGGGAAGTCGATTTCAAAAATGGATGAGCGCGAAACGCTCGATCTCCACCAGACAACACTCGGCATGGTCTTTCAGGCCTTTTATCTCATCACTTCACTCGATATCCTCGACAACGTCTGCCTACCGCGCGTCTTCCGCGGTGAAAAACCAGCCGATCGAAAGAAGGACGGCTTCGCTCTCCTTCGCCGCTTCGGTATCGCAGAACAAGGCGACAAGATGCCGAATCAGCTCTCTGGCGGACAAAAACAGCGTGTCGCCATAGCTCGATCGCTCGTGAACAACCCCGATATCATTCTCGCCGACGAACCAGTCGGTAACCTCGACTCGGAGTCCGCCCAAAACGTACTCGATATCCTGAAGGAACTCAACGATATCGATAAGAAGACTATCATCATGGTGACGCATAATCCAGACCATCTCGTCTATGCCGATCGCGTCATCCATATGAAAGATGGTCGCGTCATCAAAGAGCAGGTCTTCAAGGAAAAGCGCCCTATCCTGAAAGAGAAGAAGATGGAGGATTTCCTCACAGAGGAAAAGGAGGAAAATAGCGAGCTGAAAATCCTCATGAATTCCTTCAAGAATCTCCTCCCGCAGCAGGTGGATATGCTCCTCATCCCCTTCAAGGCAAAGCAGCTCCTGTCCCATCTTCTCTCTGATCTCAACGACGAGCAAGTCTCGATGGCTGAGGCTTTCCTGAAAGAGCTCCTCTTCAAGAATATTGATGTTCCCCTCTTCAGCGAACGGCTCGACCTCGAGCTCGATCAAGGTGGCGCCGGCTGGAATAAATTGCGAGCGCTGAAATTCTCGAAACGAGTCGAAAGTATCCTCAGCATCACCCAAGCACTCCGCACGACGAGCGACGAAGGGGCGCTCCGGCTTGGTGACTATCTCGAACTCACTTTCGGCCTGAAGCTCAACGATGCACAGCAGCTCCGATTCCGAGCTGGATTGAAGCTCCGACTCGAGAGCGCCATCGGCCAGATCGAACTGTCGCGTAAACTCGACAAGTCATTCATTCAGGGCGGAGTGGGCCTGCGGCGCGATACGGTCGAAAAGATAACGCGCGAAATCGAAATCATCATGCTCCTCAAATACAGCTAGTATGCGCTTTTTCGATATCCTCAAACTCTCCCTCCGGATGTTCAAGGCCCGCACGATGCGGACTCTTCTCACCATCCTCGGCATGTCGGTCGGCATATCGGCCATCATGTTCCTCGTCTCTTTCGGGTATGGCCTCCAACGGACCCTCCTCCAAAAGATCACGACGTCCGACGCACTCGTCTCGCTCGATGTGACTCTCGGTGAAGACAAGACCGCCCGCCTCAATCAAGCGACGATAGAAGAGCTCGCTGTGATACCCGACGTCATCGATGTCATCCCGGCGCTCGAGCTCGCCGGCCAGGGTCGTTATGGCAATATCACACTCGACGTTTCAACTATCTCAACCGGCCAGAGCTTCCTCAAAAGCGAAGGTTTGAAAGTTGAAAACGGCCGCCACTTTGATAGGGGTAATGTCCGTGAAATCGTCATCACCAAGGCCGTATCCCAAGTCTTTGGCGTCGCGCCAGAAGAAATGCTCGGACGAAGCATGGCACTCACCCTCTTCGTCAATCCAGACGCTGCCGGCCGCGGCACTTCAGTCGGCCTGGGTGACGCCTACACGATTGTCGGTATCGCAGATGGGGCCGAAAACATAGTCTACATCCCGCTCGAATCACTCGGTACCTTCACCATCGAACAGTATACGAAACTCAAGGTAAAGTGCCGTTCGACGGAAGTCATCGAGCCGGTCCGAGCCGCGATCGCCGCTCTCGGCCTCACCGCCTCATCCATTTCCGAGACAATTGATCAGGCTAACAAGGTATTCCGTGCCATTCAGCTCGTCCTTATGGTCTTTGGTACCATCGCCCTCATCGTCTCAGCCATCGGTATGTTCAACACTATGACAATCACTCTCCTCGAACGGACTGAGGAAATCGGTATCATGAAAGCAATTGGTGCTTCCAAATCTGACATTTCACTCATGTTCGTCATGGAATCAACCCTGATGGGTTTCCTTGGCGCCCTTGGCGGAGTTGGTATTGGCTGGATCGGGGGATTTATCATCAATGTCCTCATCAACGCGGTCGCAACCCGCTTCGGCGGCGAGGCGGTCTCCCTCTTCTACTCACCGCTCTGGTTTGTCATGACCGTCATCGGCTTCGGCGCCTTTGTCGGATTTCTGACTGGTGTTTTCCCTGCCCGATCTGCCGCCCGGATCGACGCGCTCGACGCGCTCCGGTACAAATAAAAGGAAGCTGTGGAATCTACTTTTTGACTACTCTCAAGAGTCATTTTATTTTTTTGACGCCTCAAGCTGAACTCCCCATTGCTCAAACAGGAGAGAGATATTTTTTATATTCCGTTCAAGAGCAGAGGGATCAGTATGCACCGTTCTAGGAAAACAAAAATAACGGAAGGCATTTCTTCGGGATAAAACGGAAGGACCGCTGATAGTGTACTCCTTATGCACTCGCAGATAACTGCCAGGAATTTCAAGCAAAGACATGAGAGACTGAAGTGCTGCTGTGTCCTCTGAAAGTGTTTTTTCTATCTGAACAATGAAGTCAGCAGAATCAGAACCGAAACTGAATTCCTTTTCCGAAAACTGCAGGGTTTTCTGATACTCAACTGATCCGAGGTTCCACTGAAAAGCATACTTCTTTATATCTTTTCCAGCGCAGAAAAAAGAAGCTGAGGATTCGACATACCCCCAAGTATGAGCCGTAAAGAAATGCCGCCATACTCAATCGAGCCTTGTGAGCGACCTTCTTCTGAAAATCGAAAAAGTTTTCCATTACAATGAATCCGCAAACCATATCGCCAAGAGTATGATCCCGGAAAAACCTTGCGTAAAATTTCATAGCGTTTTGCCTTTCTGCTGAAGAATATGACCAGCGGCACCACGAAGAAAAGTAAGAAATAAATGGGCAGGCCAAACGGCGAAATCAAAAAACCAAGGAGACTAAGTACGGCATCATACATAGATTTAAAAGTGAGCGAGTTATGCTATCCCTCTTTTTAAAAGCATACACTAAAAATAAGGGAGGGGTACCCTCCCCCTATGCATCCCATAAGCAGTTAAGTCGTCACACACTACATTAGCTTCTCCAGATCGAGCACTTCGTCGATCCGGATCTGGGCGACAAAGTCAGGCACGTGCGAAACGAGGATCATCGCCCCCTGATACTGGTCCAGCGCAGCAGCGATGACCGGCAGATGGCGGAAGTTGATATGATTGGTCGGCTCGTCGAGGATGAGGAGGTCCGGCTTTTCCGCGTAGAGCCGGGCAAACATGAGGAGCCCTTTCTGGCCCTCGGATAGACTCTCGACTTTGTTCTGGAGGAGTTCGGACGGGATCAGGAACTTCGCGGCAATCGCGTAGGCGAGCTGGATATTCTTTTCATCCATCACTGCGAGGAGCGTATTGGCGACCGTTTCATTGAAGTCAAGCGTCGAGAAATCCTGGCGGTAGTAACCGACATGCACACCGGGCGTAATGATGGCACGATTGGTATCACCCGTCGCGAGCGCCTCGAGGAACGTGCTCTTGCCGATACCGTTCGGTCCAGTCACGACGAGGTGGGTATTTTTCTTCAAGACGAGATTCACCTGCTTCACCATCGGTCCGAGCTCGCCGATGAGCGAGACGGTCTTGATATCAACAATCGGCCCGATGACACCACGAGTAGAAATTTCAAAAGCAGGGATTGTTTTGTCTTCTTGGCGCACATCCATCTTGTTCTCTTCCAGGTCTTCAGCAAGCGTCCGCATGCGCTTCGCGACCGCGCGGAGCTTTCCACCTTTATTCGCAAAGACGTTCGCCTGATCTTTCTTCTCCTTGATAGTGCGTTCGAGCCGGACGTTTTCGCTCTCGGCTTTCGCAATCCGCTTGGCGATTTCTTCGATCACATCATAATAGTCGCCCGTGTGCTGCTCGAGCTTGTGTGTGAAGACATCGAGATAGAGCACTCCCTGAGTAAATGAATTGAGGAAGTCCGCATCGTGAGAGATGACGATGCAGGTCTTGTCGTAATCGATGAGGAACTGCGTGAGGTGCACGATCCCGTCCGCGTCGAGATTATTTGTTGGTTCGTCGAGGAGAAGGATATCCGGCTCCTGGATGAGGGCGGAAGCGAGGAGAAGGCGCGCCTGCTGGCCACCCGAGAACTGGCGAATCTTCTTGTCCATCAGAGGCATCGGGAGATGCACGATCTCAAGCACATTCTGGACATGCTTCGGCAAATCCCACTGCTTTTCATGAAAAAACTGTTGGAAAAATTCTTCTACTGTGAAGTCAAGTTGGTCGCGCGGAATCGTCTGGCGACCGATTGCGACCGTCTCATCACGGTCAATTGAGATTCGGCCCATCGTTGGCTTAGACTCACCCGTGATGAGTTTAAACAATGAGCTTTTGCCCGCACCATTTTGCCCCATGAGGGTTAATTTCGCGCCCCGACGCACTGAAAAGCTTACCTCATTGAGGATTGGCTTCTTGTGACCATATTCGAAGGACACTTTATCAAATCTGAGAACGACACTGTCTTTGGCCATGGGAGAGAATTGATAAACAAAAATGCCACGAGGGCAGAAATAGTCTGACATGAAAATATGATTCGAGCAAGGTCAAAGAAAAACGGACCCCTCCCGTGAGAGTGGTCCGCCCTGAAACAATGGGCTGATTCAGGTGACAGCAAACTTCAGCTCGTACACCGGCCCACGCTCTGAAGGCTTGCGTTCACCATCAACCGGATCTTCCAGATCAAGGAAATACCAGCCCGGTGCAAAACGTTCATCGTCGTCGATGAGTGTGAAACTAGCCGGCTCGGAGAGATCGCCCGGGTTAAGCAAGATTCAACCAGGCTGATATTTTTTTGGTTGTTTGATGAATTCGATTGGGCCGCGGACGATCTCCCGGCCATCTCCATCAAAAACCATAGCAAGGATGCCGATACGAAGCTCGGAAAAAGTATCGAGAGTAGAGGCGAGTGTCACGGAATGCTCCTTCCTGAAAGGACTGAGGACATTCCCCACGCTATGCCCCAGAGAACACCTTGTCAAGAGGAAAACTAACGCCACCAAGAGAGGAGAGTTGTCCACTGCTCGGGCTTCAGGGTAACACACAGCGTGCCGAGGACGATGAGGACGACACCGCCGGCCTTGGCCCAGGTGAATTCTTCACCCAGAAAGAGAACAGCGAGGAGGAGGAGGAACACGAGTGAGAGCTTATCGATCGCGTTTACTGCCGTCGCATCACCTCCTGCTTTGAGAGCAAGGAATCCCCAGAGCCACGACAGGCCACCAAAGACACCGGTCAGAACGATAAAGATAAGTGTCTTGGGCGAAGTCTCGGCCAAACTCTGGAAACGCCCGAGGACAAGCGCCGCACCGCCCATGAAGACCGCGATGGATAGTCCCCTGATTGCGGTTGCCGCAGTCGCATCGATGCCGGCAATACCCACCTTGGAGAGGACTCCGACGATGGCAGCTGAGAGAGCCGCGAGAAAAGCGTAGGCAATCCAGGTCATAGGATGCGCGTGTTAGCCATGCTGTTCATTCGGGTCATGTTTTGCATCTGCCTTCGTTCGATGATTCATCCCAGCAACATGTTCGCTCGGCGCGTAAACGGTAAAGAGCTTCAGTGGCACCAAACCCGTATTGCGGAAATTATGCTTGGTTCCGGCGGGTATGAAAAAGAGATCGCCTTCATCAAATTTTTCCACCATATCCGCCAGAATCGCCTCACCCGTTCCTTCGACAAAAACGAGAGTCTGATCAACACTGTGAGCCTCTTCCCCGATCTCTTCCCCGGACTCGATCGACATGAGCACGACCTGGGAATGCTCGCCCGTCACGACTTCTTTGCGGAACCAATTATTGGCTTTCGTGATGGCGAGGATGTCTTTGTGGAGTGAATGAGTAGCCATAGTGAGGAAGTATGCAGTAAAAAATGAGAACGGAGACGACTGGTTCAGTGTATCACGACTGGCTATCGCTCGAAGCGAACAAATATGAGCCGAGGAGTCTTTACATTTTCTCTGAAATATGTCTTGACAATATGATTATTTTTTGCTATTATCGAACGAAATCTTTATTCAACCTTATCCGCCCTCTCTATGTTCAAAGTGCTCTTCGCCCGCCTCGAAAAACGGCCCATTATAAGTTTCATCACCATCGTTGCTATCCTCTTCGCGACGATTGCCTTCGCTCATTGGCTGCGTAGCCCCAAAGCTGATTTGGCGATGCCAGAAAAAACTGTGAAGACCTCACCGCTCTTCGTCGTAGGCGCTGATGGGAGCCACATCACTGTCTCCGGACAAGTGAAAAAGTCTGGTGTCACAGATATCGTCGCGCTCGCCCCGGGTGTGATCAAAAGCATCGCTGTCATTCCTGGACAATCGATCAAGGCCGGCCAAACGCTCGCTGTCCTCACTACAGACTACGGAAGTGGCACGACTGACATCATGAAACAGCAGGCGAGACTCCAGACGGACTTCACCGAGCGCACCTTCTCGCTGGAAAAGGAAATCATCACTCTCGAAAGGGAAATCGCCAACGATGACAGTGCCAAGAGTAAAGACGAGGAAAAAGCCGCGCTGAAAGGACTGAAGCTTGAACGCGAGCGACTCAATCTCGGACGGGAAAATGCAGCACTCTCGCTTGCGATTGCAGAGCGAGCCGACGCAGCACTTCGTCCAAAGAGCCTCCTCTCCGGAACAGTCGAATACGTTGCTGTCCGGCCCGGTGACCTCGTCACCACTGGTACCGTCCTCATGACAGTTCGCGGGGCCATGCAGGGCGCCAGTGTCGAAGTAACGCTTCCCAAGGCGACGGCCGTTGTCCTGACTCATTCCGGCATCGCGCTCCTCGAAACGAACAATGGGATGGCTGCCTTGTCCCAGGGCTATGTTGGCCGGGGTGAAGATGCAAATGGACTCATCATGGCTACCTACCCGCTTCCAATGAACATTGCCGAAACGCTCGCCCAGAATAGCTATGTGACGCTCCAATTGCCACTTCGCTCTGAAACCGAGCGAGGCTTCCTCATTCCGATTGATACAATCCGTTCGGCTGCAAGCAGCACATCGGTCATCGTCATGGATGAGAACCGCAAAACCCAGGAAGTCATCGTTACACTCGGCGAAACACTCGGCGCTTCTGTTCTCGTTAAAAACGGCCTCGAGAAAGGAATGGCTATTGTCCTCAATGCATCCGTCCTTACTGGTGAGCTGATTGAACCGATTCGCTAACTGCTTATGTCCTACACGAAAGGTTTCTTCGACCGTCTCCACTTTGATGCTTCGCTCAAAGACAGTCTGATTGGCCGCTATTTTCACAGTACCCGGACGATTCTCCTCATCACCATGACCCTCGCTTTTGCCGGGGTCGCCATGTATTTCTCATTAAAGAAAGAACTGAACCCGGATATTCAGATTCCAACCGTCATCGTCGCGACTGCTTTCCCTGGTGCCGGACCAGAGGACGTCGAGGATCTCGTGACTATCCCACTCGAAGATGCTGTGAGTGGACTGTCTGACGTCACGCGCGTTACCTCCAATTCCCAGGAGAGCTTTTCCAGTCTCGTCATCGAATTCGCTTCATCGATGGATCCGGACAAGGCGAAAACTGATGTCCAAAACGCCATCGATCGGGTCAATACACTCCCCGATTCCGCTCAGGATCCGTCGGTTGAAGTCATCGATTTCACTAATCAGCCCGTTCTCCTCTTCGCTCTCTCAGCACCGGGAAATGAGAGTGTGCTTCCTGAAATCGCTGACACCCTCCTTGATGAGGTGAAGCAACTCCCCGCCGTCGAAAAAGCGAACCTCTCCTATCGCCGTGACCCAGAAGTCTCCATCCTCCTCGCACCAGAAACGCTGGAGGGCTATGGACTGAACATCACCATGATCGGACAGTCAGTAGCGAGTACGCTCGGCAGTTTCCCTGGTGGAAGTCTCGCCTCAACCGGCACCGCACTCTCACTTGATCAGGCGAAGGGGGCAGAAACAATTGAGGACCTACGCCAGATACCACTCGCCGTGAATGGCCGGACCGTACCGCTCGGCAGCCTAGCTGAGATCAAAGAGACCGAAAAACCAGGTAGCCTCCCGGCTTATCTCGCGAGCCATACCGTGGACGGTTCACGGGCCATTTTCATCTCTGTCTATCAGACCGAGAGTGCCGACACCCGCGAGACGGTCGACAGCGTCCGAGCAGCTATCGACGACTATCGGACCATTTCGCCGATTCTTTTCGAGACCGCTTACTACTTCAACGGCGCGGACGAGATAGATAAGAGCTTCAGCCAACTGCAGAAAGACTTCCTCATCACGTTCGGCCTCGTCTTCATCGTCCTCCTCCTCTTCTTTGGTATCCGTCAGTCGCTCATCGCCGCCTTCGCTATCCCCTTCACTTTCCTCGTTACCTTTCTCGTTATGGGCGCCACAGGGATTTCGATCAACTTCATCACGCTCTTCTCGCTCCTCATCGCACTCGGTATCATCGTCGACAATGCCATTGTTGTCATCTCAGCTTTGGCGAGCTATCACCGCTCAGGCAAGTTCACACCCATCGAGACCGCCCTCCTCGTCTTCCGTGATTTCAGCGGCGTCGTCATGACGACGACCATCACGACGGTCTGGGCCTTTGTGCCGCTCCTCCTCGCCACTGGTATCATCGGCGAATTCATCCGGCCAATCCCAATTGTAGTCTCATCCGCCCTCGCTATTTCAGCAATGGTCGCACTCTTCATCGTCATCCCCTACATGGCGATCTTCCTCGAAGGAAAGTTCCCGCATCGAGTCATCCGATTTATCCAGAGTGTCGGTTTCGCACTCTGTGCCATTGGGCTCTACCTCCTCATGCCGGCTGGTCCCATGAAGTGGCTCCTCTACCTCCTCAGCGTCATCATGCTCTTCCTCGTTTTCCGGCTGACTCATTCATTCCTCATCTCCATCACAGCCTGGCATAAGACTCGGATCGGACAGCTCTGGGAAGGCTTCAAGGACCACGGCTTCCTCTCTTTCGACGCGCTCAGCATATGGTATTCGGCCCTGATTGAGCGGATCCTCTCCTCGCGTCGGGCGAGTCGACTCACGATCGTGCTTCTCGTCATCTTCATGCTCTCATCCTACGCACTTCTGCCGCTCGGCTATGTCGTCAATGAGTTCTTCCCGAGCGATGATATCGACACTGTCTATGTCAGCGCTGAGCTCCCGATTGGGACGAGTCAGGACCGTGGCATCGCTGCCGTCGAAGAGCTCCTCCCTCGCTTCCAGTCACTCGCCGAGCTTGATTTCGTCCTAGCGGAAATAGGTGCCGGCGCTCCAACCGACAGTAACATGAGCGCCACCGGCAAAGACTATAACCAGATCCTCTTCACCGTTCACCTCATCAAAGCCAAAGAGCGAGAGAGAACGTCGGGCGAGATTGTCAAAGTACTCGAGCGCAACTTCGCCGATTGGAATGGCGGCCGCATCACCGCGTCCCAGCTCTCCGGCGGTCCGCCAGCCGGGAGTGACCTCCAGCTCAAACTTCTCGGTGAAGACCTCGATACTCTCCAAGGTCTCGCAGAAAAGACCAAGACCTATCTGCAGTCCATCCCCGGTACGAGCAATGTCTCCATTTCACTTTCGAGCGCCGGAAAAAAGCTCACCTTTACTCCGAACGAAGCCGCACTTACGGCTGCTGGATTGTCGCCAGCCGACACCGCGCTCCTCCTCCGCACGCTCGGTAGCGGCTACACCGTGAAGGAAGACGTTCGCTTCGACGGTGACAAACGCGACGTAATCATCCGTTTCACCGGAAAAGATTTCAGCTCGCCCGAAGACCTCGGACGATTGTCCGTCATGACCCCAACCGGTAATTCGCTCCCTCTCCTCTCGCTCGGCACCGTCAGCCTCGAGAAAAATCCCACCCTCATCACCCGCGAAGACGAAGAGCGGACAATTTCCATCTCAGCCGCTGTCTCTGACGGCTACTCGATTACCGAGCTCAACAAAGCACTAGAGGCTTACGCTGACAAAGAGCTCGGTCTCCCAACCGATTACAGCTGGAAGACTGGTGGTGTGAACGAGGAAAACAATAAGTCTGTGCAGTCCATCCTGTACGCTATGATTCTCTCGGCGATTCTCATCTTTGCGACGATGGTAATTCAGTTCAATTCGTTCCGGAAGGCAACAATCGTCCTCCTCGTCATCCCGATTGCAGTCTCCGGTGTCTTCATTGTCTTCGCACTCTTCGGTATCCCGCTTTCCTTCCCAGCCCTCATTGGTGTCCTCGCGCTCTTCGGTATCGTGGTGAACAACTCCATCATCATGGTCGACAAGATCAACAAGAACCTCGATCTCGGTCTCCCTGTCCGTGAAGCTGTCGTCGAAGGCGCCACGAGCCGGCTCGAGCCGATCCTCCTCACGGCGCTCACGACCATCATCGGCCTCATTCCGATCACACTGGCTGACCCAATCTGGCAAGGCCTCGGTGGTGCTATCATCGCCGGCCTCTCATTCTCCGGTATCGCCAAACTTTTCTTCATCCCCGTCATCTACGAAATGTGGTTCGACCAGAAAGAATCCGAGCAACCACCCGTCCAAGCAACGCTCGTCTAAATACCGCAAATCTAGTATTAGAGAAAATCTCCATACAAAAACTTTTTCTGTATGGATGATTCGCTCTAGAGCATTGTTGTTTTGAAGAAACAGGTATAGTCTTGGGCTGTGTTCCCCAGGTTGGGAATTGGTTCTTTCGTCACTGAGGAGTAGATCCATGATCAACCCGATCGACTGGTTTTGTTCTTACTGGAATACTCTCTTCACGGCGTACGCTGATCTCACTGCGGAAGACCACCGACGCCAAGAGATGGTTCTCCAGCTCTTGATCGCCTGTCCTGGAAAAACCGAGGGTGAGATCAACGAAGAAGATGTTGAGCGAATCGAGCGGCTCGGCTCGGCCGCCCGAGCCTTCCTCGAGCAAAATCGCCACCTCACTGGGCTCAGCCACTGGCCGCTTGTCCAGCTCGTTGAAAAGACCCTCCTACGGGAATTCATCCTGAAGTTCCTCGCGCTCGAGGATGACCTCGCTAGAAGAGCTGGCATTCCTCCAGCTGAGTGGCACGCAGCACATGCCGCCCAGCTATCACGGACGGTCGCCGCGAATAGCGGCCTCTACCACGGTGTCGCTACCGGCTGCATTGCCGAGGCTGAACGGCAACAGCTCGCCCAGAGCTTTGTCCAGAACCAGCAGGGTTAGGAAGAAGCGCTCTTCAACCACCCGATACTCAGGCTGAAAAAACCGCCGAATACTTGCTCCAAGTGCTCGGCGGTTCTTCTTTTTTCCTCAAACTATTTTTCTATTTTATTGACGACCTTCAATAAATGCCAAACCCAGCGATTCATTAAGTACGTTTTGGTAACCGGGGGAAAAAGGTACTCGTTTTGGCTTTATACGTTTCCCAGTCGGGACGACCAGCGAAGTGTTTTTCGAGCATCGGTATACCAGAGACTTTCGTCAAAAGGAATGTGATGAGGAGCGGGCTTGCAACCGCAAGCGCCGCGTATGGCAGCCCTAGAACGACCATGAATAGGCCCCACCACATTGTCGCTTCACCAAAATAATTCGGATGGCGTGTGTATTTCCAGAGACCCATCGTCATGATCTGGCCCTTATTGAGAGGGTTTCGAATAAATCGATCAAGTTGCCAGTCACCCACGACTTCAAAGAAGAATCCGATGCACCAGATACCGACACCTGCCCAGTTATACCACTCGAGCGGCAAAATCGCATCGCGCGATGAAAAGACAATCAACACCGGCATTGAAATGATGAGAATAATCACTCCCTGAAGGAGATAAATCTGCCCGAGACTACGGAAGAAGAAATAGAGCATGCCCTGCTTGGTCCATACCTCACGCCAGGCATGATAGCGGAAGTCTTCTGCTTTCCCCCAGTTCTTAAGAAAAATCCGAGTCGTGAGCCGGATGCCCCACACTGTCACGCAGCCGAGGACGATGAGTTGCCGCTCCGTCCAAACGGGCCAGAGAAAAAAGAGACTCCACGCGATGAGCACAAAGGCGCTGCCATAGGCGATATCCATGATGCCATTATTCTGCCTGATGAGGGCGATAACGACCACTCCCGAGAGAAAGAGTGTCAGTACCAGGGCTGAATAAGCAACAATTTGGGAAAAGTCAGCCATAGAGGGGGTTTCTGTTACGATTTATTTGTCCTCATTCCGAGCCGATTTGCTTCCATTTCGAGGCGTTCCCGGCCAGTGAGCCGGAGCTGGTACAAGCCAAAGGCGATGAGAACGATAGTGCTAAGGACCTTGTAATGCACCCAGGTTTCTGGTGAGACGGCCCGACGGACGAACTCATTCAAGAGGGCTGATCCGAGAAAAAAAAGTGCCCAGCGGACAGCAAGCACATGCCAGCCGCGGTCTGTGAGAGCGAAGAGCGGGGTGAAAAACTTCCGAAGCACGTTTTTGCGCATGGCGAGTCCGAGGAGGATCATCAGCCCGAAGAGTCCATCGTAAATCGTATCCTTCAGGATGAGCCATTTTGGATCAGTGTAGTAGAGTGTCACTCCTCCGAAAGAGAGAATGAAAGCCGCACTCCACAGTGGAAACCAGGCGACTGCTCTCGAACGATACCAACTGCAGGCGGTCGCGACGATGATCATCGCCATCAGAATCGCCGTCGCCGCAAAAAAGTTCTGACCTGACGCTTCGAAGACCAGGAAAAAGCCAGTAATGGGGCCAAATTGAATAAGCCACTCGATAAACATGCCTTCATTGTACCGCAAAAAGAAAACTGCCGCTCTCGGCGGCAGCTTCCTTTATTTCTTGGCGCGACTAGCGCGGATACGATCGGTTTCTTTCAGAAATTGCTTGCGAAGCCTTACTGAGAGCGGAGTAATTTCGAGGTATTCATCGGCATTCATCACTTCGAGACCACGCTCGATATTGAGATCCCACGGCGGAGTGAGTTTGATTGCCTCATCCGCACCTGACGAGCGCATATTACTCATTGCCTTTCCCTTCGTCGGATTGACTGACATGTCTTCGCCCTTGGTAGCGTTCCCGATGACCATTCCTTCATAGACTTCGGCAGCATGACCGATATAAAGCGTCCCGCGGGTCTGGAGATTGTCGAGCGAGAAAGCGGCGGCCTTGCCCATTTCCATCGAGATCATAGCGCCAACATCTTTGTGATCAATCTCGCCAGCGTACGGACGGAAGCCAAGGACACGAGTGTAGAGTGTCCCCTCACCGCGTGTGTCTACCATGAACTCACCTCGATAACCAAGTAGTCCGCGAGTTGGGATTTCAAAGAGGAGTCGTTGATACCCGCCTGATCCTTCGCGCATGTCCATCATGATACCCTTGCGTTTGCCCATCTTCTCGATGACGGGACCCGTCACTTCCATCGGGCACTCCACCGTCACCTCTTCAAATGGCTCCGACTTTACCCCTTCAACATCTTTGATGATAACTTGCGGCTGAGAAACTTGGACTTCATACCCTTCACGGCGCATGTTTTCGAGGAGGATGGAGATATGGAGCTCGCCGCGACCATAGACTTTATAGTGATCATCCGCGAATTCAATTTTGAGTCCGACATTGATTTCAAGCTCTTTTTCGAGCCGTTCGCGGATCTGCTTATTGGTGACAAATTTTCCTTCACGACCTGCAAAGGGGCTGTCGTTCACCATAAAATCCAGCGAGATAGTCGGTTCATCGATTGCAATTGCTGGGAGGAGCATCGCATTCACATCGGTCGTGATGGTGTCGCCGATTTCCACATCCGGGAGACCAGCAATCATGACGATGTCACCAGCTTCGACAGACTGCGACTCCACGCGCTCCATCCCACGGAACGTAAAAAGTTTCACGACGCGGCCCGATGACTCCTTGCCATTCACATTTCGAAGCATCACTGAGTCATTCACTGAGAGGCGGCCATCATAGACACGAGCAATTGCGAGACGACCGACAAAGTTGTCGTAACCCAGATTGAACGGCTGGGCGCGAAGCGGCTTCTCGACATCATGTTCAGCCGGCACAACTCGCTCCAGAATCGTATCGAGGAGCGGTGAAAGGTCTGTTCGAGGATCAGCGAGCTCCCTCATCGCGACCGCCTCGCGAGCAATCGCGTAAACGACTGGGAAGTCCAACTGATGGTCATCGGCACCGAGGTCGAGAAAAAGTTCATACACCATTTCCTTCACCTCATCCGGACGAGCGGCTGGCTTGTCAATTTTATTAATGACGACAATTGGGCGCAGCCCAAGCTCAAGTGACTTCTTCAGAACGAAGCGGGTCTGCGGCATCGGACCCTCCTGAGCGTCGACGACGAGGATGACATCATCGATAGAGCGGAGCACCCGCTCCACTTCGGAGCCAAAGTCCGCATGACCAGGTGTGTCGACGATATTGATCTTGGTCTCTTTATAAAAAAGCGAGCAGTTCTTGGCATAAATAGTGATGCCCCGCTCCCGCTCGAGCGCATTCGAGTCCATCGAAGCTCCCTCAGCCATCGCGACTCCTGTTTGACGCATCAAAGCATCAGTTAAGGTTGTCTTGCCGTGGTCGACGTGGGCGATAATGGCTACGTTTCGTGTCTCCATAGAAGTATTCAAAGCGTTAAAAGTATCGAAAAAAGGCGTTACCGCCTTTATTTAAGCATTCACAGTATAGCCCGAAAAGAGTCGTCCGTCAACCACGAAGATTACTGCTCCAGAATATCGACCGAGAGGATTTTCACCGGGGTCACTGGCTTGGAGCCTTCACCACCAGGCTGAGTCGGTGCCGCCGCGACCGCATCCACCACCTCAAGACCCTTGGTCACCTTACCGAAAATCACATAATTCTTCGGGAGAGCATAGTCCGCATGCATGATGAAGAACTGACTGCCATTCGTATTTGGACCGGCGTTCGCCATCGCTACCGTGCCGCGGTCATACGACCCAGAAAACACTTCGTCGTCGAACTGATAGCCCGGGCCACCCATCCCCGTTCCAGTCGGGTCTCCGCCCTGGATCATAAATCCCGGAATTGTCCGATGGAAAATCACGCCGTCATAGAATTTCTCGCGGGCGAGGAAAACAAAATTATTCACCGTCGTCGGCGTAGCGCTTACAGCGAGCTCAATCTCGATGTCACCTTTCTCAGTACGGAGCGTCGCGACATATTTCTTGGCTGTATCGATCGAGAGGGCTGGCGCGGCTGGATATTGTTTGGCGGTCATAGGTGCGGTCTCAGTTACGGGTTTAGGGACTTTCTTCTTGTTCGCTTCGTTCGCAAGCTTTTGATCGGTCTCGGCTCGTTTCAGCTTGTCAAGCGGGAGCTCTTCTGTTTTCTCCCCCATCGCCGCCGGCTCGTTCTTCCACGAGCAACCAGCTAGAATCAGCATCGCTGAGCCGAGGAGGACGAGAGAGATAGCGAGTGGAGCTTTCTGTTTTGACATACTTATATACCAGTGTACCAAAAAATCGTATACCAAGAAACCCGGCTTTCTCCCCTTCTAAGAAAGGGGTTTGATACATGATCTATTGACCAAAAGTGAAAGTGTACGCACTTGTCCCCGGAGTCTCGAATTCAAGCCGTAGATGATGCTCGAATACAGCGTCACTCCGAAGGTCAGCAAGCGTATAGAGCCGATCCGAATCAACCACAAGCATACCCCCAGCATCAACATCTGCTCCAGCATCTTCGAGAGCGATGACTCGCCCGTCAAGATAAACCTTCACTCGGGCGACCTCGGATGGATTGGGTGGAGCAAGAACGAGGAAGACTTTTCCGGCCTTAAACCAGAGCTCGAGAGCGCCGGCCAATCCCGAAATCACCCGCTCTTCCTCGATTCGCCACAGCCCATCAAGTGCCCAATTATGGAGCAAAGGCACCTCTGGCAGGCTGTAGCGGCGTTCAACAACTGAGGGCTTCTCTGGCGAGATGAAACGCTCGAAACGATTATTTCCGAGGTATGTCTCCGGGGTCTGGCCGACTGCAACCTGGCTGCCTGACTTGACCTGAACAATAGCTGGATTATCCAGCGACTGGCCCGCTTCGGTGAGGAGAGATTGTATAGCGAGCTCAGTCTCCTGATATTTCCCTTCGCCGAAATGCGTCCGGCGAATACTCCCTTTCGCATCAACCAAATAATGTGCCGGCCAATAACGGTTTTCATACGCTGTCCAGGTAGTGTAGTCATTGTCGAGTGCAACCGGATATTGGATGCCATACTGTTGGAGCGCTTGTTCGACGTTCGATTGTTTTTTCTCGAACGCGAACTCCGGCGTGTGAACCCCCACTACGACGAATCCCTGATCTTTGTATTTCTCATACCAATTGGTCACATAGGGCAAGGTCCGGATGCAATTGATGCAGCTGTACGTCCAGAAGTTAACCAACACGACTTTCCCCTTGAGACTTGCAAGGGTGAGTGGTTTACCGTCAGTATTAAGCCACCCACCGATTCCTGAAAATTCAGTCGCTGCACCAAGATGTGGAAGTGTGTTCTCACCACTTTTCGGTATAGGTTTTGAATCTTGCAACTGATCCTTCTCACTTTTTTCATCACCAAGACGCAGGGTTCGTAACTGATTAGTAATAAGCGGGCTCGATTCAAATGAATTTAAGAAAACCCCACAGGCCGGATACGTCTCGACGATTTTCGTCTGAAGCACGCGGTCATACCCCGTATAAATGGCAAGCGCTGCGAGGATCATAATGACGCCAAAAACCCGCTGGAAAATTCCTGTATACGGAGACAGGGCTCGCGTCTTCACGAGTAACTTGTGTCCGATAAGGGCGAAGATATAAAGCGGGATAGAAATTCCGGCAACGAAAGCCAGCGTAATGAGTACGACTGAGATAGTGAGTGCCTGTGTCGCCGCAAGCGTCGCAACGGTCGCCAAGATCGGACCAGCACATGGTGACCAGACGAGTCCGAGCGCGGCGCCGATTGCGAACCCGCCCCAAAAACCCGTCCCGGATGATGGAAGATAGCGGCCACTGAAATTGGTCAGCCGACTCACGAATGTCTCGAGTATCTTGCCGAATGCCGGAATGACAAGGGTGAGCCCGAGCACAACAATCACTACAACCCCAAATGTCCGAAGTAATTCTGGATCAAACGGGATGATGCGGAGAAGGTAGGAAAGAAAAAGCGTCGCGAGCATAAATGAAACGCCAATCCCTGTTACTATTCCCAGTGGTTTTCTTCGCCCCCCCGAGACGGTCGACGAAAGTATAATCGGGAGGAGTGGCCATATACACGGCGCGGCAATCGTAGCGAGACCAGAAAGAAAAGAAAAAAAGATGAGGAGCAGCATAGACATCAAAAAATAATTATCATAGCAGCCTGAGGAAGGGCAGCGCTCGAGTCACTGCCCCAGACCCAAGCAACTACTTCACTTCTATGAGAAGCTCTTTGAGCTTCGAACTACCGACCCACGTTGTAAGAGCGTTTCCACTCGCATCTACTTGAACCAGCGTATGCTGCTGCACTACCCCATACTTTTTCTTCAGATCTTTTTCAACGTCATAATCCACATCAAGGATGAGGACGTTCTTTGGAATGCTCGCAGCATTCGAACGGATATTCGCATCCAGCGCCTTACAGGTCGGGCACCACGAAGCTCGGAAAAAGAGAACTACTTTTCCCTCTTTCGCAAACGCAATCTTTTCTGGTGAGTAGGCGGCATATTGACCACCTGTCATCATGGCAGATTCATCCTTCATCATGACATCTGAAGTGGGTGCAACAACTTCAGACTTCATCATGGCGTCATCCTTTTTCGCCATGCTATCGTCTTTCTTTTCCATTGCTGCTGGTTCCTTCACTTTTTGGTCGGTCATCATGGACTTCTCTTCCTTCGGAGCAAAGAAAATCCAACTACCAGCCACAATAACGACGATTCCAATAGCAATCATAATTTTTTTACTATTCATATCATCACCTCCTTTCTGTTTTGCATAGTCTTGCGCTCTCTCTAGCGATACTTTTTGGCATACCACTGCGAGATATTACGAGCAACGAGCATGCTCCCTAAAGCGAGTGGGAGCCAAAATGTCAGATGATGCATAAATGTCTGAATCACAATGCCAATCACGAGTACCAATGCCCCCGATAGATATGCCCAGCGTGCGGCGATGTACCGATGAAGTTCTTCCCGTTCATCCGCTGCTCGTTCTCGAAAGAGATATAGCGCAAAGAGAATAAAGAAAATAATAACGAGACCTGTACAAAGCATCATAAATTCTTCCGGCATCAGAAATTCGAACGGATTGGTAAGCACAATGAGGAGTCCAATAATCAATAGCGAGAGCACCGATTCACTGAAAAAATGTTTCATAAATGAAGAGTAAATACTTTTTCGATTGAAGCTCGGAAATACTTTGCAATCTTCATCGCGAGAAGAAGCGACGGAGTGTAATTTCCTCGTTCGAGCGCGATGATCGTCTGACGAGTCACGCCGACAGTTTCGGCTAGCGACTCCTGCGTGATACCCATTTCCGCTCTGAGCTTCTGGATACGATTCTCTATATGATCAGTCATATAATGTGATTGATTCCATTCCCAGAATATACCTCCTTCAATACAATGTAAAGTATACTTTACATACAATAATCACCTATTCTGAAAAAGCACCGTCAAGGCTTGACTTTTGATAAAAAGAGGAGTATACTGAGTTTGTTGAAGTGAGCGAAACGGGTGACGCAAGTCCCCGTTTTTCTTTATTCAACGGTCGTTTAATAAGTAAGCAGTAAAAACAAACACTCCTATGGAGACAAAAGGAAACGAGCCTGTGATGGAAGCTCCATGCACCGGCCCAGCATGTGAGAACTGTGCCAAAGTTGCCACAGAGCAATCGCAGAGCGAAGAAACGTCGATGGCGTTCCTCCTCGCCCTCGTGCCAGTCCTCACCCTCACTTTTTTTGGCCAGGTCGGACTCTTGTAAGAGTCCCTCCCCTCACCAGAGCAGACCAGGGAATCTCGAAGACCCTGGTCTTTTTTTATTCTTTGGCTTGGTGTGACAGACACTAGTCTAGCGTGTTATACAATAACTAATTAATACATACTCTTCAAGACTACGTTTTTCGAACGCTACACGAACAACCCTGCCTTCCAAATTAAACCAAAATTCATGAGTGATGCAGCACTCTCTGAAATGCTTTCGGCTCGCCCCGTGCTCAATGCCGATGTTGTCTTCTGTAGCCGCGCAGAACACGCTATCTATCTTCCGGTTCGGAAAAGTAAGCCCGCTGAGGGGATCTGGGTAATCGGTGGTGCACTCAAGGCCGGCGAACAACCAACTGATACGCTCATTCGGCGGGTACGGAAAGAGACCACTCTCTCAATTTCACCTGAACAGCTTGAGTATCTCGGCATCATCAACTTTATCTGGTCATACCGGAAGGAACCGATTGAATCCGATGGTCGCCATGACTACAACTTCATCTACGCGCTTGAAGTGACGAAGGGCGAACTTGAGATTGCAGCTGCACATCTTGATCCTGTGGAATACGAGGTTGAAAAAGGACTCATCACCTTTCGCTCACGAGCTGAACTTGAGGCAGCTGGAGCCCGAAAAAATATCATTAACTACTTCCAAACTATCTTCCTAGGATAGGGATAGATCCTACTTCTTCGCGTAATAAAAGTCGAATCTCCCGTAGGAGTTCCGACTTTTTTCTATTCGCATTGCGACATGCGATTATTTTTTCTGCTCAAGATTTTTCAAAACCGTATGATACAGAAGCGCTTTAGACTTGATAGCTTGATGTTTGGAGGCAGTCTCGAGATACTTTACTGCTTCAATCGGATCGAAATATGAGAGGTAAGCCGTGTAGAGATCGCCCCATTCATGGTCGGCTGCCTGAGAATAAGTAAGGTTGAGATCCCTCATCCGTTCCACATGATTCGGCAGTGTCCCCAGATACCCGGATGCTGGCGTGATTGGAAGCCACTGGATTCCCTGGATATGCATCGGGTCCGCACTGAACCAGGTAGCGTAATCGCGCTTGCCGCCCCAAACCAGTGAAACCACTGGGTGTTCGAATCCAGTTGGAAAGGGGTTCTCTTCGCCGAACCAATAGCTCCTGAGCCCGAGGAGTTCGTTCACGTAGAGACCGGTCCCCGTCTTTGAGAACTGATTATTGTCGATCGCCTTCCCCCAGAGATAAAGTCCGTACCAGGCATTCATCGCTTCAGATGAGGACTCCTGATTATTTCCATCCTGGAAAAGTGCCTCCCCATCAGCCCACGAATGTCCGGCATATGGTGAAAAGTGTCGGAGGAAAGGATAGCGCTCCGATGACCGATCGCTATTCGCGATATCGAGCGCCATCTCATCGAGGATTGCTTTCAGATCGTCACCTGCTGCTGGGCGGGCATCAAACAAAACCGCGGCGGAGCGCAAGTAGTAGCCATAGTGGAAATGATGATCATTCCCCTTCTCATTTCCGAATTCTGAATTTTTTCCAGCGATAAGCATCTTTTTCTCTTCGCTGTAGACGAAATCAACCAGCGAGGCACGAAGCTGCCGCTCCAAGAAATCAAGTAACCTCTCTTTCTCTTCGTTCATTCCGTAAGCGTCAGCGAGCTGGATAACACTCGCCAGGCCGCCGAGCCAGGTGCCGCGGAAATAAACGCCATTCGGGGCAGTCTCTACCAGATAACGAGCCGTGTCTTCCTTTATGGCAGAGATGATCTGCTCACGCATCCCGCGGTCAGAAACCGGAGAAAAATCGCGGACTATCTTCGGTTCAGATACCTGGGTATCAATCCGATTCAACAGTTGGAGATCAAGTTGACCATAGACCGTAGAGTAGCTACCGAGCGACACTCCTTGGATTTTGGCTCCACCGAGGTGGTGATGTGGCCAAAGTGTCGTCAGGAGAGTCTCATCACCCTCTGTTACGGTCACAAAGCTAGAGCGTAAAGACCCAGCTTGGACTGATGATGCATATTGAGTGTCAAGCACGGTCGCCCAAGGAAGGCTCAAGAAAAAATCCAAGGTCTGATTCGTCTCTAGCGGCAATTGAATGACCCGATACCGCCCTGAGACCGAACGGAAAGAATCCGATTCCTCACTCATTGCCTGAGCTTGAACAAAAAACGCCAGCTGTTCACCTCGCCGGATAATGAAAGTGTCGTTTCGATATCTTGACACCTCTGTTCCTGGCTTACAGGACAAGGAAAGCGGTTCCGAAAAATCTCTGATATCGACAACTGGTGAACCCTGGATAAAATGCGCTGACCAGGCGGTTCCATCTTTCGACATCGTGCGCGCGACAACATCCCAGTCACCGTAGCGTTCCACCTTCACGCCTGTGAGGGGCAATGCTCCGGAAATATCGCAGAGCGGATCGAAACTTCCGAAGAGGGTGTTCTCCGTACCGAGAACGCCCGAAACACTCACCGAAAGGCCGCGTTCATTCAATTGGTATGCTCCCGGAAAGACGAAGAGTGGAGCGGTCGGGAACTGAAAGAAAAGACTCGAAAACCAGGTATTCGTCCGAAGCGATACGCCACGCGTCTCGGGCGCGAGCTTCTTCTCCTCGGAAATCACCTCATCATCGGGTTTTGTCACAAGTGAAAATGCTTGCCAAAAAAGAACTGTCACGACAGCGATTCCGAGTACAATCCATTTACTGTGATTCTGAGGTATCATTTTTTCCTTCATTATACTTCCGAAGCGACTCGAAGTCAGTTCCGAGAATGAGACTATTCCAAATCCGCGCCAGACGATAGAGCGGTTTCATTTGCTCGACATCGGCATTTTCAGAAATCACTTCTAAACGCTCATCCTCGATAAAGGACATCCCCTCTTCCTTTTCATTGAGAGCAAAACGGATTTCGTACATTTCTGTAGCTTGCTGCGCATTTGACTGCTGAGTGCCCGGCTGCTGTACTGGTGCGAGTGTTCCATCCGGTAAGAGATCATCCCGTACGCCGGTGATGCCCTGGAACGACGCTGTGAAGGCTTGACCAAGGCGCGGGTTGAAGACGCTGATGTCCCGATGCTTATCGATGAGATTGTACTGTTCTGGCCGAATAGTACCAACCAGCTCAAGATCATCATCGGCGTACACAGTAAGCACCACCGCCCCATTGATGACCGTCGTTCCCTTGGTGGACATAATTTTCTCTACGACGCCAGATCGAGGGGCACGCAGTTCGTACTCTCCATCCTGCGATAAGAGCAACTCCAATTCTGTTCGGGCTGAGAGGTTTTCACGAGCCACTGGACGAAGCGCAACAATCTTCAGGTCACGACTGTCATCTTTGAGTCGAACAAGGATATCCCCTTCATTTACATGGACTCCGGGACGGACCATAATCTCTTCAATCCGACCACTCACTGTAGTCGATACATCCACTCGCTCTTTTTTTACAGTAAGAAAAATAAGGCTCTTGTTCAGTTCGTAATTATTGATCTTGTGCATGAGCGCCTGGGTGGCAACGGCGAAAGCGAAGATAAATACGAGGATGAGATATCCCGAGTTCGCGAGAAAACTTCTGACTGATTGTGGGTTCGATGTGGCCATAGATGGGTGGTTAGGGATGGTTGATGATCTTAGATGACGGTAGTCTTCGCCCGGATGCCGGAGCGCTTTTCTCCGGTGATGAATACATAGAGGAGGAGCATATTAATCACTGACCACATCGAGTAGAACAGTCCTGACCAAAAGTCGTAGTTATTATACCAACCGACGATGAGCGCGAGCGGGGTGAGCGCGATGATGAAGACGTGCGGCCAGGCCCACTTCATGAAGAAATCTTCGGAACTCTTCTTCGATGTCGTTGCCGTCCACTCGTGCTCCTTGTCGAAAAACACCGAGAAAAGAGCTAGGAGATACGGATAAAACGTCGCGAGCGCCGTCGCGAGCGTCGAGACCGAAAGACGGCCGGTCAGAAGCCAAGTGAGTGAGTAGTACAGCAGGAAGAACGGGACATAGTGGATGAGCCAAGTGAAGGGGGACTCTGTCTCGAGCGGCTTGATCGAGAAAAGAAGATAGAGGAGTGGAAAGAGAAGATATACGGCGATCGAGATCCCCACCAAAAAGAAGGAGTTTGACATGAAATACTGGATTCGCTGGTCGAGCTGGAGCCGGGTTGAACGGAGTGGATTGTGGTAGAAGAGCATCTCAAGCCCCCCTCTTGCCCATCGGAGTTGCTGCTTGAAATAGGAGACGACTGTCGACGGCGCTTGGCCGATTGCGAGGACCTTATTCACGAAAATCGTCTGCCAGCCGCTCTCATGGAGCTTGAGTGATGTCCATATGTCTTCCGATTTATTGAAAGCAATGCCGCCGATACTATCAATCGCTTCGCGGCGGAAAATCATGTTCGTCCCGACGCAGAAAGCCGAGTTCGAAATATTCTTCGACGGACAGACGTAACGGTAGAAGACCTCCTGGGCCTGCGCAGCACCGGCCGCGATAAACTCATGAGTATTCTCATAATGCTGCGGCGATTGCACCATAGCGACGCGGCTGTTCGCCATATACGGGAGCAGTGTGACAATGAAGTCTGGCTTGGGGACCTGGTCAGCATCGAAAACTGCGAAAAAATCCCCTGGGCAGTCCTGGAGCCCGTTATTGAGATTCCCCGCTTTCGCATGCTTGCGGTCACCCCGTGTCACGTACTGGATGCCGAACTTTTTTGCGAGCACCTCCACTTCGGCCGACTGGCCATCATCGAAGACATAGCTCACATGAGGATACTCCATAGCGAGTACGGCCTTAAAGGTCCTTTCCACAACATCGATCGGCTCATTAAATGTTGTCACGATGCAGTCGATCGTCGGCTTCTCTGTCTCGAGAAAGGCAACATCCCAGACTCTCCTGAGACGGTGATGCCATTCGACGACCACATCAAGGAGCACTGTTACCCAGAGCCCTGCTAGGACCGTGATGCTGATCGCGTCAGCGAGCACCTGGAAGGCGTAGAGGACGAGATGGTCAGCGTTCGCCGGATTGAAGACGAAAGACGCGTAGAACACCACGACGAACGGCGCGGACAGGAGGAAAACGATCGTCAGATTATCAATCCGCGTCGAGGCGAGGTAACGCTCGGACTTCGAGGTGTTATTTACCGGCATAGTATCGTGCTGAGAGGATTTTCTTGAGCCGCTTCGGGAAACCACTCGTCTTCAAGGTCCAGAAGAAAGAGCAGATGACCGCTATCAGTCCGAAAGCCTGGACCGGGAAATACCACCAAGGCCACTCGTTCACGAGTGCAAGAGGGAGCGGCAACCTTCCTTCATTTCGATCAAGGGCCATGAAACGAAGCGTCGTCGGAGTGATCGCTATATCATTCATCTCTGCGTTAACAATCGCCCATCGAGCATCATAGCTCTGGTTCACAATGACGAGAAGGTCTTTAATCAAGAATACTTTGGCCGGATCGGAAGCCGTCAGCCGTAATTCATTCGTTGGGACGAACTCTGTCTCGAGCGGAACAATCTTTCCCGATTGCATGAGCGCTGCCATTTCGGCAATCCGGTCGTCCCAACGCTTGTAAGACCCGACATGGATTGTTGGAAGTAGGAGCTCCTCGTTCCAGAGGCGGTCCGGAAAATCCGATCGCTCAAGCGCGAAGGCGGAAACAATTGGCTCTGTATTCCGAAGGACAGCAATCGCGTCTGTCAGCGGTTCGCTATCAACATACTCCATCACTACGAACACAGCATCTGCCTTCTCCGTTAGACCCTTGACCAAAGGAGAATTAGCCGGGAGGAAGAGGTACTCAATCCCAAGGACGGTCGCGTAATTCTCGACATTCGTAAGGTGTGATTTCGAAATCCCTGTGTACCCGAGGCGACTATGCATGAGGACGCGGAGCCGAGTCGAATACGGATGTGGCTGCATATGCTCGTTGTACGAGGTAACATACCGGATCCCATCCTTGGCAAAATACGTCGCTTCGGAAACATTCTCGGTAAAGACGCTCCCCTTCGGCAACTCGCGGTCTTTGAAATAAGTCGCAACCGCATTCTGGATTTCGTTCACCGGAGGCGAGACGTAGAACCGGGAGGCAATGTCGACCGCATGGATGGTCGCCGTCGCGATGAGCACAACCGCGACGAAGCGGACTGCCTGCATCCGTGCCTGGCCGAGAGTGTGCTGCAGCACTGATCCAAAGACGAACACGAGCGCAAAGGCAACTGCCGTCAGTCCCCGCGAGAATTGGAATTGAACAAGAAAATTCGGAAGGTAGTTTTGCTGGCCGAGGTAGATGAGGACCAGATAGAACGAAGCGTATACAAGGAGTACCTTGGTCCAGGTCGGAACGAGGCTCGAGCGCCAGATAACAAGCACCCATGAAAGACTGATGAGAATCCAGTAGACCATGCTGAGCCCAGCATACGGAACAAGAACCGATGTCGAGAGATAGATGTATGACTTGAAAAGCGGGTTGGTGAAGAAATACCCCGCTGTAAAGTATGAGACCCAGAACGGGGCGGAGGCGAAGAGGTATACGACTCCGACCCGGACCAGTTTCGAGAAGTCGGTCTTGAGGTGAGAAAACAGGGCCAGGAAACCGAGGAGAATAGTTGCATTGAATCCAAGTACCGGATGAAAGGTCCAGAGGGCGCCGGTTACGGCCGAGAGAAAGTAGATCCACTTAAGATCACGAAAGGTCAGTATCCACAGGATGAGATAGAGCGGAAAAGCGATGAAGGCGACATAGATCGAGTAATCCTGCATTGATCCCCATTCCTGAACGATAGTGTATGAAGTAATGACTGGAAGCAAGGCGAAGATGCGCTGCACACCGAGCAAACGCAAGATGAAATACAGAGCCACTCGAAGACCGATATAAAGACCGACGAGCGAAAGGAGAAGAACCTTGGTGATCGGCAAGCCGGTCAGGTTGACGACGGCGAGAATGAGAATGTGAGCAACATACTGGTAGAGTTTCCAATAATTGATACCGTTGCTCCAGATATGGTCCCACGCCACCATTCCGTGGTCTTGGAGCGACTTGACGCGGAAGGCATGGTAAATCCAGTCCTCATATCCGGTGTAGAGATAGTTGAAAGCGGCATAGTACCCGATGAGATACCAGCCAACGAAGGCAATCAGGAGAGTAATAAGCCCATCAGTGATCCAGCCTGGCAAAGCTCGCTTCCAATCGAAAGGCTTCCGGATGTTCGGAGCAGCGCTCTCGACGCTCCTCACCTGCTTCTGAATCTTCGTCGGGAAATAATCGAGGTATTTGAGCGTCAAAAGATGGAAGATGAATGCAAGCCCCTGTTTGATCGTTGCCTTGCTCTTGTCATTCGTTCGCTTCAGGAAGGTAAACGGGACTTCGGCGACATGCAGTTTCTTGGTCCGCGCAAGGATATCAATGAGAATCTTGAAGCCGCGCAAGCCGCGGAAATTCACCATGCCCACGATCGACTTCCGAAACACGAAGAAGCCACTTCCGGGATCGGTCGTCTTCCGTGTCTGAGGGATGAGACACCATGAGACGAACCGACAGAGATGCGATACGGCCCGACGATAGAGACTTCCGAGTCCCTTGGCGCTCCCCTCGCCCGCATACCGGGTCGCGACCACGATATCCGCGTCGCTTTCCTTGAGTTTCTCAAGAAGCTTCGGGATTGTCTGGGGAGGATGTTGCAGATCAGAATCCATACAAACGATATACTCTCCTTTCGCGACCGAAAATCCCTCGATCAGCGCGGTTGCAAGTCCGGTTCTCGCCTCTGGCAGACGATGAATCAACTGCAGGTTCGGATACAACTCCTGCATTCTCCGGATGATGTCCGGGGTCATATCAGAGCTGTCATCAATAAAAACAACCTCATAAGTAACTGGAACATCCTTGAGCGCCTGTGTGATAGCGCGCAGCAAGGGAGCGATATTCGCCGCCTCGTTGTAAGTCGGGAGAAGTATCGTCAAATCAAGCTTCTCAGTTGCTTCGGTCTTTATCATAGGATTTCAGGCAACAGACAGATTCTTTCGCACAAGCTCGGCGATCTTTTTTCCCTCCTCGATAGCATAGTTGGTACCGCGGTCGTCCGGGAAAATCTGCGAGAAATTTGAGAGATAGACATTCTTCACTGGCGACTCGTAAGCCGGAATCTTGTCGATATAGTCAGTACCGACGATATGCTGTGCGTCCTTGAAGCGGAAGATCTTTTCTTCTAGTATCTTCGATTCATCAAAGTGAGCAAACATCTTCTTCAGTCCCGCTTTCCATTCATCCATGATATCCACCTCAGATTCGGAGAAGTAGCGGTGTTCTGCTGGGACATATGCCCCGATGTAGTAGATATGTTTACCATTGAATGCCTGCGTGCCGGTCAGGGCCGAGGTTGAAAGAAGGACGAGAAAAGGAATCTCTGGATCATTAATATTGTGCCAGAAATACGGACTGATTTCCTGATTGGTTACGAAAACCATGATAACTGCGCCGAGGTAATCAATGCTTCGGAGCTTAGCTAGATACTCCTCTGTAATCCCAGCATTATCCTGAACGAGCCGAGCGAAAGCGGGAGAAGGAACGGTGGCAATGACGGCATCATACTTCCGACGCTCACCATTCACGATAAGCACTGCGCTGTTTTTATCCGATTCAATCCGATTAATCCCCTGCTTGGTAATGATGGTACCGCCGAAACCGTTGATCTTCTCTACGGTCGCATCTACGATTGCGACAAAGCCGCCATGGAAGTAGCCAAGCTTCTCAACACCTTTTTCTTTAGAGACCGCCCGAATCTGGATCCGCCGCCAAAGCCACGACATGGCAATTTCCTTGTAGTACTTGTTGAACTTTCCCCTAAGGAGCGGTTCCCAGATGACGGTTGTTACTCTCGGCCCAGCCCACTTCAAAAGCCACTCATACGCCGTAATTCTTGAGAGCGGCTTCCAATCTTTCAAGAATTGGAGGTAAAGTGCTGTCGCACCGAAACGGATCCGGTCAACCAGTGGCAATGGAGTAAACGAAAGCAGGTCTTTGGCTGACATAAACGGATAAAGCTTTCCACCAAAATATGTTGAGACAGAACTTGTATAAAAAGCCGCCTTATCCTTAATTCCAAGCTCCTCGGCAAATCCGAGAAGATGGCGATCAGTCTTATAAAAAAAATGATAGGCTTTTTCGAGTGGCATTCCAAGAAGAGAGAAGCCGCCAGCAAGGCCACCTAGGTTGTTTTCGCGTTCATAGACAGTGACCTCGACTCCACCCTTTCCTAGAAAATACGCGGCCGAAAGTCCAGCGAAGCCGCCGCCGATAATAGCAACTTTCTTTGGATTCTCTTGTTCAATTCTCTGTTCCATAATACTTAGAGCTATTGTCTTGAAACTTTCAGCTGGTCATGAAAGAGAGTTTGAGAAAAAGAAATGAGGACATTGAGCACATACTGTACTGCAACGATAAATGGAATCGATATTGCTTTGACAAGAGTTGGATCAAACCCGAGACGGCCAGAGAGGACATGGAGTGTCGCCATGCTAATAAGAAGACCGATGCCGCTGACCGAAAAGTACGAAAGGGAGCGCCAGAGCAAATAATCAGTCTTCTGAAAGTTAAAATGGGCGTTTAGAATAAAAGCATAGACCGTCGCAACAAAGACCGAAATGCCCGTCGCGAGCGTAGGATTCCATTGAAACTGGTGCATCAGAACCAAAAATCCAGCATAGTCAACAACGACTGCCGAGAGGCCAATAAAGCCGTAGAGTACTACTTGGCGTAATTTAAACAGGGCCGAAAAATCCATATTCTTTATTCTTTAGTCAAATACCGCTCATTTCGTTCCCTGCTTCGTTCCCTACTGAAACAAAAATGAGGCCCAAATCGCCCCTTGATAGAACGCCTCTGTTTCTCCGAAGAGAAACTCTATCTAATCAGATTTCAATTTTTTTGTCAAGAGTAAATTGAGCGTATTTCGGAAAATCACGCTTGCACTCCAGTAACGTTAGGGCTTCAGTGGTGGAGCCGGCCTAGAGCGCATTCGAGCATCGTACTCCGCCCGAACCTCTGGCCCAACTGGACCGATTGTTTTCACGCTCTCACTGTAGCTCCATGCCATGAAAAAAACGATAATAAACAGTATGAGAGCCGTGAACAAAAACCCAAAAAGAATGACGAATCTCGGATACAGATACACCTCTGTCTTGGTTTCAAACCAACGAATGAATTGATTGATCATATCCCTATTTAGTAGCTAGCGCCGCCGGAAGTCCAGGTCCCGAAGGCCCAAGTCGGACGTATGGGATCGATAAACTCTGCCGGAACAGCCATGCTCACTGGGAGATGATAGAGGAGCTTGTATTCCGTACCCGAGGCATTCGTATAGTAGATGTACTGACTTTGATTGGGAGAACCAACCGGAGGATTCAGATTATAGGGAAACAGGACACACCAGTTTGGGTCCTCACTGCTAAACTCCGGGATCCAGCATGCCCCAAGTCCACAACCCCAAGGATTCGCATCTCGGCTAGCCCAAGCGGCACCCGATCCACAGGAAAGCGGATAAGCACCATTATTAGACTTATACGCCTCCAGATACGAGGTAATACGGACGATATCGGCGAGCGCCTGCGTCGCCTCCGCCTTCAGTCGGAAGGCCGAAAGCGAGACGGTGATGATGCTCGTCAGTATTCCCATGATTGCCGCAACGATGAGAATCTCAATCAGGGTAAAGCCGAAACGAGTAGGGCGCTTTGTTTGCATGTCCTTATTTTACCATCGATCTCACGCCAATCAGATGGTTCACTTCATCGGAAGAAAAAATCAGCGAGAAGGAGCGAGTCCGAGATCTGAAAGAAATGTCTCGAGTTCACGACCCACGATTCGCCGCCCTTCACCCGGAACGAGTGTGCCAATCTGAAGTCCCATGATGCGAACTCGTTTCAGCTCCTTAACCGTGAGATGGACAGCATCGAGCATGCGCCGGATATGATGCTTCTTTCCTTCGACGAGGACAATGGCAAGGCTGGTCCGACTCATCTTACTCACTCGCTTAGCGCTGAGCTTCTCCCCATCGCTCACGACACCCTGGAGTAGTCGTTCTACTACACCATTCAGGAGCGCCTCGCGCACAATCACTTCATACTCCTTCTCATGGACGAACCGCGGATGAAGCAATCGCTCCGTCACCCGACCGTCATCAGTGAGAATAATCAGCCCCTCAGATGCCTTGTCGAGCCGACCAATGGGGAAAACGCCTTTTTCTGGAAAAATATCAGCAATCGCCTTCTCACCCCGCACTGGCGAATGAGTGATGATGCCCTTCGGCTTATAGTAAGCGAAGTAGCGATACGGCTTGGATCGGATTTCGCCCTTTATTTCGACCTGATCATCAACATTAATCTTCATCCCAAGTATTGCAGGAGCGCCATTAACTGTAACCCGGCCAGAAGCAATCAATCCATCGGCCGCTTTGCGAGTCGTAAGACCACGGAGCGCGAGGTAGCGATTGATACGGACCGGAAAAGGGATGTGTTCTTCCATAGTGCCCGGAGCATCCCACGGATTGACGTAATCGTCAATGATGAAGCTCAGATTATTTCCCCTCTTTTGCCCGTTTTGCCGTGCACTTCACACATTTACAGCCCAGTGGCTTGATATAGTGATTGAAAAAATCTTTACCATAGTCATACGTCAGTTCCTCCCCGGGTAAGATGTTTTTGAGTGCCACGATAAAAACCTGGCCTTTGCGAATGACGGACTCGCAGTTCGGCCGACAGGAATGATTCGCATAGCGGGCCGTGTTCCAGCGCGGACTCCCATCGATATCAATCCGACTGTTCACTGTAAAAATATAGCTATTTTGATCCAGTTCATCTCCATCTTTCGATGAAATCCAGCGACCAATATATTCGATAATCGTTTCACGCTTCTTGAGTGGTACTGCTGCAAAGAGACCAAGCCCAGCAGATGAGCGCTTTACCTTTACATTGGTCGGGCGAGAATGTTTTACGATTGCCATAGAATTTCAGCGTAAATAAAAAAGTCCGGTAGGACGAGAAGCAGAATTATGGTATCAATCCAGCCTCAGGAAGGCAAGGATAGGGAAAAGAAAAAAAGGGCCTCAGCCGAGGTCCCCTTCAAAATTTACTTCTGGCAGCCGAGGGCGATGCCGATACAGGTGCCGTGTTACGTCGATGACTTTCTGGATATAGCCACGAGTCTCTGGCACGAGTTTGTGCCCAGTCTGATCAATCCAAGCTAGGAACTGATCCCAGGGAAAGAGGTGGAAGAGAAACATCTCCTCAACAATCCCATGCCGTCGAGCAAAGGCTTCGATGAGCCGGGCCGTGATGGCTGCTTGCTTCGCCCCACCATTGTAGGCCGCGCCGAGAATCGGCAACCCAAATTCTGGATCATGGAGAGAGGCTTGGCGCGCCCACTCCGGCAAGCTAGCTCGTTCGAGGTCGATGAGGCAGGCAGCTGCTTTTGCCAGATTGCGGATACTCCGTGTCCCTCGAGAGAAGTCCGGATCAATCCATGCACCTGGGTAGTGCTTGAGGACACTGTTGTAAGTCCCGCCGTACTTCTTCGTACGGTTGTTCGTGAACTGTAGCGCCCCGCCCGCTGCCGCACTCGAGCGCATGTAGCGATAGCTGATTCCTCCGTTTAGGAAAAAGACCGCATTCACTGCTCGCATCACTTCGGCATCGCTCTTGTAGGGGCGAACCGGGATGAGGGCATCACAACCCTTCGGTCGATGCTCACGAAAACACGGATCGGTCTGCTCGGTGACGAGAAGATTGGCGATTGAGTCGATAGCGATGACATCCGTCACGAGACGTCCCGGCGAAGATCGGGACTGGACGCCCAGACGACGCAGTTCGGCGAAAGCCTGCTCGATGAGCTGCATGAAGACAGCCTGACCCGCGCGTGCCGATTCCTCGGAAACGAAATGGGGCGAAACGTCGAGATACACCGCCTCCTCGATCCGCGGAATTGTCCGGCCGCCCCAGAGTGGACTGAGCTTCCCCTCGGTAAAGAGGAGATGCTTGGCCGCATAGGCATGCAGCAGCCGACCACCACAGATGATTTCGAAGACCATCTTGTTGAGTGATTGGCCGCGGAGCCGTTTCACCTGACAATCCTGGTCGCTCTCGGAGAGTATGACCGGTTGGAAGTTCGGTGTCTTTGCGACATCAACCGGCATGCCGAGTCGGAGTTCTCGGAACTCGTCTATTTCCGGATTGTGGACAATAAGCACGAATTCCCGGTAGGACACTCGGCGCTTCCCCTCGGTGTGCTCGAAAGTTTTCAGCTTGATGTGCTTCGCAAGATAGCGCGCCCTCTTGATCCGCTCACAAGTCAGACGCTCACTTTCAAGCGCGTCACAGTCGACAAGAGTGGTCGCTTCTTCGACGAGAACCCGGTCGTAGTAGTCATCGTCGGGAAAGACGTTGGCATGGACCAGAGGGTGGCCAGCAAAGGCTAGCAAGATTATGAAAAGAACTCGCATGTGATTCCTCCACGTTGGGAACATTGAATCGATGTGGCTAGCCTAACACGGAGGGAAGAAAAGTAAAGCAAAAAAGGGCCTTCGCTCTTTTGCTGATTTCCAGTTTTTTCAGACTCTAGAGATACTACATCCCACAAAACTGCGGAATGAAACAACCCAAGAGAAGCGACCCAAGGCCAACAGTGACGCCGAGCAGGCCAATCCACAGCGCGTGGGGGGCGAGAGGGAGCGCAGCGCTCGCCAACGCTGGATACTTGATTCGAAGCTTATCAGCGAGCAGAAGACCGAGCGCAACCGCTGGTAGTGCCTGAGGATAGCTCGCTCCGAACATCGGGATGGGGAGATCAACAACTCCAACACGCTCAATCAGGCCGAGCGCACCGAGAACGAGACTCGCCACTCCGATGCCATTCCGATACCGGGTAAGCGTCGGTTCGACGTGCACAAGCACTGGCCCCATCCCCCATTCTTTCAGCTTGGGGGCAGCAAGTAGAATGCCAGAAATGATATTAACTCCCTGTAGGATCATACTTTTGATTGGAAAGATTATGCTTCCAGTGGCGACTTTGCGGTAGCCTCTTTCTCTCCATCAAGGCGACGAATGAGATCACGCATGAAGAAGAGGCCGAGGACAAGACTTACTGCTGTGAGCAGCTTGGCGACTGGGAGGACAAATTGCCACCAGCTTTCGAAGCGGCTCGCCGGCATGAGATTCAGGACTTCTGTCACGAGGAGAAAAAGTACGGCTGCGGAGAAAAACTTAAACGATAGGTCGAGTTCCATCTCTACTCTCCAGACGATTCCGATGACAAACACAAAAGACAAGAGCAAAGAAGCTACCGTCAGTAAAGAGAGGAGCACGAGAAAAAGATCTGTATTCATCGAATCACCCCCTTTCTTTTGCCGAGGAAGCCAAAACGACTAAGTTGCCGCTCCGTGATGCCCCGAATGCTGTGGAGAGAAAGCCAATACTCACGAACGAAGAGGAGGAGAAAGAAAAGAAAGAGAAAAAGCAGAGAGAAAAAGAATGTGCCGAGATAGTTGGCTGCTTCCGGATATGTTACTTCCCGGCCGAAAAGCGCCAAAAATGGCAACCCCTTCAAGGTGAACGTGGCTTCGCGGCTCGTCATCCCCCACCCGCTCATAACGTCTGCCCGAACCCGATAGTCACCCGGCTCCAGAGAGAGTGGGATGCGCTCACTATAGGTCATACGTTCCTGCCCGGCAATCGGACTCCTATCTGAAAAACGGAGCACATTCTGTCGACTGGGATCATTGAGAAACAATTCGGCCTTCGCGGCCTTCGGAAACATTCCCTCAGGCACAGTCAGCGTGACGGAAAGCTCTTCTTCTTGAAATAGCTCCAAGTCAGAGTTATTCACTGTAATCGTGAAGTCGAAGATTGGCCCGGGCTCTGACATATCCGCACGAGATTCCCTATCATTTCCGCTCGCATACTTCGTCCGAAAAATAAAACGGTCAGTCGCCGTTCGAGACGAGTCGAGCGGGTCCGTCGCTATGACTTCGATGATGTGGTTTCCGGCACTCAACTTGATCGGAGGCAGCCATTCAAAATAGCCGTTTACATTGGCTGTGATACGAGCACGAATTGTCGGATTGGTGACGAGGATATCGATGATCGCATTCGGAGTATTGGTCGTACCAGTCACCTTCGGTCGCGCCTTTGAGAGACTCACACCTGACCGATCAGTCACGACATTCTTTCCTCCCAGTGTCTCAATCTGAGCCGTGACTGGAGTGATGGCGGCACAGTCGAGTGTCGTCGCATTGACCATCGCTGAAAGCGCGATCCCAGGACCCATCGGACCATAAGCCGTCACCTGATAGGTATAGGCGGTATTCGAAGCAACAGCCACGTCCGTATAGCCAGAAGTGATGAGCCCCGTCGTGAGGATCGAGCTGTCGCGGTCAATCGAGAAACTTGTACTACCCGTATCGTCCGCCCAGTCGAGAGAGGTACGGGCTGCACCAGCGACGCAAGCCGGTGTGGCGGTCACCATCGGCACAGCCGGCGGGCCTAGGACGACCGCAGTCACGACAATCGTATCATCCGCAAAGGCGAAGAATTTCTTGCGGATATCCTGATAGAGGAATTCTGGACCAAGCGAGAATCCGATTCCTAAATACAAGAAAAATGAAAAAAGCATGGTCCAAAAATGAAGCCGGACAACCAATTTCAACGTCGTTGATCGCTCTCGGAAAGGCATAGGCTTTATCTTCCCAGTCTAGCATGCAGCCACGGTGATAAAGCATGTCACTTCCTATCTAGACAACCCGGACGACTTCATCAATCGAAGTGTAGCCGGCTGAAATCATAGCAATTGCGTTCTCACGGAGCGTCTTCATCCCTGCTTTGACCGCATAACTCTGGAGATCACTCATAGAAGCCTTGTCGACAATCATGGCCCGGAGCGTGTCATCGAAAATGAGAACTTCGACGACGCAGATCCGGCCACGATATCCGGTCTGACCGCATTCCGCACAGCCAGTACCCTTTCGGAATTGAATATCCAACCCTTGGAGGCCGAGAAACTCGATAAATTCCTGGCGCGGCTCTACATCGGGTGCACTACAGGCCTGACAAATTCGCCGGACGAGACGCTGGGAGATGACCCCTCGGAGCGCATAGGCGATAAGTCCCCGCTCAATATCCATGTCGATAAACCGGGCGATAGCGCCAATTGTCGTATTCGCATGAAGGGTGGAGTATACGAGACGGCCAGTGAGCGAAGCCTGCACGGCATGCTCAGCTGTTTCTCTATCACGAATTTCACCAATCATGATAACGTCCGGATCCTGACGGAGGATGCTCTTCATCCCCTTGGCGAAGGTATAACCGATTTCCGGGTGCACCTGACTCTGGCGCATATCATCGAAATACATCTCTACCGGGTCCTCGAGCGTGAGGATAGTGCGCTCCTTGCGGTTCGTCTCCATCAGCATTGCATAAAGTGATGTCGTCTTCCCTGAACCGGTTGGTCCGGCCGCTAGCACCATACCATAGCTCGAAAGCGTCATGGACCGAACCTGGTTCCGAAGATTCTCATCGATGAATATCTCATCAAGCGAGACGAGCATCTCTGAGCGATTGAGGAGACGCATCACCGCCGCTGGTCCATTCACCGTCGGAAACATCGAAACGCGCAAGTCAACCGTTTTCGCGGCTCCAGTCTCATTATCTGTCATCTCGGCAGAAAAGTGACCATCTTCCGGAAGGCGCACTCTCCCAACCTCGAGGTTCGAGAGGACTTTGATCTGATTGATGACGTGGTCGAGGGAATCACGAGAGAAACGAGTGGCTTCCTGGAGCATGCCATCAATCCGGAAGCGGACCAGGACCTCGTCTGGCAGAGGGTCAATATGAATATCAGATGCGCCTCGCCGGGCCGCTTCTTCGATAATAAAGTTCATCTGGCTATCACCAGCCATGTCGTTAATTACGATTTTTTCATCGGCGCTCATATTTTTGGCTAAAATCTTAGATGACTCTACTGTAACATAAATCAGCCCTCTCCAGCCTGGGGTGGCTTCCCAGGAGAGAAAGAGGGTGTATAATGGAACCCGTAACCCCTTAAAGCATGAAAAGTATGGCGACGAGCAATTCTGCGTTCATGAAGCCGATGAAAATCAGCCCGGAACTCGCAGTCGTAGTCGGTGCTGGTCCGATGCCCCGTTCAGAAGTGACGAAGCAGCTCTGGGTCTATATCAAGAGCAAGAATCTCCAGGATCCAGCCAACAAGCGCAACATCAATTGTGACGAAGCGCTGAAAGCAGTCTTTGGTCAGGATACGGTCGGGATGTTTGAAATGCCGAAGCTCCTCGGTAAGCACCTCTCCTAGTCGACTCACCTCAAAACAAAAAACACCCCTCACCTGAGGGGTGTTTTTATGATTGATGTAGCTTTTCAAGACGCCGCTCCTGAAAGGTTAGCGATGGATAGCTTAGTTTTCCTCGGTATCCAAAGACTCGACGTAGATTCCGATACCCGGAGTATCAGTCAGCTCGTCGAACGCCACCCATCGTTACAATCTCACCTTTTTCACAAACCGGGCACTTCACGCCGGTCGTGACGGCCTTCTCGGATCAGACTCCAGGCAATGAAAAAAAGCGCGAGTGCCCCGGCCGTTTCCAGATACTCTTCGAGAATTGAAAGTCGCATCTCACCCATCTTGGAAAGATCGAGATCTACCAGGTCACCAAATGAAGAGGCAATGAAAAAGAGAACGATAGTGCCGAAAAGGGCGCCCCTCGGCGGAGTAAAGAATGAGGCGAAAAAATGACGGAAATGGAACACGACAAAGAGAACTACCGCTATAACTAGCACTAGAAACAACCAGGGCAATGGATGACTACCATATTGCTCAAAAATATTCCGGAAGACGTCCATGAAATCATGGACTGCATCAATCTTCACTCCCATCACTTTGTAGGGCTCAAATTCGATCTCGCCTCGTCCCCAGCTAATCTCATCGAGGGCGCAGACAAAGCTAATTAGCGCGAAAGCAATTGGAATATATCTCCTGGACCGCCAGATAAATGCCGCCCAAAGAGAAGCGATGCCGGACCAGAGAAAGAGTTGGGCGCCAATATTCTCGACGATCCGATTGTCCTTCGTATAATACTTAGCATACTCGGGAAGCCAGAACATGACTATCCCCGAAATGAGGAGGCCTGCCATAAAAATGATGGCATAAAGGCGAGGTGTAGGTGTCAGAGACATAGTGACAGTCGGACGAAAACTACATGGAATGATCCAGCTTCATACTACCATCATCGATTTTCTGGGAAGTGCCACTATAACCCCAGTCTTTGAGCCACTGTTTCATCATCTCAATTTCCTTGGTCTGGGCCGTGATAATGTCCGTGCCGAGACGCTTCAACTCCTCGTGTTTAGCGCCAGCCGGGATGAGCTGCGCCATATCGACCGCCCCTTGATGATGGACAATCATCATCTCAACAAAAGCCTTATCGAAAGCATCCCCGGAGAGCCCGTCCAATCCCTTGGTCATCTCATCCATCGTCATTTGGGAATGATCACCAGAGAGCGTTGTAGCATCCGCTTTCGTGCGAAGATCCGCCTTGGTTTCGAGTGCTGTGTCACGTGCGCTGAGCGCAAGTCCTGTGTCTTTTCCAGCGCTATAGCCAAAGAAAGCGCCAAGTAATGTTCCTGCCACACCGAGACCAGCGGCGATCAACACAAGATTCTTCTTTTCCATAGAGCTCTTCAAAAATACTGTTTATACAACTAGTATATCATCACGAATTTGGCTTGAAAAAACGGCCCCGGTTGCTTATTCCTTGTATTTTTAGTCTTATCCAAGGAATTTTCGAACTGATAAACACAGCGCTCACTGGCAGCACTACCTTGAGAATCTTATCGATCCGGCACGCGTGATGGGTGTGATATCCGACCAGAGATTATTTCTATAGTTTTTCTAAAAGTTTTCCGTATTTCTCGGGTGGATAATAGCACCAAGGATTTGGATACTCATCCGGATCGAGACAACATTCCATATCGAGATGCTTCTTTTTCCCGCTCTTGCTCTTTGATGGATTATCATCCTTCTTAGCACAGACCATCCGCCCTTGGCTATCTCGCTTGGTGGCTGAGGCGGGGTGCGGAGCGGTAATCTTCGGCTGCGGTTTCGGCCGGACAATATCAATCAAATTAAATGTGGAAGCTACCGCGACAAACTCTGGAAATTCCTCGATGATCTCTCTTTCTCGAAGAATGAGAGCATCTTCGTGTTCCACGAAAGCGGGAGTGATGTTATAGATATAATTATCACGAGTGAGCGTGTAAAAATATGCCGTTTCATAACATGCATCATCTGGCGAAACATAAACCTGCTCTGCAGGATACTCTTCGTTTTCTGCCAAAGTAGCGACAGTGTTAGTGCAACTCCCATTTGTTTTTGATCCGTCGTCTTTGACCGCCGGAAACTCATCAGTACCAGAAAGCTCTTGAACTCGTGCTACGTTGTATACTACAACATCAAATCCGGCATTGCGACGATTCTCTCCATGTCTAAATTGATACCGGTATTCCCATCGGGAACCCGACGGAGCGCTTTTCAGCACTGGTTTACTCCAGCTCGTAGGATACTTCACTTCGAATCCGTACCAGGCCGTCTTATAAGTATTCCAGCCTGTCGTATCAAGCGTTGGATTCTCTGCTTCGTTCTCCTGTAACTCGCTATGCCCCCCTATCGATTGTAACGAATACATCGGTGGTGTGAGTAATTGAGCTTGATTTCTCACTAACACACGATTAAAAATTACAATGATGAGAATAAGAAGACCCACACAAGCACACGCAACGATAGCCTTTTCCTTTATGCTGTCTTTTTTCATAAATTTATCTTACCATCTCAAGCTCACCTTTCACGATACTCGTCGAAAAAATAGACAAGCTCAATGTGGCACATTGTGGATGTACCATCATAAAAAACATAAAGTGCACGCTCTATGTATCTCTGTCCTACGGAGCTCCCCCTAGTGGATATGTTCAGAACTATTAATTGGGCCAATTTAAGCCTAGAATTGGAAGAATTAACCAATAACTTGGAGGAAAAATCACTCTTAGCGGTAGCCTCTAACTAGATCTTTAACTAAGGATAGCTATTTTCAATCCTTTTTCGCAGTTTATAAGCATTCCCGTGTTTCATAAGTCCGAGATAAGACTCTACGGTTTCCTGCTTACCCTCTTTCTCACGCATATTCCGAAAAGCTCTATTTTTAGTAACTGTACGCAATACCCGGTGATCTGAAAAATGGGTCCATCCAAGAAAGTCCACACCAGAAGCCACCGTTTTGATAAACACCTTATCAGGGTGAAGCGTAAGACCGAGACGAGACTCAAGGAAAATACTTATTTGCAAAAGGATTGCTTTCAATTGTTCCTTGTTTTTAGAGAAAATCACAAAGTCATCAGCATAGCGGATATAGTATTTCGCATTCACCTGGTGCTTCATAAATTGGTCAAACTCGTTCATATAGACATTTACTAAAAGCTGAGATGTGAGATTGCCAAGTGGTAAGCCCTTACCTTCCTTTGTATGAAAGCTCCCGATGATTTCTGAAAGAAGATTAAGAATATCTTGATCAGGAATATGCTTTTCGAGAATATGACGAAGAATGTTCTGGTCAATAGAGGCGAAAAACTTTCTCACATCGCATTTAAGCGCCCAAACAGTCCGTGTATGGTTTTGAGAAGCCTTACGAGCAAAGCTTTGAAAGCGTTCGAGAGCCTTATGGACTCCTTTATTATTTCGGCACGAGTATGAGTCAGCAATGAACAATCGGTCGAAAAAAGGATAGAGAATGCGGTAGATAGCCCGGTGCACTACCCTGTCTTTCACCCGTGCCTTATGGATATTCCTGGGCTTCGGGTCTGAAATATTAAAAGCTTCGTAATGAGAGTGGCGATAGGTTTTGGAAACGAGTTCCCGATTGATTGATAGAAGGTCATCTGCGAGATGAAGTTCAAACTCTTGCACATCCTTGCGCTTGTGTTTTCCCCGAATAAATTCTTTCCAGGCCTCAAGCAGATTTTCAGGAGAAATGATAGAATCATAGGTGTTGTCTAATAACCTTACTTTTTCTCTATGTCTTCCTTGAATACCCCCCCCCCGCAGTTCTGCCACTCTTGCAAAGACTCAAGACCGTCTATCAATTGTGGCATGGTACAGTTGCACATATTCCAAAACTTCATCGGTACACGTTCGGCGGAAAAATAGAGAGGCTCTTTCTTGAGATACTAGAGATTATTTTCCAAGCGCAATATGCCAAGCCAGAACAGAAACTCCAGTATATTGCTGCTGGCAGTGGCAAAATTGATTTACTCAAATTCTTTCTCCAGATTGGCTGGGAAAGTAAGCTGATTGATAACAAAAAATATTTGGCGCTTTCGACCGAACTTAATGAAATTGGTCGAATGCTTGGCGGATGGAAAAGAGGCCTAGAAGCAAAACTCTCGCCCTAGGGACGAGAGAAGCTTTATGCGTGGCCTG
>Ga0163144_10002424_pt1 | contig 43036 bp, 35 predicted proteins | sample OliLak19BULKMAT1_FD_123175 | JGI IMG/M metagenome (GOLD analysis project Ga0163144, IMG submission 123175) | Freshwater microbial mat bacterial communities from Lake Vanda, McMurdo Dry Valleys, Antarctica - Oligotrophic Lake LV.19.BULKMAT1 | ecosystem: Environmental > Aquatic > Freshwater >...
ATCGATCAACCCGTTCATGGTGATGAACGAGCTGGAAGGCGGGCTGTCGCACCATTCGCTGATCACGGATGAAGAGTTGAAGAAGGAATACAAGGAACTGCTGGCGGTCGTGCGCGAGGAATATGAAGACATCCTTAAAGGCGAAGTCCAGCGGGCGATCAGCGCCGACGAAGACGCGATTAAACGGCTCGCGGCCAACTACATCGAGAACGTGCGCGCCTACACGCAGCACGAGCGCGTGCGCAATCGTTACACCGGCAAGGACGAGAACCCCGACGAGCGGTTGATGCGGAGCATCGAGGAGAAGATCGACATCCCCGACAGCCGCAAGGACGACTTCCGACAGGAAATCATGAACTACATCGGCGCGCTGGCGCTCGACGGGAAGAAGTTCGAGTACCACGCAAATGCACGACTGCTGAAAGCGCTGGAACTCAAGCTGTTTGAAGACCAGCGCGATACGATCAAGCTGAAAAATCTCGTGTCGTCGGTGGTCGACGACGAGACGCAGCAGAAGATCGACGTGGTCAAGCAGCGGCTGATCAAATACTTTGGATACAACGAGACGAGCGCCACCGACGTGCTCAACTACGTCGCGAGCATCTTCGCGCGAGGAGATGGGAAACAGGACGATTAACCCATGCCCCGCACACCCAGATTACTCATCATTGCCGGCTTGATTGGCCTGCTCTTCTTCTGGCTGACCGATCCGCAGTTCGGGATGGCGGCGCCGATGATCGGCGATCGCGTGCGCGACGCGGCCAACATCGCGCTACCGGGCACGGCGGTCGGTGCGGTGGGGTCGGCGCTCATGTTGATGATCGGATCGTGGTTGATGATTCGCCGGGACGCGTGATGTGCGAAACTAGGTGTTCGAATGATCCTCAAGATCGAAAAAGACCACCAACGCTTCCGCCAGATCGTCAAAGGGCGCATTCGTGACGACCTGCGCAAGTTTCTGACCAAAGGCGAGTTGATCGGCAAGGAGGGCAAGCACCTCATCAGCATCCCCGTGCGTGGGATCGAGCTGCCTCATTTTCGGTATGGCGACAACAGCCAAGGCGTTGGCGCGGGGGACGGCAAGGAAGGGGAAGGCGTCGGCCAAGGCCAGAAGGGCAAGGGCAAAGGGCAGGGCGGGCAGGACCCCGGTCAGCACTTGATGGAGGTCGACCTGTCACTCGATGAGCTGGCGGACATTCTCGCCGAAGAACTGAAGTTGCCGCGCATCGAACCGAAAGGTCGCCATCGCATCACGACTGTTCGCGAAAAGTACAGCAGCCTGCGCCGGGTGGGGCCTGAATCGCTGCGCCACTTCAAGCGGTCGTTCAAGGAAGCCCTCAAGCGACAGATCATGATCGGGAACTACGACCCGGACAATCCGATCATCATCCCCGAGAAAAAGGACATTCGTTACCGCAGTTGGAAGGAAGTAAAAAGCCCGCAGAGCAACGCGGTCATCATCTTCATGATGGACGTGAGCGGGTCGATGGGGGAAGAGCAGAAGGAGCTCGTCCGCCTGGAAAGCTTCTGGATCGACACGTGGCTGCGCAAGAATTATGAGGGAATCGAGAGTCGCTACATCGTCCACGATGTCAGCGCCAAGGAAGTCGACAAGCACACCTTCTATCACCTTCGTGAAGACGGCGGCACGAAAATCAGCTCTGCCTACCGCACCGCCAAGAACCTGCTGGATGCCCACTACTCGCCGGAAGAGTGGAACATCTACCTCTTCCACTTTTCCGACGGCGACAACAGCTCCGAAGCCGACAGCCGCGACTGCGTGAAAATCTTGAAGGACCAACTGCTGCCCATCTGCAACATGTTCGGCTATTGCCAGGTCGCTTCAGCGTATGGCAGCGGGAACTTCATCAACGTGCTGCATGAGCATCTGCGAAGTCACCAGAAAGTGCTGACCAGCCGGGTGAACTCGAAGGATGATATTTACGATTCCATCAAGACGTTTTTCGGGAAGGGGCATTAACTACGCCGAGGCGCACTGGAGGTCCGTGCCGGTTATCTTCCGCTTGTCGCGCGGTTGCGACGTAAACCGACCGGGGAGATCGATGCGTATTGCGGTTGTTCAACATGGTGACTATGCCCACGCCCGCCGGTTGATGGCCGAGGGGAAGCCGGAGATTTACACCGGCCAGCGGTACACGGTCGAGGCGTTCGACCGGTTCTTTGCCGTTAACGGTACGGGTGAAGTGCCGCATCTGATCGTTGGGATCAACGGGACAAGCGCCCCCGAGCAGCACGGGCAGGGGCGATATGCCTGTGTGAACGTGCCGCGCGTGAAGGTGCTGCCGGGGCGGATCGCGATTGCGCTGATGGCGTGGCGGATCAAGCGCATGGTCAAGCAGTTTCAACCGACGCATCTGGTGCTCCGCTGTACGAACCAGATCGGGATCGTGCTGCTGGAATGGGCCAACGCGAAGCGCATTCCCACCGCTGTGATGACCGCGATGCGGTTCGACCCGGCGTCGCCCCTATCACGGCGGTTTTGCGAACTGGCGAGTGACGACAACGTCGTGCTCGTCGCCAACCACAACCGCGTCGCGACCGAGACGATGCACAAGAGCGGCTTGCGACCGGGCAAGGGTGAGCCGTACGACTTTCCACCGAAAATCGACCCGAAGGATTTCCCCGCCAAGTCGTTCCCGACCGGGCCGGCCCGTACGGTGACGTTTGCGGGTGTCGTATCGGAACCCAAGGGCGTGCTCGACCTGCTGCACGCTGCCGAGCGATTGCACGCCAAGGGGCGGCAGGTGAATCTGGTCATCCTGGGTGACGGTCCGGCGCGGGCGCAGATTCTGGCGCATCCCGGTAGCGCAGCGGGCTGGATCAAATGCCCCGGCCGGGTCGGGCAGAGCGAGGTCGTCCAGCACATGCGCGACGGCGACTTTGTGGTCGTGCCATCGCAGCACCGGTACCCTGAAGGGATGCCGTTCGTGATCGCCGAGGGGCTCGCGACGCGCACACCGCTGTTGCTCAGCGACCACCCTATATTCGTCGAATATTTCCCCGAAGGCTCGGCCGTCCGCCACTTCCCCGCGGGTGACGATGCAGCCCTCGCCACATTGCTGGACACACTTTGGGACAACTCCGCCGAGTACGAACGCCTCAGCCGCGACTCCGCCGACGCGTGGCGATCGTTTCAGGTCGAGACGAAGTTTCATCATTTGCTGGAACGACTTAATGGAATGTGGAACGAACCGTCACTGCGCTCGCCTAAATAGCGGCGCGACGGGCTCATAATTTTCAGTGTGATGAGTGCCTGAGGGTGGATAGAATGATCGGTCCTTGATGGGCCGATAAGTCAACGGCTTACGGAGAACAATCGATGACAGCTAGCGAATTAGAACGGATCGCGTATGGCAGTCCGTTTCGACCGTTCCGGGTCAACCTGCGGAATGGCGACATCCTCGAAATCAAGCGATCTTTGCGCACCACGATCGCTCCTGATCGAGTCTTTTTTGGTGTTGACGAAGACCCCTCTAGCGGGATTGCCCGGCAATTGCGGGTGATTTCATTGACGGATATCGCATCTGTAGAGGTTGCAGAACGTGCTTGAGGAAGACATATGGCTTCCCACACCCTTGCCCCATTCCCCCCCGAATTGCTTGCTGCGAAAAAGCAGATTCGCGAGCAGGCCAAGTCGTACGGGCTCGATTTCTTTCCCGTCGTCTTTGAGATGTGTGACTACGAGCAGATGAACCAGATCGCTGCGTATGGTGGGTTCCCCCAGCGGTACCCACATTGGCGATTCGGGATGGAGTACGAAAAGCTCCGCAAGCAGCACCACTATGGGCTCGGGCGCATCTACGAGATGGTCATCAACAACGACCCGTGTTACGCCTATTTGCAGGAATCCAACCCGCTCGTGGACCAGAAGCTCGTCATCGCGCACGTCTACGGGCACAGCGATTTCTTCAAGAGCAACCTGTGGTTCAGCCAGACGAACCGCAAAATGATGGACGAGATGGCCAACCACGCCACGCATGTCCGCAAGCACATCGAAAAGCATGGCAGTGACACCGTCGAGGCGTGGCTGGACGTTTGCCTGAGCATCGAGCACCTCATCGACCCGCACAGCATGTTCCTCAACCGCGGGCCGCTCGAGCAGGAAAAGCAGGACACGAAGCGACAGGAGCCGACGGGGAAGTTTAAGAGCAAGGACTACCTGGATCGTTGGATCAACCCGCCGGAGAAGATCGAGGCCGAGCAGAAGCGCCAGCGGGACGAGGCCGCGAAGGTCCGACACGCGACACCCGCGCGGGCGACGCGCGACGTGCTGCTGTACCTGTTGCAACACGCGCAACTCGAAGACTGGCAAAGCGACTGCCTCGCGATGGTGCGCGAGGAGAGCTATTACTATGCCCCGCAAGGCATGACCAAGGTGATGAACGAAGGCTGGGCCAGCTACTGGCACAGCACACTGATGACCAAGCACTTCGTCGAGGCGAAGGAAGTCATCGACTATGCCGATCATCACAGCGGCACGGTTCATATGCCGCCGGGCAATTTCAATCCGTACAAGATCGGTTTAGAGCTGTTCCGCGATATCGAAGATCGCTGGAACAAGGGCAAGTTTGGCAAGGACTACGATGACGCCGAGAACCTGGGGCAGAAGAAGCACTGGGACAAGGGCCTGGGCCTTGGCCGCGAGAAGATTTTCGAGGTGAGACGGGTCTACAACGATGTGAATTTTATCGACGAGTTCATGACGCCCGAATTCATCGAGAAGCACAAGTTCTACCAGTACGGCCGCGACCCGCACACGGGGCAGATCAAGATCCTGTCGCGCGACCCGCAGCGCATCAAGCAGACGATGCTGTATCACCTGACGAACATGGGCCAGCCCTTCATCTACGTCGCCGACGGCAACTACTGCAACCGCGGCGAGCTATACCTGGCCCAGAAACACAACGGCCTGGACATCGAGATCAAGTACGCCGTCGAAACGCTGAAAAACATCTACAAGGTCTGGCGCCGGCCGGTGCACCTGCAAGCGCGCATCGACGATGACATGATCCTATTTACGTACAACGGTGAACAGGCGAAACAGCAGACGATTCATGATGAACTGCCGAAGCCGGCGCACGTGGTGGGGTGATGAATGAAATGGCTACCGTTCGCCGTCGTACTCATAAGCGTTGGATGCACGACACCCCCACAGGATTACCGCGTTGTGAGCGATCCAGCGGTTTTACTTGCACAAAGCGGGCACCCGAACGTTTTGGACGTGGTATGCCAAAACGCCTCGTACAGACACAAAACCTGTGGGCTGTGGGTGTTGGCTGAGTCCGATGCATTTGTCGACCTTAAGGTTGATGACGTCCTTAAAGGAAGCGAACAACGTCCACGGCTCGCGATGCAAAAGTATCGCATGCCGACGCGTAACGAGGCGGCTATGTTGTCACCAACCAACCTTGGCACGATTCACAATCACCTTCGATTGCGCATCGCATATTCCCACCGAAGCGGCGACCGCTTGTACAATCTGGAAATCGCCTCATTAGGTTTGGAGCCCGAGTTTGAGAAAACGTATGAGGCTTGGCAGGCGACCACGAGACCGAAATAGTCGGCAGGGCTGGATGACATTCCTGCCTTACGGAACTGGGAAAGGCAAGATTGGCATTCCGCCCTACGCGAACAGATGTGCTGGCCCCACCGATGTGTGTTAAACTACGAATATGAGCCGCGCCACCGAACAACGACTCCGGTTTTCGGTCGAAGAATACCTTCGTCGTGAGTACGATTCGACCGAGCGTCACGAGTATTACGACGGAGACATCGTCGCGATGGCGGGTGGTTCGCCGCAGCACAGTTTGATCATAGCTAACGTTATTCGGGAGTTGGGTACGCGTTTAAAGGGCAAATCGTGCCGCGTCTACGACAGCAACTTGCGCGTGCGCGTCCCGCGATCAAAGTTGTACGTTTACCCCGATGCGACCGTCATTTGCGGGCCTACCGAGCACGACGCGCATGACGTCAAACGCCAGACCGTCACGAATCCCACTCTCGTTGTGGAAGTCATTTCGGCCTCGACTGAACATTTGGATTATGGTCCGAAGTTTAAGAAATATCTGGAATCCGGAACGCTACAGGAGTACGTCCTTGTGACCCAGGACTCACCGCACGTCCAGTCCTATTTTCGACAGGACGGCGGGACGTGGCTCTTCACCCCAGTGATGACGATGGAAGGCATTGCTATGTTCCGTTCGATCGCGATAGAGTTGCCGATGACCGATATTTACGACGGCGTCACGTTTCCCGAAACTCCGGCGCAGTCTGATGCCGAATGAGCGGTAAGGTGAGGGAAGCAACGCAGATCGTTGAAATGAATCCCCCTTGCCAAAACTCTCGTTTCCCCGCAAGTTAGTCGGGTGATCACCCCAGAAATCAAAGTCGTCCCCACGCCCACCGCCATCGCGGAAGAAGCTGCCGAGCGGTTTGTGGAGGCGTATCGTATCGGCGTTGACGAGCGTGGAACGTTTTCCGTTGCGTTGTCGGGCGGTTCGACCCCCAAGGCGTTGCACGCGTTGCTGGCAGCCGAGCCGTATCGCAGTCGGATTGATTGGACCAAGGTCCGCGTCTTCTTCGGTGACGAACGCTGCGTTCCACCGGACCATGCCGACAGCAACTTTCGCATGGCCAGAGAGACGCTGCTGAGCAAGGTGCCCATCCCACTCGACAATGTCTACCGCATGGTGGGCGAGATCGACCCCGCTGAGGCGGGCACGCGGTACGATCAGGAACTGATCGACCTGTTCGGCCACGCCGGCCTCGGGCTCGATTTGTGCCTGCTGGGCCTCGGTGACGACGGTCACACCGCCAGCCTCTTTCCTCACACCTCATCGCTTCAGGAAACCACAAAGCTCGCGGTGGCGCATTACGTCGAGAAATCGACGACCGGCAAGAGTTGGCGAATCACATTGACGGCACCATTTATCAACCGGTCGCGGCAGGCGATGTTTCTTGTCGCCGGTGCGGGTAAGACCAAGGCGTTGGCGACCGTGCTGGAAGGGGAGCGAAATCCCAAACAATTTCCTGCACAGCTCGTCCTGCCCACCGAGGGCAAATTGACGTGGCTGATCGACGTTGCCGCTGCGGGAATGGACGCGGTCTAGCCGGGCGATCCCCCTAGCACCCTAGCGAACGCGACTGGTGATGGTCATGTTGCATGTTGGCAAAACCCAGCCGTCTCCTTAGCATGTCCGCGTTACGTAAGTTGTCTGGGAAGGACCAACGCCCGCCATGCAGGAAGCCAGTACCAAGAAGATCTACGACGTTCACTCGATGTTTTACGACGCCACGTTTGGCCGGTTGGTCAAACGGCGGATCGAGCGGGCGATCAATCACATGAACATCAGCTCGACCGACCTGGTGCTTGACCTGGGCATCGGGACCGGCGCCAGCCTCGGCTTCTACCCGCGGCACGGAAACATCATTGGTGTCGACCTGTCCAGTGGAATGCTGCGGGAAGCCCGCAAGAAGATCCGCGAGCAGAACATGACGCACGCCACGGTCTTCCAAGCCGACGCGCTGCATCTTCCGTTCGCCGACGACACGTTCGACCACGTTTTCATCAGTCACGTGATCACGGTCGTTTCCGACCCCTACATGCTCGTTCGCGAGGCCCAGCGGGTCGCCAAGCCCGGCAGCCGCATTGTGATCGTCAACCACTTCCAGTCGACCAACCGCTTCATTGCGATGCTCGAAAAATGGGCCTCACCCATCTGCACCAAGCTCGGCTGGCGCAGTGATCTGGCACTGCAGGACCTCATCCGCAGGACCGGTGTGGAAATCGACTACCGCTACAAGCTGGAAAGCATCGACCTCTGGGAAACAGTCGTTATCACCAACAACAAGTCGGCGTTGCCGGTCCTTGAGCCGGCAAACGCGATGGTCGCGGCTTAGAGTCCCGACGCAATCTGACGAATGTTGTCACCCCCGCGCGTTTGTCATCCCGAACAGGAGCGGTAGAGGCTGCAGGGATCGGAACGCTCGGGCACTTTCCCCTTAGCGATCCCAGGGGTTAAACTGCTTTTCTTGACAAGACACCTGATAACGGAGTGCGTCTGACAGTGGACGTGTTTCGACTGTAGCGCCAGGCTACTTGCTCGGTTGTGTCGCGGGCAATTGCGCTTCCAACTTCCGCGCCCGTTCGACCATTTTCTGATTGTCCATCGGCTCGCGCCCGGCGGGCGTCAGGTCATAGTGTAGCCGCTGGCGATCTGTCAGTGGCAAAGTGGCGGCGACGAGGTCGAAGGGGACCCAATTCCACCAAGGGGCGATCACCACACTGCTCGTGTTAAGCGTGTTGTAACCGTCCTTGCGGATGGCCACCTCGTAGGTGCCGTAGTTGGTGAAGTCGCGCGTGATCGGTGTACGGCCGACCTCGACGTCGTTCATGTACACCAGTGCACCCGACGGGCTGCTCGTAATCGTCATCGTCTGCCTCACGCAACCCCCACACAGGGCAAGGGCCAGACAGACGAAGCTGATGCAGCGCAGCGGACGCATGAGGTGCGGAAGTATACGCGCCGGACGCACAAGGATGTAGACCCGTATCCGCAGTTTTCAAACGCGCCTGACCCGAGATACATCGGTCGCGACTTTTGGTCGCGTTGAACGTGATATTGCCCAACGGGCGTGGCCGATCGGGCCACGCCTATACTCTGTCGCGGTCAACGCCCATCATGACGGTCTTTTTCCTCATCGTCTTCGTGATTTTCGTCAGCAGCTTTGTCTGGTGGGCCTGGGCCGACGCATGGATGCGCAAAACACGCCGTGCGGTCGGTTGGCGCGTGGCGATTGCGGTGTGGGCGCTGTTTCAAGCCGGCGCGTTCGCTTACGTCTTCTATTCCCGCGCCACCGATTCGGACGTCCAACCGTCGGCGGTGCTGACTGCAGCGGTCTATCTGTGGCACTTGATCGTCATGCCCCCGGTGCTGATCGCGCTGCTGATACGCGGGATATACCGCGCAACGGCTGCGATCGTCGCAGTGTTCAAGCACCCCTCGCGACCGGCGGCCTCTGTCGAGCAAGTAGGTTTGCCCGTCATGACCGGTCCCTCACGACGGCAACTGCTCGCCACCGCGCTGGTCGCTGCTACGCCACCATTAGCGCAGGTCGTCGCGACGACCACCGCGCTTGCGATGCTGGGCACCTTCCGCATTCGCACGATCGACATCGCGTTTGCCAACCTGCCCCCGGCGCTAGACGGAGCGAGTATCGCGCACCTGTCGGACACGCACCTGGGCCGGTTCACAACACGCGACGACGTCGGCCGAATCCTCGATGCGACAAATCAGTTGAACGTCGACGCTGTCGCGTTCACCGGTGACCTGATCGAATTTAACTTGGACGACCTGCCACTCGGCCTCGACCTGTTGCGCGGGCTGTCACCACGCCACCGTGTGGTCGTGTGCGAGGGAAATCACGATCTGTTCCAGGACCGCGGCGCGTTCGAGAACGGCGTGCGGTCGGCGGGCTTTCCACTTCTGTTGAACGAGTCGCACACACTCGACATTCGAGGCTACCCGGTGCAGTTCCTCGGCATGGGGTGGGGCTCGGCGGCAACCGGTCGAAGCCCGCAACTCGAACGTTCGGCCGCGGCCACCCTCGCGCGCCGACGGTCGGATGCGTTCAGCGTCCTGCTTGCCCACCACCCGCTGGCGTTTGACTACGCGGCAGAAGCCGGTGTCGACCTCACGCTCGCAGGCCACACGCACGGTGGGCAACTCATGCTCACACCCAATCTCGGGCCCGGGCCGATGATGTACAAATACTGGTCCGGCCTCTATCGCCAGGGCCAGGCCGCGTGCGTCGTCTCCAACGGCATCGGCAACTGGTTCCCACTTCGCGTCAATGCACCGGCGGAAATTGTGCGCATTACGTTACGCCACGCATGATGTTCCGTCAGTCTCCCGCGCCGGCTGCCGGGGTGGGAACGGCTTGTTGCGCCACACGGGCCGCTGTCGATCCCTTGGAACGATTCACGACGACCACACCGACAATAGCGATCGCGCCACCCACTAAGGCGAGCATGGAAGGCACGTCTCCCTGCATCAACCATGCAAACCCGATCGTCACCGGGGGCATCAAATACATGAAGACGACCAGCCGCGACGCTGGCACGCGGCTGAGCGCGAAAGACCACAACCCATTGGCAATCGCTGCGGGGAAGATGCCGAGATAGAGCATTGCGAGGATGCCCGTCAACGGCGCGGCGTTGGTGGTCTCGATCAACTGAGGTAGCCAGGGCAATAGCAGCGCGGTGCCAAATGTGGTCGACCAGGTGGTCAGTGACATCGCGCCGATACGCTGGGCGACTGGCCGCTGCATGACCGCCCACACCGCGCTGAGTGCTGCAGCCATCAACACCAGCAGCGCGCCCTGGTCGAGCTGCAATTGACCCCCTTTTCCTAGGGCGATCAGTAGCGCGCCACTGAAGCTGATCGCGATGCCGATCCAGCCACTGGCGCGCAACCGTTCACCCAGGAACGCGACTGCCATCGCGGCGGTGTAGACAGGCGCGGTGGCAATGATCATGGCGACTGTGCCGGCGTCGACCGTGCGCAGACCGGTGTTCAGCGCAACGTGATAGACCGGCACACCGATGAGACCGATGATTGCCAGCCACTTCCATTCGCGTCGTGGTGGGCGTTTCGTGCCGCTCACCCATGACGCTGCCAGCAGCACCAGTGACGCGATGCCGAACCGGCCGAGCGTGAGTTCGATCGGTCCAAAACCGTTGGCGGCTGCGATACGGATCGCGACGAACGCCGACGACCACAGCACGAGCGTCCCCGCCGCCGCCGCGGCGACGGGGAGGTTAATGGTGGATGAGGAAGGGTGGTTTTCACGCAGCATGGGAGGGCCGTCTCACAATCACCGCCGGCGCCAGGCAACCAGGCCCACGGCCAATGCCACCGCGCCGCACATCGCAAATAAGCCTGCGATGGAAGTCGATCGCGTGCGGCGCGGCAGGTCGAGTCGCTGCGATTCGTTAGGCCAGATGACGCGCCCACCGGTGCGCGCTGCAAGGGTGCGCAAGGTCGCATAGTCGTTGCCGATCGCTGCAAATTCCGCTGGATAATGCCCGGAAAACGCCCTGCGAGCGAGGGGCTGGCCGTCCAGCATGACCAACGCAATCGTCGGCTCTCGCGGCGCAGTCAACGCGAACTCGTATCGACCGGGCGCGGTCTGCGGGACGGGATGATAACCGCTCAGGCTTAGTACAGGTGCCAACCCGTTAAGGGGCTGACCATCGCTATCGGTTGCGTCGATTGTGACTCGGACCCCCGCAGGCTCATCTTGCCACGTAACCGCAAACCGTGGATCGCTCGGCGGGATCGACAAACGCTGTGCGACATCCGTTGCAATCGTGGAATCAACTGCAAACGCGATGGATGCCACTCGACCCGCTCCCACGTTCCACCAGGCTGCCATCGGCTCGGCAGTGTCGGTGAGCGCCGATGCTGCAAGCGTCGCGTTGGTGCGCAGCCAGGTGCGGTTCCATGGCCCGCTCGTCGTTGCCCGACCCATCGGACTCAGCACGTCACTGAATCGTAAGGCAACTGGTGTGCGTTCAAGCCGATCGGGCGTCACACTTCGTGCCAACTGGCTCGCGGCCTGCTGCCACTGGGTGACGTCGGTTTCGGTCAGACTGGAGCCACCGGTCGCGCTGGCGATCTGCCGTAGCGATTCACTTGCAGGGCCCGTGCCGATTGCCAGGACGCTCAGCGTCGACCCACTGGCTTTCAGGCGTTCGCTGACGGTCGGCACGTCGAGCGGTTCGGCGCCACCGTCGGTGATCAAGACGATCTGGCGCGTCTGCTGCACGCCAACGCCGTTGGTGATCGCATCGATCGCGGCGGAAAGGTTGGTGGGACCGTTGGGCACGAGATCCACTGGAACGGCGAATGTGGCGACTGTCTCGCTTACCGGTCGACCGGTCGACCACCAGCGGACGTCCCTGGCGAACGAGCCGATCGTGACGAAGTCAGCCTGTGGAAGACCTCGCAGCGCCGCGCGCACGGCGTTGACGGTGGCGTTGAAGCGCGTGCCACCCCCCGGCGCGTCGGCCGCCATCGAACCACTGGCGTCGGTAAGGATCGTCCACTCGATTGTCGGGGTCGGTGGGTCACTGGCCAATGGTGACAGTGCGTCGAGCGCCGTCCCACGATAGCCACCGGCTGCGAACGCGCGGTCACCCCCCAGCAGAACCACCGTGCCGCCAGCCTGCCTCACGTAAATGTCCAGCGCCGCCAGTTGCGCCGGTGACAACGCGTCGGCCGGCACGTTGTTGAGCACGATCGTCGCTGCCTTCAGCATCCGCGCCGGCTCGGTCGGGAGAGATCGTGCGCTTAGCGACACCCACGGCGCATTCGGTGATGACTCGCCAATCCACCACCGTTGCAGTTCGGCCGGCGGTGGGCTGGTGATCAACATCGTGTCGTTTTCCGGCCAACGGTCGGTCGAATTGATTCGAACGCCAACGGTCATTGCGTCGGCAGGGATCGGCGCGTTAATTACATATTGCCCCGATGCCACGGTTGTGGTTGCCGATGGACTCAATCCAAGCCAGTCGAGCGATGCTGGTGGACCCGTGTTGGTCACGCCAGCGTGTAGAGAATCATCCCGGATCGCCAGCGAGGCCACCCGCGCGTCGATCGTTTGGTCGAGTGCAGGGTCGACGATAGGGAAAATCGGCGCTGCGACCGATGGCAGGGTGAATTGCCCGTCGGTGAAGGCGAGCACCGCGTCGGCCGTCGCAGGTGGGGTAAACGTGGTGCGGTCTGCAGGCAGGTCGGGCAGTGGTTGGCCGGTCGGTGGGATCGTCGCGGTCTCCGGGACGCTTGCAAAGTAGTACAAGCGAAAGGGTCGATCGCCGAGCAGGTCGGTCAGTCGCTGTTGTAATCGGTCGGGCTCGCGAAAGGTGGCACCGCGCGTGCTGGGCGAAAGATCGACCATCACCACAACCTCGGCTGGGTCGCTCGGCCAGTTGATAGACGGCTGACCCACGGCGACCGTCAGCAGAGCGAGCCCGGCGGTAAGGGTGACTTTGGTGCCAATACCGCCAAGACCTATGCCCCTTGTCCGCCACAGCATGATTGTGACGCATCCACTGATGCCTGCGGCAACCAGGCACAGAATTGGTGAATGAAGAACGACGGTCATGGTGGTGCCTAAACTACAGCCTCGCGACGCCTTGTGGGAGGGCTCGTGGGTCCCTTCACACGGCGCTGTACGGTTTCCACTTCACCGATCGCACGGCTTTGCCTGGCTAACGACCTGCCTCCCAGCACACCCGAGTTTGTGCAGTTTTTAGCTCCGCGCAAACCTTCCGAAGCCGTCGGCGTTGTATAATGGGACGGTAGCCATTACTCTACCGCGCCTTTTCGTCAGTCGTCCGTGGTCTGTTGTCCGTCGTAAGGACAGTTTGGCACTGGATTTAGATGCTGACTACGGACAACCCTCTTTCGGACCGCAATACAATGAATTCCGTGCGAAACGACATCCGCAACGTCGCGATCATCGCTCACGTCGACCATGGTAAGACCACGCTCGTCGACGCGCTGCTTCGTCAATCCGGCAATTTCCGTGAGAGCCAGGTGCAGGACACCATGCTCGACAGCAACCCGCTGGAACGCGAGCGTGGCATCACGATTCTGGCCAAGAACGTGGCGATCGACTACATCGACCCGATCACCAAAGAGCACATCAAGGTCAACCTGATCGACACGCCCGGCCACGCCGATTTCGGTGGTGAGGTCGAGCGCGTGCTCAGTATGGCCGATGGCGTTTTCCTGCTGGTCGACGCCGCCGAAGGACCCATGCCCCAGACGCGGTTCGTTCTGAAGAAGGCGTTTCAGCACGAGCTGCGCCCGATCGTCGTCATCAACAAAATCGACCGCCAGGACGCGCGCGCCGACGCCGTGCTGAACGAGGTGTTTGACCTCTTCGTCGAAATGGGCGCCGACGACGAGACGCTCGATTTCCCGGTCATCTACGCCAGTGGCCGCGCTGGCATCGCCAGTTGGAAGGCTGACGAGAAGGGGACCGGCATCCTGCCGATCTTCGAGGCGATCGTGAAGCACATTCCGGCGCCGCACGGTGACCCGGACAAGAGCCTGCAGATCCGCGTCAGCAGCATTCAGTTCAACGAGTACGTCGGCCGTATCGGCATTGGTCGCATTTACAATGGCAAGGTTAAGAGCGGTCAGCAGATCGCGCTCGTGAAGCGCGACGGCACGGTCGTCAAGACGAAGGTCACGCAGTTGCAGGTGTTCGACGGCTTTGGCCGCAAGAACGTCGACGATGCCGCCGCCGGTGATATTGTGGCGCTCATCGGTGTCGACGCGATCGACATCGGTGACAGCATCTGCGACGTCGCCAACCCCCAGCCGTTGGAAGCGACGGACATCGAGCCGCCGACGCTGACGATGGTCTTCCGCGTGAACGACAGCCCGTTTGCTGGCAAGGAAGGCAAGTATGTCACCAGCCGCAACATCCGTGAGCGCCTTTGGAAGGAACTGGAAAGTAACGTCGCGCTGAAGGTCGAGGAAACCGAGAACAAGGACTCGTTCCGCGTCAGTGGTCGTGGTTTGCTGCACCTGGGCATTCTGATCGAAAACATGCGGCGTGAAGGGTACGAGCTTTCCATCAGCAAGCCTCAGGTCATCATGCATCGCGACAAGGAGACCGGCGCGCTCACCGAGCCGTACGAGTACCTCGTCGTCGACGTGCCCGAGAAGAACATGGGCAGCGTGATGGAGCTCGTCGGCAACCGCAAGGGTGAATTGGTCCGCATGGACAACCGCCTGGGTCAGGTCCACCTGGAGTTCACGATCCCCGCCCGTGGGCTGATCGGGTTGCGCACCCGCATGCTGACGGCGACGCAGGGGCAGGCGATCATGCATCACAACTTCCACGAGTACGCCACGCCGCGCGGCGACGTGCCGGGGCGTGCCAACGGGGTCATGGTTTCCATGACCGGTGGCGCGGTGAACGCATTCGCGCTCAACAACCTGCAGGAACGCGGCACGATGTTCGTCAACCCGACGGACCCCGTGTACGAGGGCCAGATCGTCGCCGAGAACAGTCGTGACAACGACATGGCCGTCAACCCGACCACCGCCAAGAAGCTGACGAACATGCGCACGACCAGCAGCGATGAAAACATCATCCTGAAACCGGCCCGTGTGATGACGCTCGAGCAGGCCCTGGAATACATAGAGGAAGACGAGCTCGTCGAGGCCACGCCGACCAGCATCCGGTTGCGTAAGGAACGGCTGACGGAAAACGAGCGGAAGAAGGCCGGCAAGAAGAAGGTTGAAACGGTCGTGGACGCGTAACCAACGTGGAGCACGAATGAAGCTGACTGCGATTTTCCAAAAGGTGTCGGAAGGTTACATTGGCTGGGTGGAAGAACTGCCCGGCGCTAACGCCCAAGGCGACACGTTGGACGAGGTTCGAGAAAACCTGATGGAAGCGGTTGAGATGGTGCTCGAGGCCAACCGCGCTTTGTCCGAGGAATCGCTCGCCGGCAGCACGGACATTATTCGCGAACCGTTCATCATCCCCGCGGCATGAAGCGGCGGGACTTTATTCCAACATCTCGAACGCAACGGCTGCCAGTTGTTTCGCGAGGGTGGCCGTCATAGCGTTTTACGTGAATCGTGCGACACGCAAAGTCGCTGCGGTACCACGCAACCGTGAAGTGAATGATTTCCTGGCTCGAAAGATCTGCCGGGAACTGGAAAGAGTCGAGCCTTAGTTTCCGATGGACAGCCGCTCAATAGGACATCCAGTCGAACTCCTCCGTCGCATCGGCCTGATCGAAGGCGTCTCGTTTCTCCTCCTGATGGGCGTTGCCATGCCCCTCAAATACGCGGCCGGCATGCCGATGGCGGTGAAGGTGGTGGGGTGGGCGCATGGTGTGTTGTTTGTCTCGCTGATCGTGGCGTTGCTCTGGACGATGGTCGCGGCGCGATGGCCGATCGGGCGCGGGCTGCTGGTCTTCATCGCGGCGTTGATCCCATTCGGGCCATTTCTGATCGACTCGCGAATAAAGCGGTGGGCCACCGAGTTCGATGGTGCCCGACCGGTCGTCAGTTAACCTGATCGACGATCTTCCCGAACTGATTCTCCCGCAGCACCGCAAGCGGTCGGCGGGCGGGCTTCACGTTGTCGATCGAGAAGCCTCCATCCAACACGTCCACCGCCAGGTCGCCGTTTCAGAGTATGTCGATGCTTATCAACCGTGCCTTTGACGTACGGCCACGCTACAACGACGATGACGCCCATGAGCAAGCGTCGCCCTCTGATCGGCATCACGACCGACACCCACGACAAACCCAACCAATACGAGTCGCCGTGCGGCTATTCCATCAGTGTCGAACGGGCCGGTGGGCTGCCGATCCTGCTGCCCTACAAGACGGACGTGTCGCTCATCCCGCTGTACGTCGATTTGTGCGACGGCATCATTCTGTCTGGCGGGAACGACATCGACCCCGCGACGTATAACAACGCCCCGTACCACCCCAAGGCCGCGCCGATCGACCCGTTGCGGCAGACGTTTGAGATGGCCTTGCTCGCCGAAGTCGAGCGCCGCTCTAAGCCGGTGCTGGGCATCTGCCTGGGCAGCCAAATGATGAATGTCTACCGCGGGGGCAGCCTGCATCAATACCTGCCCGAGATTCCGCGCGACGGCGCGCTCGAGCACGGCAAACTCGAAGAAGGCCGCTACCCACGGCACAGTGTCACCGTCGAAGCCGACTCCATCCTCGGCAAAGTCTTCGGCAAGACCGACGTGCTCGCCAACTCCAGTCACAAGCAGGCGGTGAACAAGCTCGGCAAAGGCCTGCGCGTCATCGCGACGTCGGCGGACGGGGTGATCGAGGCGACGGAAGATTCCACCTTTCCCCTGTGGCTCGGCGTGCAGTGGCACCCCGAGCGTCTTTCGGACGAGGCCGATCATCTCAACCTGTTTAAGCTGTTGATCGAACGCGCGCGGTAAAATGGCCGGCGTTGTCATCCCGACCAGGGGAGCGGTAGCGACTCGAGGGATCTCGACTCGGCAAACCCGCTCGGACAATCGCGATCCCTCAGGTCGCTACCGCTCGCATCGGGATGACATCGCTAAGAGGCGTGCTTTTCGTCACAGCCACCAACCTCATGCGCAGCGAATATTGCGCGTAGCCCTAAACACTACATCCGTTCTAAAGTCCCGTTCGTAAATTCTTGCAGAGACCGTCGTCCTGCCCGCATTGGCGTGGGCGTTGGCGGTCAACGCATTCTCACATTGCCGGCGATTCGCCGGGAAGGAACGGATCTATGAACAGCACACTACGCATCCTGTCGATCGCAGCGATCTCGGCCACGGTCGGCCTCGGCGCCATCGGTTGTACCAGCGACGACAAGGACATGAAGCACGACAGGAAGATGTCAAGCCAGAAGAAGATGGAGATGAAGGAAGAGGGCAAGACCCCCAAAGCCATGGACCCCGAGCAGCGCTCCGGCGCCGGCATGACCGCCAAGGCCAAGGGCGACATCATCGACGTTGCCACCGGTCCCGGCATGTCGGAAGTGACCACGCTCGTCACCGCCATCAAAGCCGCCGGTCTCGTCGAGACACTCAAGGGCCCCGGCCCGTTCACGGTCTTCGCCCCCACCAACGCCGCATTTGCCAAGCTGCCCGCCGGCACGGTCGAGGATCTGCTCAAGCCCGAGAACAAGGAAAAGCTCAAGAGCGTCCTGCTCTACCACGTCCACGCCGGTGAAGCCGTCCCCGCGGCCAAGGTCAAGACGATGAGCCTGTCCACCGCCAACGGCAAGCCACTGAACGTCAAGGTCGACGGCGGCACCGTCATGATCAACAACGCCAAGGTCATCAAGACCGACGTCCCCGCCAGCAACGGCGTCATCCACTGGATCGACACCGTCGTCATGCCCCCCATGTAATACCACTTTCGGTCGATCGCGACCGACTCAATCAGCTGTTACGAACCAGCCCCGGATCGATGTTGATCCGGGGCTGGTTCGATTTGTAAGGATGAAAAGGAAGGATGAAGGATGAAGAGGATCGCTTTTCTTCATCCTTCATCCTTCTTTTTCATCCTTGTCCTTCTTACACGTCCGCGCTGGTGAAGTGAAACGGCACGCCCACCTTCTCCGCCTCAACGAGCACCCCCTCAGCCGCCTTGATATCGCGCAGGATCGGGTTGGGCTGTTTGAAGTCGTTGAGGTTCGCCGTCACAAACTCCGCCACGGCCCGCAGGCTCTTGATCGCCTCGGCCGCCGCAAACCACCGCTCCGACGGCAGCCGCATCTTCGACGGGTCAAACCCATCGGCCTTCATCTGCTCGATCAGCTTCGCCTGACTTTCACTGAGAAACCCGCTGATCCACGTCACACCCTTCCGCCGCGCAACGGATTCCAGACGAGACGACTCCCGCGCCAACGCCTTCCCCGTCGCCTTGCCGAGCAACGCCGCCGCAGCAGGGACGTCCTTCTCCAACGTGATAATAAAACCGAGCGCCATGACGGGCAGTGTGGAGGCGAAGTGACGGTTCGTCAACGCTCAGCTGTCGCAAGCCCGCGTTACAAAAGATGGGACATTACATGAGGTCCATGAGTGATGCCCTGTTTGATTGCTCCGAAAGCGTTGCATTGCGGCGATAGTACCCCGGGGATAGGCGAGTACAACGGCACAGGTCGAATTACGTCATCATTTGATTGGACTTGTCTCGAAGACCTGTACGCTTCGAGGAGGCGAGGAAGCAGGTCTCGGAGGAACCGCAAAACGAGACAACCGACCAATTGGCCACGGACGGCAAATCATCTGATGCAGCACCAGCCAGGTCGTCTGGACCGGCGTATAATGCTGGACCGTCATGGACGACCGCATTGAAAAGCTCGCCGTCAAGGCCAAAGAACTGCCCAAGGCGCCCGGTGTGTACCTGATGAAGGACGGCAAGGGGCGCGTGATTTATGTGGGCAAGAGCGCGTCGCTGCGCGATCGGGTGGGGAGTTATTTTCAGTCGTCGACCAAGCTCGAGCAGCGGAAGAGTGGATTGCTGGTTGAGGTAGTCGACTTTGAGGTGATTCAGACTGATTCGGAAGTGGAAGCGCTGCTAGCAGAGAACAGGCTGATCAAGGATATTCAGCCGAAGTTCAACGCGTCGCTGCGGGATGATAAGACGTTTCCTTATTTGATGATTACGACGGGGGATGATTTCCCGGGCGTGTTCATCACGCGGCAGCCGTTGGATCGGGGGGTGAAGTTGTATGGGCCGTTCACGAGCGTGTACGCCTTGAAAGAGGCGGTCACGCTGATGCAGAAGGCGTTTAAGTTTCGGACGTGTCATCTGGAGATACTGGATGCGGACGACAAGCGGCGGTTCTTTCGGCCGTGTCTGCTGTATCCGATCAAACAATGCACGGGGCCGTGTGCAGCGAAGATCAGTAAAGAGGCGTATCGCGAAGACATCAATCGGCTGATTCGGTTTCTGGATGGGGATAAGAAGTCGGTCATCACGTCGCTGGAGCGCGACATGATCGAGGCCAGCAAGGACATGCAGTTCGAGAAGGCCGCGAAGCTGCGCGATGAGATCAAGGCGCTGCACGCGCTGGGTTCGCGGGCGAAGAAGGGGGACCAGCAGTATTGGCAGCCGGAAAGTTTCGCGACAAGCCCGGCCGAGGGTTTGGCGGCGTTGCAGAAGGCGCTGGAGCTGCCCGAGCCGCCACGCATTCTGGAAGCCATCGACATCGCGCACCTGCAGGGGGGTGAGATGGTCGGCAGCAAGGTCTGCTTCATCGATGGTCGGCCGTTCAAGGATGGGTATCGGCGATACAAGATCAGCCACGGGCAGGGGAACAACGATTACCTCAGCATCCAGGAAGTCGTCAGCCGGCGCTATCGCGAAGCGGGGCAGAACCAGGAACTGTATCCCGATGTCATCCTGATCGACGGCGGGCTGGGGCAACTGCACGCGGCGATGGACGTGTTCAAATCGATGGACGTGAAACCACCGATGGTGATCTCGCTGGCGAAGAAGGAAGAACTGGTCTACGTGCAGGCCAAGAGCGAACCACTCAAGCTGCAGCGGAACAACAACGGGTTGAAGCTGCTGCAATACATTCGCGACGAGGCGCATCGATTCGCGCAGCACTACCACCACATCCTGCGGCGGAAAGCGCAACTGGAAGAGGACGTGAAGGACGGCCGGCGCCCACCCGCAAAGAAGAGCGGCACAGCGGCCAAGCCCAAGTCACCGCGCGAGCGCAAGCAGGCCTATGACGACAGTCTGAAGCAGCCGATGCTCAACGAGAATCCGCACACGACGATCGCGAGTTTGCCGATTTTGCATCCACCGACGCCGCAAGATGACGAGTTGACGGAGGAAGAACTATTCGACCCCGAGGACGCCGCAGCGTCGGGGGATTCGTTGCACGCCGATCCGGATATTCACACGGTCGACCCGTCTCCCCTTGAAGAAGAGGGACGGCCGGAGCACATTGAAGAGTAAGCCGTTTGCCCCTAGCGCACCACGCGGGGCAGAGCATTGGCGCTGCCTCGGATTCTTCGTTGACCGAGAAACGAAATCCCGGACGGAGCTGACGTTCGTCCCGGCGTGAGAACCCTTCTCGAACGATTCCGTGGTTCAAAAATGCTTCATTTCCAAAAGGAACTTGCAAAGCTCTAAACTGGTGCTATTATAGCAACAGAATATGTTGCCCGCTCAGCCCAACCAAAGTCTGATCGACGGCTTGGCCTGTTTGCAGGCGTTGGCGAGTGCAGGTCAGCCAATCGGGTCGCGGCAGATGGCTCGGGAGTTGGGGTTAGAACCGACGCGGGTGAATCGATTGCTCAAGACGTTGGCGCACCTGGGCATTGCCCAGCAGACGCCGGACAAACAGTACGTCTCCGGTCCCGCGATGCACGTGCTGGCGGCGCAGGCGATGTTTGGGTCGGGCCTTTTGCAGCGGGCGGTGTCGCCACTCGAATCGTTGCGGCCGTTCCGGTTGGCGATCGCGATGGGCGTGCTGTGGCGCGATCATGTCAGTTACCTCTATCACGGGGCGCCCGACGCGCAACCGGCCGACGCGCTGGGGCGCGTCGGTCTGTTTCCCGCGACGCGGTCGGGCATCGGTCTGGCGTTGCTGGCGCGCCTGCCGGAGTCTGCAGTGCGCGCGTTGTACACCGACCGCGAGATTCCGAATTTTCCAGACGGTGTCGCGTCACTACTGAAAACCCTCGTCGCCATTCGTGTCGCCGGGGTGGCGATCGTCACGCCGTATGAGGGGAAGTCGACTCAAACCATCGCCATCGCGATTGACCATCATCCCGCGGCCGTGGCGCTGTCGGGGGCCATTCAGCCAGAACAGATCGCAGCGATCGAGAGAGAACTGCGCCGCGTGGCGCGGGAGATATCAGGTCCGTTCTGAAATGCGTCAGAGTATGAAGTCCGGTCCCTCTCCCCATGCACCCATGAGAGAGGGGTCGGACAAAACAGGAGAATGAAATGTCCGTCCCCGTGAGTTTTTCCGGTGTTGTTCCCAGCCTTGCACAGGTCGGTGACCTTGGCCCATCGCGCAGTGAGTGTGGTGTTGGCGCGCTCATGCCGTGGCAGGGCAAGCTGTATGTCATCAACTACAATTCGCACAAAGAGCGCAGTGGGCGCGGCGTCAGCCTTCGCCGGATCCATGAAGACATGACGATGGAGATCGTCCCGCAGACCAAGGGCGTCGACGGCACGTACACGAACCGGTTCGTCCACTACCCGACCAGCCAGCTCGTCATCGGGCCGCACATCATCGATCGCGACCACAACATCCGCACGATCGACGTGCTGCGCCCGCTGCGTGTCTGCGGAACCACGCGGCACTTAACCGACGCCAACAAGGTCTACGTACTGGCGATGGAAGGGGAGGTCTTCGAGCTCGACATGACGACCTTCGCCTGCGAGCAAGTCTTTGACCTGCAGAAAGAGCTGAGCACCGAAGGCGAAGGCAAGGTCCACTTCAAGGACTGCTACTGCCACTTTGGCAAGCTTGTCGTGGTGTCCAACGAATACAACGAGGAAGACTGGAAGGGAAAACGCTCGCAGGGACGCCTGGCAGAGTTTGACGGGACGAAATGGACCATCGTCCTGCGCAAGCCGTTCATCGGTTTGGGCGGCCGCGGGTCGTTCACCGACACGATTTTCGCCAACGGGTGGGACCAGGCATCGGCGATCCTGAACGTTTGGACGAAGAGCGACGGCAAATGGACGACGTATCGCCTGCCCAAGGCCAGTCACTGCTTTGATCACAAGTGGCAGACCGAGTGGCCGCGCATTCGCGAGACGGAACACGAGCGGCTATTGCTCGACCACCACGGCATGTTCTACGAACTGTCCCCCTGGGCGTATGGCGGGCGCATCTGGGGCGTTCGACCGATCAGCACCCACCTCTGGGTCCATGGTGACTTCTGCTCGTGGCGCGGCATGCTCGTCCTGGGCGCTGACAACGCCAGCCCGAGTGGCGCCGACAACCCACTTTGCGCTGAGCCGCAGAGTGGCCTCTGGTTCGGCAAGACCGACGACCTCTGGAACTTCGGCAAGCCCTCCGGCTGGGGTGGCCCCTGGTGGGAAACGCCCGTCAAAGCGAACGAGCCGAGCGACCCGTACCTCATGACCGGTTTCGAACACAAGTGCATCCACATCACCCACGATGCGGACACCGCTGTGAAGTTCGACGTCGAGGTCGACTTTATGGGGCACGGCAAGTGGTCGACCTATCAGACGATCGAGGTCGCGGGCAAAGGATACGGATACCACGTCTTCCCGACCGGCTTCAGCGCCCACTGGGTCCGCGTAACGCCCAAATCCGACTGCGTTGCGACGGCGCAACTGGTCTACACGTAATAACCAGGACGATTTCACGTCGTCGATCGAGCACCAGAGCTTGCCACCTCCGTGGCAGGCTCTTTTTCGTCTACCGGTTTGGCATAGCGCAGCACCGAATCGTACATCCCTCGTAACGGAGGATGATGTGAGCGTTAGCCAGAACGAAAACAACGATGAGTACCTGTTCGACCCCGAGGCGTTCCAAGCCGGTCAAGCGTTCAGTGAACGTCGGCGGATGCCGCGGGCGGCGTACGAGCGCACCGCGACTTTGATGACCGGTGGGCTAGAGGGCGCTGAGTTCATCGTCTATACCCGCGATGTGAGCAGCGGGGGGACGGGCTTCGTATCGCCCGTCGACCTCAGCGACGTCGAGAATGCGACGCTTAAGCTTGCCTCACCCGATGGCCGGGTCTGCCACGTGAAGTGCACGATAAAACGGGCCCGCGAGATCGGTGAAGGGTGGGTCGAAGGTTACGTCGAGTTCGACGAGCCGACGAGTGTCTTCTCGACGAAGCGCATCAACGCCGCGAATCCCCAGAAAGGGATGCCGGTCTTCGCCGGCGCGTAACAGCGCCGCGGAGAGCGTTTCCAAATCCACTACTCCCTGACGCCCGCCGCGCGACTCCCTGTCGCGCGGTGGTGGCATTCGTGAGAACGCTAAGGCCACCCCGTAGCACGGGCGGCTTGCCCGTGGAGCGACGGTACTCCGTCGTGTCGGGCCGTACTCGGCACGAACTAAAGAGCGCAAGCGATCTTCGCTTCTTTATCAGATGAATGGTGAAAGTCATTTCTTCGCTTACGCGATTGATTGTTCGGACGGCGTACCGTCCGACGTGCCCCAGTACGGGCACCATGGGCGGGCCGCCCATGGTACGGTGAGGTTCTCGCGCTTGCGGTGGTGGCGATTGCAACGGGGGGATACGATCCATCACTATGACTTCTGTCGGCATCATTGGGTTCGGTCGGATCGGCGCAGAGCACGCGGGGTGGATCAACGCTTCAAAATCCGCGCGCGTGGGGCAGATTGCCGACGCGACACCGGCTCGCCGAGCGCTCGCCGAGCAACGCGGGCTGAAAGTCACCGCTGACGTCCAGGAACTGCTCGAAGACAAATCCATCGACGCCGTCCTGATCGCCGTGCCCACCGCGATGCACTTTGAGATCACGTTGAACGCGCTGGCTGCGGGCAAGCATGTCATGGTCGAAAAGCCGATGGCCCTGGACCTGGCGCAAAGCGAGCACCTGACGGTCGAAGCGAAGCGCCGTGGCCTGGTCCTCAGCGTGTTTCACAACCGCCGGTGGGACGTCGACTACCTGACGGTGAAGCAGACCATCGAGTCGGGCCTGTTCGGAAAGCTGATCAACATCGAAAGCCGTCTGGGCCAGTTCGCTTCGTGCGTCGGACCAGCGGCCAAAGAGTTCCGTCCGAACTGGCGCAACGAGGCGGCGTTCGGGGGTGGGGGACTCTACGACTGGGGCTCACATTTCATCGACCAGATGTGGCGCTTGCTGCTGCCGGCTAAGCCGGTGCGCATCTTCGCCCAATTGCGTGCTAACGTCTGGAGCAACGATTGCGACGACTTCGCCCGCATCAGCATCGACTTCGACAACGGTGTCGCAGCGCTCGTCGAGATCAACACGACCACAACGTGCCCGTTGCCCCGCTGGCACGTCGACGGCACCACCGGCAGCGCATCGGCGCCTCACAGTGATGCGTTCGACACGAACGTCTGGGCGAAACTGCAATTTACACCGGCTGGTGAACAGCGTTCACCGAAGTTAGTGAACAAGGCAGATCCCGGCTTGACCGAATCGATGATCTGGGACGCCTTTGTGTCCGCTGTGCATGGAAACGGCCCACCCGCTGTCACCGCAGCGAGCGTATTGCCGACGATGAAGCTCCTCGACGCGGCTCGACAGAGCGGTCAGACCGGTCGCGCGATCGACGTCTCGGTGGATGACCTGCTGCTGGCCGATTGAGGACAATCCCGAATTAGGGAAAGTAGCGATCCCGCCACGCCAGACTCCGCTCAGTTATGGTGTATGTTTCAGACGTCGCTTTCACCAGCGACACGCTGCAAAAAATACAAAGGTCGCAAACGCCGCCATCGGTTTGCGACCTTCAGGCCTGAGAGCGAAAGATCCCCGTTGCAGTTCCCCCCCTCTGCAACCCCTTTCGCTTTCTTTTTTTGCGCCGGGTTGGGGAGAGATGTTTACCGCAGAGACGCAGAGACGCGGAGAAGAAGGGGATGGGTCTGGTCCCCTCTCCTCCTGTACTCAGGGTATTGGGAGAGGGTGAGGGCGTTTGGGACTAAGAACGACTTTTAATTTTCGCTTGCGATTTAGCTTTCCCGTGCGGCGAAAAATAAAACGCAAGCGTTCATTGGAGCGCCTTGGACTGCCCGCACACCCTCACCCCGGCCCTCTCCTGGGCATACCGCGAGTACGTGGGGGAGAGGGAGTGTGGTGTTCCACTTCCTTCAGGTTCTATGGGGTAAACAACGCGTTTAGGCGTCGCTCATTGGAAGGCACGTGCAGAAGAGGTTGCGGTCGCCGTAGGGGTTGTCGACTCGACCGACGGCGGGCCAGAATTTGAAGTCGCGCAACCATGCGGCCGGGTACGCGGCGATTTCGCGGCCGTATGGGTGGTTCCAAACATCGCTCGTCACGGCGGCGGCGGTGTGGGGGGCGTTTTTGAGGACGTTGTCGGTCTTGTCTGCCTTGCCATCCTCGATCGAGCGGATTTCGTTGCGGATTTGAATCATCGCATCGCAAAAACGGTCGAGCTCGTGCTTCGATTCGCTTTCGGTCGGCTCGATCATCAGTGTGCCGGGGACGGGGAACGACATCGTCGGGGCGTGGAAGCCGTAGTCCATCAACCTCTTTGCGATGTCGTCCACCTTGATGCCGCTGGTCGCTTCAAAGCCACGGCAGTCGATGATGAACTCGTGGGCGCACAGGCCGTTCTTGCCCTTGAAGAGCACGTCGTACTGGCCTTCGAGGCGCTTGGCCATGTAGTTGGCGTTGAGGATCGCGACTTGAGTCGCTTTCGCGAGGCCTTCGCTGCCCATGAGCGCGATGTAGACGTATGAGATCGGCAGGATGCTCGCGCTACCGTACGGCGCAGCGCTGATCGGGCCGATCGCGTGCTTCGTGGCATTGTCCGGTTTGATGACCGGGTGACCGGGCAGGAACGGTGCCAAGTGCGCCGTGACGCCGATCGGTCCCATGCCGGGTCCACCACCACCGTGGGGGATGCAGAAGGTTTTATGGAGGTTGAGGTGGCAGACATCGGCACCGATGAAGCCGGGGCTGGTCAGGCCGACCTGGGCGTTCATGTTGGCGCCGTCCATGTAGACCTGCCCACCCTGCTCGTGGACGATCTGGCAGATTTCCTTGACGCCTTCCTCGAACACGCCGTGGGTTGACGGATAGGTGAGCATGAGCGCGGCGAGCTTCGGTGCGTGTTCTTTGGCTTTCGCGCGCAGGTCGGCCACTTCCACGTTGCCCTCGGCGTCGCACCTGACCGCGACGACGCTGAAGCCCGCGATGGCGGCGCTGGCGGGGTTGGTGCCGTGGGCGCTGGTGGGAATCAAACAGACGTTGCGGCCGGTGTCGCCGCGCGATTCGTGGTAAGCGCGAATGACCGCCAGGCCCGCGTACTCCCCCTGCGAGCCGGCATTGGGCTGCAGTGACACTGCGGCGAAGCCGGTGATGTTGGCGAGCCACTTTTCCAGTTGGGCAAACAGCTTCGCGTAGCCGCGCGTCTGCTCGGCCGGCGCGAAGGGGTGGATGCGGCCAAACTCGGGCCACGTCACGGGCAGCATCTCGCTGGTTGCGTTCAGTTTCATCGTGCAACTGCCCAGCGGAATCATCGACTGCGCCAGTGACAAATCCCGGCTCTGCAATTTGAAGATGTATCGCAGCAGTTCGGTTTCGCTGTGATAGCGGTTGAAGATCGGGTGCGTCAGAAATTCGGATTGGCGTTGGCCGACCTGCGAGGCGCGGTGGTTGAAATCTTCGCGGGCCAATTCGTCGAGGTTCAGCCGGAATGTGCTGCCACCGGCGAACGATTCGATGATGATTTCTACTTCGGCTCGGCTGGTGGTCTCGTCGAGGCTGATGCCGATGCTGCCATCTCCGAAGTCGCGCAGGTTGATCCCGCGCAAAGCGGCTGCGGCCATGATACTGCTGGTCGGCAGGTCGGCGGGGCGCACGCGAATGGTGTCGAAGAAGTCGGCGGTTACGACGTCGTGACCCATTCTGCGGATGCCCGTTGCCAAAGCGCGCGTCAGGCTGTTCACACGCCGGGCAATCGCTTTCAGGCCTTCCGGCCCGTGGTAGACCGCGTACATGCTCGCCATGACGGCCAGTAGAACCTGCGCGGTGCAGATGTTGCTCGTGGCTTTTTCCCGGCGAATGTGCTGTTCGCGCGTCTGCAGGGTCAACCGATATGCCGAGTTGCCCGCAGCGTCTTTTGATACACCGATCAGTCGGCCGGGCATTTTGCGGACGTAGTCGGGCTTGGTCGCCATGTACGCTGCGTGCGGGCCACCAAAACCCATGGGCACACCGAAGCGTTGGGTTGAACCGACCGCGACGTCGGCACCCATTTCACCGGGGGATTTGAGCAGCGTCAGCGCGAGGATGTCGGCAGCGACGACGACCAGGCCACCGGCGCCATGCATCGCGGTGATGACGTCGGTGTAGTCGACGATGCTGCCGTCTGTTCCGGGATATTGGAGCAACACGCCGAAGACGTTCTCTCGTGACACGGGCCTCTGGCCCGTGCTGTCTGTTCCAGAAATTTTCACGGGCCAGAGGCCCGTGTCACGTAAAAGCGACGCCGCCGCAACGACCGTCGGAATGCCCAGCGACTTCGCCCGCGTCTGCACGACCGCGATCGTCTGTGGATGACAGTTGTCGGCGATGAAGAAGATCGTCTTTGACGCGTCCGCGACCGATGCCTTCAGCATCGTCATCGCTTCGGCGGCGGCGGTGCCTTCATCCAGGAGGCTGGCGTTGGCCAGGGGCAGGCCCGTCAGGTCGGCGACCATCGTCTGGAAGTTGATCAGGGCTTCCATGCGCCCCTGACTGATCTCAGGCTGATAGGGTGTGTAGGCGGTGTACCAGCCGGGGTTTTCGAGGATGTTTCGCGCGATGACCGGCGGGGTGATCGTGTCGCTGTACCCCATCCCGATGCAACTCGTGAAAACCTTGTTCTCGGAAGCGATCTTCCGCAACTCTTCGATCAGTTCGGCTTCACCACGCTCAGGACCAATGTCGATCGGTTGCTTCAACCGAATAGCCGCAGGCACGGTTTTGGCGGTCAGCTCTTCCAGCGACGCCAGACCGAGCGTCTGCAGCATCGACGCGATCTCGGCATCGTCCGGGCCAATATGGCGGTGGACGAAGGTATCGGTCGGGCCGAAGTTGGGAACGATAGGCTTGGAAAGATTCGTGTGGGAAAGGCGGGTCACATCACGGGTCGCATGCATGGTGCGAATATTAAGGGAGCCGATCGTGTTTGTCGCGTTGATGGGAAGTCTTGAAAGCAGGTTGAACGACGGTCGCTTAATGCCTGATTCTCTTCAGGTATTCATCGACGGCAAGCAATGCCTCCAAGCCCGCGGGGTCTGTCACCTTCAGCTTGACCATCCAGCCACCGGTGTAGGGTTCGCGGTTGACGAGCGCAGGATCGGAGTCGAGCGTGGTGTTCACTTCCGTGACCGTGCCGGCGACACCGGTGTAGAGGTCGCTGGTGGCTTTGACGGATTCGATCTCACCGAAGCGGTCACCCGCTTTGAAGGTCTGACCGACCTTGGGGAGGGAGACGTAGGTGACGTCGGTTAATTCGTCAGCCGCGAACTGGCTGATGCCGAGCGTGACGGTGTCGCCGTGGGTTTGGTGCCACTCGTGGGTCTGGAGGTATTTACGATCGGATGGGGTGTCGGACATTGTTTCGTCTTTCGTACCACGAGCGGCCCGCGCGTGTGTTTTACATCTTACCTAAGCACGGGCGGGCCGCCCGTGGTACGCAGAGAACTACGCTCTTTTGTAAAACGGCAGTTTCACGATGGTCGCGGGGTTGATGGTTCCCTTGAGGTCGACGCCGAGCCTGGTGCCGACGTCGGTGTACGCAGCGTCAACGTACGCCATCGCGATGCTTTTCTGAACGGTCGGGCCCAAGGTGCCACTGGTGACAATGCCGATGACTTTTCCGTCCGTTGATACGACCGGCGTGTCCTGGCGGGCGATGCGTTTGCCTTCCAGTTCCAGTCCGACCAGCTTCCTCGCCGGGCCATTCTCGGCGATCTTTCGTAACGCTGCGGCACCGATGAACGCCTTATTCAGGTCGACCGCCCAGCCGAGGCCGGCGCTGATCGGGTCGGTTGTCTCGTTCAGCTCGTGACCGTACAGCGGCATGCCGGCTTCCAGTCGCAGCGTGTCGCGAGCGCCGAGGCCCGCGGGGCGGAGGGTGGCGCCTTCCTTGTCTTCCTTCCCACCGAGCAATTTAATCGCCATCGGCGCGAGCTTGGCGGGGATGACCAGTTCAATCCCGTCCTCACCCGTATAGCCGCTACGGAAGACGGTGTACTTGATCAGCATCATCAGTGTGCCACTTTCGAACCCGTAACGCTTCAGGTCGCGGACGCCGGGCAGAATTTCGCTCATGCGGTCGATGACTTTCGGCCCCTGCAGCGCGACCATGGCCGTGCTCGCTGTGTTGTCCGCGAACTCGAAGTCAAAATCGCCCGCTTTGCGCGCGGCGTGGAAATGGGCCATCAGCTTTTCCCGATTGCTCGCGTTGCAGACCATGATCCAGTGCTTCTGGTCGCGACTGATGATGACGTCGTCCAGTGTCCCACCCGCTTCGTTGCACACCAAGCTGTAGCGAGACTGCCCGGGAAGCATCGCGGCGCAGTTGCGCGTGAGGACGTGGTCGAGGAATTTGATGGCGTCCTTCCCACTGAATGCCAGCCGACCCATGTGCGAGACATCGAAGATCCCACCGCTCTTGCGCGTCTGTTCGTGCTCGTCGACGATCGAGCGATACAGGATGGGCATCTCCCACCCGGTGAAGTCGACCATCTTCGCATTTTTCGCGACGTGAAAGTCGTAGAACGGCGTGCGCTTTAAGGGGCCGGTGGTCGGTGACGACATAACCCGCCGACGCTATCCGCGGGGAGGAAATGCGTCAAGGAGCGTGGGGTCGAATGGGGCAGGCCGCCAAGGCGCGACGGGCGTGAAGGTATGACGAAGAAGATTTGCCCACGAATCGGCACGAAGGTACACGAATGAGAAGGAAATCTTTCATATTCGTGTTTCTTCGTGCCGATTCGTTGGCAAACGCGTTTCTTCGGCGTTGACGGCAATCCTTCCCCCGTTCTCGTCGCGTTTAAGTTGGAACGTGATAAGCGATCTGGTGAGGTCGGCGCGCATCAACTAACGATCAACTGCGGACCATTGGAGCCTTCGGACGAGCCGAACGATGCCACCGTCGCGGTCGTGTCGACCCCGCGCACGACGAGCGTCGCGATTGTGAGGCCGGTGGATTTTTGGGACTGCAGGTACGCCGTCACGTCCCACTCGTACCAACCCGCGGTCGCGGTGACGGTTGTGGTGGCCAGCATGACGCCGGGGGTGGGGCGGTTGGTGTAGGTCAGGGCGCTATCGGTCCAGGGTGACGTGCCCGTCGTGCCTGAGACGCCGATGCGGACGTTGGCGCCGTCGGTGTTGCCGTACAGGCGCAGGACCGCGCGGCCGACCGTTGAGCCGATTGTCGACAGGTCAAAGTTCACATACGTCTCTCGGCTGTAGCCGGGCGTGCTGCGTTTCACCATCAGGGTCGTCTCGGCGCCGAAACTGACCCCCGCGTTGGCACCGTCGCGCACGTAAGTGTCTTGCGTTGCTGTGAGCGTCGTGCTGGCGGTCAGTGGTGGGGTCGCGACGACGGCGTTACTGAACGTCGCGGTCGCGAGCGTGCCGGCAAGGCGGCTGGTGACGGCCAAGCCGCTCAGTGTCGTCGAACCGAGGTCAACACTGCGGCTGCCGATCAGTTGCCACGTGCTACCGTTGGCGGACGCGTAACCGCTTAGCGTGTTGCCGTGTCGGACGAGCTTCACCCACTGCGGGATCGTCGCCGACGGCACGTGCGTTGACGACCACGTGGTGCCACCGGTTGTGTCGCGCACCGCGAACTGCACACCGTTGGTGGCCGTCACGTACATGTAGGCGTTCTTCGCGCCGGCATCGGTGCCGGCGCGCATCATCACACCGGCCTTGGCCCAGCCTTGACTGGCGCTGAACGCGTCAATGCGCGCCACGATCTGCACGTCCTGCCCGCTCGCTGACTGCGAGACGAAGTGAAACGCGTCGGTGGTCCCGTACACGTTGGCCCCGGCGCCCTTGACGGCGAACGACCCTGCGCTCGCGCCACTGGTCGTGCTGCCGGTTGCGCCCGTTGCGCCGATGTCCTGCGCGTGCCAGGGTGACGGCAACTGTGGCGCGGTCGGCTCGGTGGCTTTCACGGTCACACTGGCGATTGCGACGCTGGTGAGCGTGCCGTCGGTCACCTGCAGCTTCACGCCGCGCGTGGTGCCCGCAGCCAGGCCTTGGGCGTTGAACGTGACGGTTCGCCCCGATTCGTTGCCGAACGTCGCGCCGGTCCCCGTCTCACCGTAGATGCCGTCGGCGTCGAGGTCCCACTTGTACGTCAGTGTCGAGCCACCGGCCGCGGCAGTCAGTGAGACGCTCGCGCCTTCGGTCGCTTCGTAGGTCAATGACGACGTGGTCGCAGCCAGCACCTTAACGCTATACGAACCCAGGCTCAGGCCGTACCCCTTGCTCGTGCTGGTCGTATTGCTCGACGCGACGACCAGCCGATACGTCCCCTCGGGCAGCTTCACGTTGGCTAGCGTTTCGTTCAGGTTGGTGGTGCCGCTCTTGGCCAGTAGTTTGTAGCCACTGTCGACGTTCGTGCGAATCTCAAAGCGGGCGTCGATTGTCGGGCCTTTGGCTGCGATGGAGACGCGCACACCCACACTTTCGGTGCCCTTGGTGCTGAAGACGAACCCGTCCGAGTCACCGTTGCGTTCGATGACGCCACCTGCGGTCAGGTTTGCGCCGTCGGCGAGCAGGGCCGCAGTCAGACCGAAGTCGTCGGTGCGATAGCCAAACCCGTTGCGACTGCCCGCGATGACGTCGGCGTCGTTCTGCGTGACGCCCCACGCGTTGCGGCCCACCCACCAGAGTTTGCGGGCGCTGGATGGGTTGAAGCCCATGATCGGGCTGGCCGACGACGAACCGTTGTTGTACTCGTTGTCCTTGTCGCCGTACTGGTTGTAGAGAGACTGGTGCTCCAACCCGAAGCCATGTCCCGCTTCGTGCGATGCCGCCTCGGCCACCACTGCGGCGCTGCCACCGGATTTATCCGAAAAGACGTAAACCTTGTTGCTGGCAGCGCCGGCGAAACCCCCATAGGTGCCAACGCCACCGGCGTCCTGGGCCAGCCACGAACCGTTGCCACCGATGACGACCTTCTGCACCTTCTTGTCGGCCAACGAGCCCGTATCAACCGTCGTCACGTTGATGTTGAACGGTGAATACTTCTCAGCGACGCGCGACCAGATCTCGCGAATGCTGTTGAGCTCTGCATCGGTAAACGTATCGCGATCACTATCGATGGAATAGGCGGGGGTCTCGGGGACGTCGTACGAGCCACCGCCGAAGTTCCAGTCATATGCAGCGTCTCCGTTGAAATCGAGGACGAGCTGCGCCGTCGCGCCGGGTCGACTGTCGAGCGCCGGAACTGCCGAGAGAGCGTACTTTCCCGTCACCTTCGCGCTGGCGGTCAACAGTGGCGTGCTCGGCGCGAGCAACGGTGACGCCGGGGGTTCATTTGCATCCTGCAGATGAACGCCACAGAGCAACTGACGCGATTCGAGTTGTTCAACTTTGAACGACATGTAATTGTTTCGGCGTCCGACGAACGACCTGCATAGCTCACCGGAGCCACCTGTTGACCGACCGACGTGTACGAAAAGAGGGGCTTTCTCCCAACGCCGATGTACTCGTATACAGGTTTAAAATGACCCGTTCAACGCTCGAGTTGGTGGAATGTGAAATTTTGTGATGCTGATAACCAGTGGAGTTCGCTATACGTGACAAGATGGGGGGAATTGACGGCATAAAGCAAAGAAATCGGCGAGCGCGACGGTGTTCAGGGAGCCGGATTAGTCTTTACTCCGACACGCTTGAAAGGGCCACTTTTTGAACCGTAATTAAGAGACTCGAAGTCGCGAAGACGCGAAGGAAGATGCGAAGGGGTGCACCACTCATGGTTTTTTCGCGAGCGAAAAACCGACTCGTGATGTCATCCCGAGTGGAGCGGTAGCGACCTGAGGGATCTCGACGGTCCGAGCGACTTTGGCATGTCGAGATCCCTCAGGTCGCTACCGCTCCCTTCGGGATGACAACGCGTTCAGTTGTAGCGGTGTCGGTGCCTTCAAACCCCACTTTATCCGCGACAACGTACAGCGGGCGCTGTTTGATCTCGTCGTAGATTCGGCCGACGTACTCACCCAGAATGCCGATCGCGATCAACTGCACGCCGCCCAGGAACAGGACGCAGACGATGGTCGTCGTGAAACCGGTAATTTCCTTGTGTCGCGCGAAAAAGTCGATGACGTAAAACAGCCCCAGCGCGAACGAGATGGCCGAGACGAAGAAGCCCGCCCACACCACCGCGCGCAGGGGTTTGTGGCTGAAGCTGAGCATGCCGTCGATCGCGTATTCGATGAGCCGTCTCACCGTCTGCTTGGGCTTGCCCGCGGCCCGGTCCTCGCGGTTGTAGAGCACACTGGTCTGCTTGTAACCCAGCCACGTGCGTAAACCCGGGATGAAACGGTTACGCTCGGGCAAGAGGTTGAACGCGTTGACGACCACGCGGTCCATCAGCCCAAAGATGCCGGCGTCGGGTCCGTGGGGCAGGTCGGTCACACGACGCATCAGGGGGTAGAAGAGTCGGAAGCCCACACCGCGCAAGCCCCCCTCGGCGCGCGAGCGACGTTCACCGAGCACGACCTGAAAGCCCTTGCGCCACTCGGCGACCATCGCGCCGATCAGCTCGGGGGGGTCCTGCAAATCGCCGTCGATCAGGATGACGGCGTCACCGGTCGCATGATGAATGCCTGCGGTGACTGCGGGTTGATGACCCCAGTTGCGCGAGAGGTCGAGCACCTTCAACCGGGCGTCCTCACGATGAAATTTCCGCAACATCTCCGCCGACGTATCGGCGCTACCGTCATTGACGAAGATGATCTCCCACGGTTCCCCGGTGGCCTCCATCGCCGCAGCAAGTCGCCGGCGAAGCTCGGGCAGGTTCTGTTCCTCGTTGAAGATCGGGACGACGGTGGAGATCATGAGTGTCGGCCGATTGTACAGTCTCTTTGTGGCACCGACATTCTTGTCTGTGTCTCCTCCCGGCTTTTTCGGTCCTTCGGGTAGATAATGTCGCGCCAAGATTGCCAAGATCACCAAGAAAGACAGCAAAACAATCGTATCAAAGTTCCTTGGCGTCCCGGATGATCTTGGCGCGAAAGGGTTTCAGGAAGATGCTAAGAAACCGTATGCCAGACAAATACGACGTCATCGTTATCGGTCTGGGCGCTATGGGCAGCGCCACGCTTTACCAGCTCGCCAGCCGAGGTGTGCGTGCACTCGGGATCGAGCAGTTCGCCATCCCCCACGCCAAGGGTTCCTATCACGGTTACTCGCGCATGATTCGCATGGCGTACTACGAGCACAAGGACTACGTGCCGTTGCGGCGGCAGGCGTTTTCCCTCGGTGGTCTTAACTTGGCGTCTTGGCGTCTTGGCGTTCAACCCCTTCCTGCATCAGGATGGGAATTGTGCGCCGCTGATCGCCCGGATGCGCGTTGACATATCCCGCGTTTCGGAAGATTTCCGTTCAGACTCTCCCATAAAACCGAAGTTCGCCATTCGAAAAAGCGCTGCGTAGCGCTCTGGCGCGCACCAAGGTCGTGAAAGGTAGGAACGGGTCGCTGCGCCCGGTGTGCGGCGTGATCCGTTCACGATGCTCTTTGACAAGTGAAGATGGGGTTCATACTGACGACTGTTGTTTCGTGTCGTTTCTATGTCGTTTGTATGTCGTTTCTATGTCGGTTTTGGGCCGTTTTAACGAGGGTAGGCAATGCGTCAAATATCTTTAAGTGTTTTACTGGAATGCAGTTGTAGTCTTCATGCGAAGGGAGAATGCCTCGAAATATTTATTTGTCGTTCGACCGGTTCGGGACGTCCAAGCGACGAAGCCCGATTGGCGTCAACGCCAATCGGGCTTCGGGTGTGAGTTGGGGAGCCGTCTGCGTTACTGCACGTTCTGCTTACCCGGTTGGGCGAGCTTGGACGCGGGTTGGAAGCCATCGACTTCACTAGCGAGGTCACCTCTTTGCCAGATGCGGACGTAGTCGATGATGAGGTCGGCGGGGAGTTGCTTGTCGTCCAAGGCGTTGTTGTCCCAACCCCCGGAGACCATGTAGACAATGGGGTACGATTGAATGCTACCGATGCGTTCGTCCTTCCACGTGCCGATGACCTGACCGTTGGCGTAGTAGGTGGCTTCACCGGGCAGCCAGAGCACACCCGCGGTCACGAAGCCCTCCTTGTCGGGCTGGAAGTAGGCGTTGCTCGTACCGTTGGCCTTGTGGTTCTTGCCGTAACCGTCCCAGTGATGGGCGATGTTGTATCGGTAGGGACCCCACTTGGTCAGGTGCTCGAGAATGTCCAGTTCCATGCCCCCTTGTTCGGTCATGGCGCGCTTCCACTGCGGGCCGACGGCTTCCCCACGATCGGGCATCGTCCAGAAGGCCGGCCAGAGACCCGGCGCTTGAGGCAGCTTCATTCGGCACTCGAAGTAACCGTAGCGTTGGACGAACTTACCGTAGCTGTCGAGGAAGCCACAGGCGTAGTCGGTCTCCTTGAGAGACGGGTCATCGTTCTCGAAGCCTCGCTTCTTCTCGTAGCGAAGCTTGGCGTAGCCGTCTTCGACGATCGTGTTGTCCTTGGAGAAGTGGGTGCGCTTGTCCCAATAGTTGGAGGTGTAGATGTTCCACTTGGTCAGGTCGACCGAGTTGCCCTCGAAGTTGTCCTCGAAAGTCAGCTTCCACTCACCTTCAGTGGTGGGTGGGCGCTTACCGAGCCATTCGGGCATGTCGGGCGCGGGAGGGACATCGGCCTTGATCTGCTCGACGACCAGCGACCGAACCGCAGCAACGTCACCCGTGGTCGACAGCACGACACTGCTGGCGGCGTCACTGGCGAACTGCTGGTCGGACTTCTTGACCGCAAAGTCGAAGGTCTTGCCCTGCTGAATGTAGGGGACCACGACCTGCCCCGTCGCGCCGGCGGTGATCGGTTCACCGGCGATCCACTCGGTCGACTTGCCCGGGTCGGTCTTGGAGATCAGCTTCACGCGCGGCGTGACCGTGGCGCTACCGGTGTTGCGGACCGTGACGGTCGTCTGCAACGAGCGGCTCAGGTCCCACATGCCTTCGGACGGTTTGATCGTCACCGTCGAGTCGGCCTTGCCCGCGGGGAAGGTCGCTTTCAGCGTGCTGCCGTCCACGGTCGCCTGGGCACCGTTGCTGGCCGACAACTGCTTGGCGCCGTCGAGCGAAACACCGTTGCCGAGGAGGATGCCATCCTTCGGCACGACGCGGATCGACGCCGGGTTGACCGGTGGCGCTTCCCCGGGCGTGCCGGTCGCGACGAGCTTGATGATGCGGAAGGTCTTCTCTTCCGTCGTCTTGCCGGTGAAGAGTTGGACCTTGGTGACCGAGTCGGTCTTAAGCTTGTGACCCGGCTTGCCAAACGAGTAACCGAAGCGGACCAGGCCCGTCTTGGTCTCGCCGGGCTTGATCGAGAGGTTCTCACCGTTCCAGGGGTTGGACTGCCAGGGACCATCATCGTCAACACGGAGGGTAACAGTGATCGGCTTCTCACTGGTGTTCAGCAGGGTGACTTCGATGCGTCCGTAGGCACCGAGGTCCCACTTGCCACCGGGGGCATCGATAATGACACCGGGGTAACCGGCGTCACCGGGCTTGATGGTGACTTCGATGTTCGCCTCGGTCGTGCCATGCGTCCTGGACGCGACCGACGCCTGACCATCTTTGGTCGGCTTGACCAGTTTGGCGGCAGCGGGGTCGGTGGGCGTGATGAGCGCCCACGGCTCCTTGGCCTCGGTGGCCACCACCGCAGTGTCGGCGGCGAACGTGTACTGGGAGGGATATGCACTGGCGGCACCGAACAGGGCGGCCGCGACCAACATCGTCTGGATCTTCATTGGGTCATGTCTCCGGAAGAATCGTGTAGCGGACGCAAAGCCCCGGCACACGACAGACGCCGTGTGCGACGACCTTCAACAACGTGGGGTTAACGCTCCGCTACCCCTATATACCTCTGCATTAAGGGGGAGTTTCCGGCGAAATGCGAAAAAATCTTGTGGAAATGCGACAAGCAGGGAGGGTGAGATGACTCGAGAATTCAAACCACACCGCCTGCGGTTTAGCGGACGAGAAGCTCGGAGTTGCGAGCCGTCCACTTCGCTAAACTGCAAGCGGCGTGAGGTACGTCTAAGGATGCCGGACGAAATGCGCTTACCGCTTCTTGGCAGGCACCTTCTTGGGCGCGCCAGCGTTCATGCTGACCTTGGCGCTCGTGCCGAAGATGCGGTCGGCGTACTCCTTGAGCATGGCGGGGTCAGGGCCGTCGTCAGGACCACCGGGAGCCGTCAGTTGCGGCTCTTCCTCAAGGTCGGGCGGTTTGAAGCCCTCGGGCGGGCCGTCCTGTACTTCCAGAGGCTGGCCGTCCTCCGGGTGGGGCCCGTTCCAGACCTCAACGATCTTTCGGTAGTCGTCGGGGCTGAAGCGGTAGAGGATGCGATGCAGGCCCTTGTCCTCGTGCTTACGCGCTTCGGGGAATCGCTTGTTGCTGATGTCGGGGATCGGCAGCAACCCACCGACGGCGACACCCGACAGCTTCTCGAGCGCCTTGGCGTAGGCGACGACATGCACACCCCCACGGACGAGCAGGTAGCCGAGCATCGCGCGGGCACAGGGGTCCTTGGTCATCTCGTAGACGCGGATCTTGTTGGCGCGGGCACCCACTTCGAGGAAGAAGTTGTGCAGCAGATCGAGCTTGAGGTTGCCACTGCTGAACACGTTCTGACCGGTCCAGAAGTTGCCCATGCTGTCGCCACAGTAGGCCTGTTGGCCGGTGGCGATCGTGTGGTAGGTGTTGCGCCAGTTGGCCGCGTCCTGCAGGGGCGCGGTGGTGGGGTCATCACCACGGGGCGTCGTCCCGGTCAACAGCATGTTGATGGTATACGTCACCGCCTCGATGTGCCCGAACTCCTCGGCGGCGATGTTGGCGATGAGGTCGTAGTACGGCCGATACGCCTCGCGCCCGCGAAAGTTGAACGACTGGAACGTGTAGTTCATCAGTGTCGACATCTCACCGAACTTGCCACCGAGCAATTCCTGCACGGCGGCGGCGTCGTTGGGCGATGGGTTCTTGGGCTTGGGCAGATCGACGGCAAGGCGGTCCAGTCTCAGGATCATGATTGGTTCCTCTCGTTAAACGGGATTCGTTACACGAGAGACATTGAACCGAGGCTCAAGAGAAACCGGCAACGTGCAATATCCGCCATGACGGGAAGTCACAGCGCACCGCTTTCGTCGCACCAATGGGATCGCCGCAGATTCAATCAGACACAACCGCTCGGCCGAGGCGCGACACTCCCATCCAAAGTGATGGAATTACGGCTTGGCCTTTTGCTCTTCCCACAAATCCTTGAGGTTCAGGAAGTCGAGCATGTGTTCTTCGTAGACCTTCTGGGCCTGGGGGTCGCTGAGGGGGAGGCGCAGTTCGTTGATGACCTTCGTGCCCATGCCGATCCATTCGCGCCAGCTCTCGGCCGAGACGTTGGCGTAGATGAGCGCGCCCATCGTGTTGTTGTTGAACGGTGGGCGCGGCAGGCGCGTGCCGGGCTGGCCCGTGCGGCGATCGAGGACTTGACCTTCACCGAGCTCGATCTTGCGCTCCGAGGCCTTCATCTCGGGGACGGGGGCGCCGAGGTCCTTGAGCATCGCGACCATCTCGTTGCGCGGCAGCAGGTCGCCACGCTCGTCGGCGAGGATGACACCTTGCGTCAACCGATCGATCGCCTCGTTCTTGAGGTCCTGCTTGAGCAATGCGGTGCCGATGAGTTGATAGGCTTTCGAGAGCTTGTTGTTCAGCGCAAGCGTGTGCTCGAACGACTTGACCGCTTCACCGTACTGGCCGGCATCGAGATATGCTCGGCCAAGGGAAAAGTGCCCGAGCTCGTTCTTCGGGTCGTCGGCGGCCATCTTCTTGAACTGATTGATGCGTTCTTCGGTCGTGGGCATTTCGGAATTCCTGTTGCATGCGAAACCACTTGTAGATTACCGGTTCCTGTGGTCGGCGTATATCAGCGAAAGCACTTCCGACCGGCTGCGGGCGTCGCTCTTGAACGTGCCGCGGAGCGCGCTGGTGACCATCGTGCTGCCGTGTTTCTTAGCGCCACGGATCGTCATGCAGGTGTGGACGGCCTCGATCACGCACGCAGCGCCCATCGGGTGCAATTCCTCCATCAGCGCGTCAGCGATCTGCGTCGTCAATCGTTCCTGCACCTGGGGCCGGCGAGCAAAGCCTTCGACCAGCCTGGCCAGCTTCGACAAACCCACCACCTTGCCCTTGGGCAGGTACGCAACGTGCGCCCGCCCGGTGAAGGGCAGCAGGTGATGCTCGCAAAGGCTGTGAAACTCAATGTCGCGCAGCAGGACGATCTCGTCGTACTGTTCGGTGAAGACCGTCTTCAGATGGTCCTTCGGCTCGATATACAGCCCGGCCATCATCTCACCATATGCGCGGGCGACACGGTTGGGCGTCTTCTTCAAGCCTTCGCGCTCGGGGTCCTCACCGACGGCAAGCAGGATCTCGCGCACGGCACGCTCGATGCGCGGCACGTCCACGTTGGGAAGAGGGGCCTTGTCAGATGGATCGTCATGGTCGTGATTCAATATCGCCTCCGGTCGCATTATAGGCCAACACTGCTCGATCGTCGCTTGAGCCTTTGCGCTGCCACGGTAGCGATAAGCCGCAAACGACCGTCGACCCCTGCGGGTTGTCCGCAAACGTCTGACCCACTACTCTTTGGCCATGCGAGCACTTCTCATCGGTGGAACGGGTTTGATCAGCACCGGTATCGTCAAGCACCTGCAGGCACGTGGGGCCGACATCACGGTCTTCAATCGCAGCCAGCGCGAAAACCGGCTGGGCGACACGGTGAAGACGATCGTCGGCGACCGCAACGATGCCGACGCGTTTGTGCGCACGTTCAAGGATCAGACGTACGACGTCGTCATCGACATGATCTGCTTCACACCCGCGCAGGCCGATGCCAGCGTGGCGGCGTTTGCGGGTCGCTGCGAGCAGTTCATCCTCTGCTCGACCGTGTGCACGTACGGCGTGAAGGTGCCACCGACGGTCCTCGTCGACGAGACCTTCCCCCAGGAACCGATCAGTGGCTACGGGCGGGACAAGGTCGCCAGCGAAAAGGCATTCCTCGCCGCCCACGCTGCGGGCAAGTTCAAGACGACGATTGTGCGGCCCAGTTGCACGTACGGCCCGGGCAATGCGCTGATCGACAACCTCGAAGGAGACGCCGTATCGTGGGACCGTGTCGCCAGGGGCCTGCCCATCCTCTGCACCGGCGATGGCCTGGGGCTGTGGGTCTACACGCATCGCGACGACTGCGGCAAGCTGTTCGCCTACGCCGCGATGAACCCGAAGACGTATGGCCAATCGTACAACGCCACGCGCGACCAGAACCAGCCCTGGACGAAAAACATCAGCGACATCGCGACGGCGCTGGGACAGAAAGCCAAAGTGCTCTTCGTGCCCGCGGCTTGGGTGCTGTCACAGGAATCGAAACGCTTCGGCCTGCTGCGCGAGATCACACAGTTCCACGGCGCCTACAGCAGCGAAAAGGCCAAGCGCGACGTCCCCGAGTTCCGCTGCGAGATCGACCTGCCTCAGGGCGCAGCCGAAACGTTCGCGGACATGAAACGGCGCGGGAAGTGGAAGGACGGCGCTGCCGACGAGTTGTACAATGCGATGGTGGAAAACGCGATGAAAATGGGCGTGGGGCCGGTCGAGGTGTAGTCGCCATTCCCGTAAGCGTGAACGACATACGCTTTCGCATCAACCGTTCAACTGCCGACATACAGGATGACCGCCACGACGACCATCGACGCCCACGGCAGGATGCCGAAGAGGATCTGCCTCTCGCGGGACATCAACAGATAAGACCGTCGGCGAACGAGCAACAACACGATCGCAGCGAGCATGACGAAGCAATAGCAGACCAGAAGCATGACCTGCCAAGGCATCCTGCCAATGTCCCGCATCACGTCGTCGAGGTTCATCAACGAGATGGCAATCACGATGCAACCCAGCGCAGCGGGAAAACTGCAGCCGAGAATGCACGCCACCCACGCGCCAATGCGATAGTCGGCCAGACCGACGGTCAGACGAAGATGCTGACCGCATTCGGGACATATCACCGACTGCAACTGGCGCAGGTCGTAACCGCACGCCGGGCAGGGGAGGTCGCGCGTTCGCAGGAACTGGATGAGGTACTCGGCATCCGAGTGTTGGCGCCCGTCATCGATGAAGTGAGTTGAGGGATCGGATGATGGCGAGGACTCTTCGATGCTCACGCAAACACTCCGAAGTAGTGCTCGAAGAACGCGTCGGGGTTCACCGTCGTCGCGATGCGGTGCGGCCCATCAGTTGACGGTGTGAACGGTGTCCGCCCACCGACCTTGTGTTGCTTGTCGACGACGACGTCGATCGTGCCGGTTGCGTACTCGCACAGCTCCGGCTTGAACAGCAACGCCGCCGCGAGCGGGTCGTGGAAGGTGATCTTCTCACTGTGCTGGAACCACGCGGCGGCCATGTCATAGACGACGTCGAGGACCGGCACCGCGAACCGTTGTTTCACTTCGTCGCGATGCATCTGACATTGCGTGGTGACATCCAGCCCGACGCTCAGGTGCCCGCGCGGCACGTGAGCATAGGTCATCGCGCAGGCAATCGAATCGGTCCAGCAGTTCCACTCGGCTTCGCCCCACGGATGGCCCGGCGTGAAGACACCGGCCATCGAGACCATTCCCTTCAGCAATGAAGGGATCTCTGGGTCGATTGCGAAGAGCACTGCGATGTTCGTCATCGGTCCGATTGCCAGCAGGGTGATCTCGCCGGGTCGGCTGCGGATCGTCTGCCGCATGAACTCGATCGCGCTGCCCGGCACGTAGTCGCTGCGGTGCGGGCGGCCCCTTACCGCCTCGTACTGCGGAACGTTCGGCTGCCCGGGCCCGTGCAGCAACGGGCCGGGAAGACCCGCATGGATTGGAATGTCGCGCCGGCCTGCGGCGTTGCAAAGCATTTCCACGAGCGCGGCACGCTTGACGACGTCACCACTGACCGTCGTGATACCCACCAACTTGCAGCGTGACTGCTTCAGCAGATACGCGATGCAGACAGCATCGTCGATGTCACTGCCAGGGTCGGTGTCGAGAAGCACGGAAATCGTCTCACTCATCGGTAATTGCCTCGGGTTAGTTTGAACGGATCTTACTCGACGGTTGTTCGACATCAGCAATGGCCTCGGCCTCAAGGTCATTGAAAACATGTTCATCGAGTAGCAGGGATTGGCTTCTCCGTTTGCACGTCGACACGGTTGACGTACGTCCCCGCGGTGTGACCGACGCTATCGAAGCCCCGGCCGACACTCGTGGCCGCTAGAGTGATGTAGAAGCTGGCAGTCGATCGAGGCGACGACCCGGCCAGTGAAAACTCGATCGCATTCTGCGGAACCCCCCAACCGGCCGTCGGCGACGGCGCGGTGCTTGCCTGCGAGGCCCAGTCGTGCAAGGTGATCGTGGCCAATGGGTTCCCGGAGTCAAACAACGTGATCGTGAGCGCCGCGCCCTTCGCCAGCCGTCCTGTCGCCAACGATCGAAACGGACC
>Ga0163144_10002425_pt1 | contig 43034 bp, 44 predicted proteins | sample OliLak19BULKMAT1_FD_123175 | JGI IMG/M metagenome (GOLD analysis project Ga0163144, IMG submission 123175) | Freshwater microbial mat bacterial communities from Lake Vanda, McMurdo Dry Valleys, Antarctica - Oligotrophic Lake LV.19.BULKMAT1 | ecosystem: Environmental > Aquatic > Freshwater >...
ATGGTGGTATGTACTAGCATAAAAGTGGGTGGTGAAGGAAGCGAAGCTTCCTTCACCAACACCACGAAACTAACTGCCGCCTACAAAGGCTGTTACCGCATGGAAGTTACGGTGGCATTCTCCCTTCGCAATGTCCGGGGGACGAAGCTCGCCCACCGTCATTTGCATTCGGGTGACGCTGTCTTTTGTCGGTGGTGAGGCGAATGCGCCACCCCTGAAGATGGCTTCCATTTGGGCCGAGAAGTACTCCAGTGGCACTTTGATCTGAATTTCTTTCCCTTCCCAAGGAAAGCTTCCGAAGTCCTTCCATGCACCTGCCTGTCGGGACCTCATCACGATCGTTGCGCCGGCCGGTGCGTACTTAATTACACCAGCGGTGTATCCCGAGCGAAACCGTTGGCCCAAGACACGTGACACCGAGGCTCCGGTGAAGCCACTCTCTTTCGGAGTGATGCCTTCGACCTCTCTACGCAAAGCATCCGGAAGGGATTTACCATCCCAAAGATGCGCATGCAGGATCAAAGCCGTACAGCCCGCCGGTGTCGCCGCACCCTTCATAGGCGGCGGCTCGACGTAATCAGGGTTCGGCTTCTCGACCTCCACCTCGGTACATTCCTTTTCTTTTTTGACACCCATCACAGGCGCCTCGAAGACTAAGACCTTCTCGACCTTGCTACCGTACTGGTAGCAAGTATCACGAGCGTGGTTGAAGTCCGCAGTCTGGCCGTCGGCCGAGACCCTCGCAACCTTGACCTTGGCCAAAAGCTCTTTCGAACAGGCCACGATTTTGGTCTCGCTGGACTTCAGGAAAGCCTCGAAGCCTGCTGCGTTAGGTGCCAAGGGAAATCCTTGACGCTCAAGCAACACGCCGTAGAACTCCTTGCTCACCCTGGGCCGGCATTTCTCCGGACCATCGAATGACTTGAGGAACTCCTCCTTCGTTTCGAAGGAACACCGAGCGAACGGAAAACCTCCCGCGATTGTCCCCCCGCCCTTTTTGGCGAACTTGGGGTCCGGCAAAAGATTCCCACAGCCGGTCGAAAACACCGGAACCTCACGGACACCGGTTTGCTCCGGCACATTCCTCGACGTGCACTTTTTTTCCTTGACGATAATCGTCTTGGGAACTGCGGGGACCAGTTTTTGAGCGGGAGTGGCGGCGGCCGCAGTGGCCACCGGTTTTTCTGCCGGTTTCGGTTGCGACGTGTTGTCGCTACCAAATTTCGGCATTCCGACTTGAAGCTTTCGCTCCCCGTCGGATCCCATTCCGAACGAAACACATCCTGCCAGCATCACTGCCAGCAGCCAGGATACAACAAGTTTGACGTAGGCCATGTGGCCCTCCTTTCGTCGTTGGGTTGATTTGTTCGTTACTGCTCTTACCAAATGCTCAGCCTAAAAGACCTGCATTTCGTAAGAACAGTTTTTCAAAGAACTTCTCACTTCTTGCTTCCTCTTTCGAGTTTGCAAGGAGTAAGTAGTAAAAGATAAAATCTTTTACTACTTACTCCCAACAATATTCTTTTCCTATTTCAAATTTCTTTCCCCTCCTCCTTCCCACTCTTACACTCTCACCCTCTACCTTCCATTTTCCACCTCCTACACTCCTTTATCTGAAAGCACCACGCTTTCAAAGAAAGTGGCCGTCACCACATACCGCTCCTGCTTTTGCCCGAAGCTGTTACAAGTAGAAAGTATGAGTTCGTGATTCTTTGCAGAAAGGTCCACAAACTGCGCTTCGGCCGTAGTAAGCTTCACTTCCTTTACCTTATAGCGATATTCCTTCTTATTTGAAAAGAGTGAGATAATATCTCCCCCCTTCAAATCCTTAAGACGGTTGAACACCTTAAAGTTTTCATTGTGCACCACCGGAAGGAAAGATGAGTGTCCGAATATGAAGATATTCTGTGTACTCTCAAGGTCTCCTGACCCAGGGTAACGCACTGCTCCAAAAAGAAGCGCTTGGTCGAGCTTACTCACCTCCCGACTCTCGGGGTTTAGTATTTTTGCATCAAGTCCCACACGAGCAACTGCAATACGCGTCGGCTCAGTGTATTCTCCTGTTCGAGAGATACCCGTATGCTCCTCAGGAATATTCACGATGACCGCAGTGCGCTCATCGTGAATAAAGAGTGAGAAAAATACATTCGTGACCTCCTTTATAGAGAGTGGTGCAAGGTTAAACCCTGCGAAAAGAAAAAACAATATAAAAAAAAGAAGCATCGTGCGCTTAATAAAGCTTACTTGTCGTCCTTTTTTTGTTTTTATCTCTTCTTTTTCCTGCATAATTATCAATAGAAGTAGTATACCCACTTCACACCGACTAATACGATGTTAGCATAAAATAACAATACTGTCAATATTGGTACTTTTATCTATTCGTGTCTTTATGTAAGCCACTTGACAGGTAAATATATGTATGCTACTATGGCCTAGTTAAGCCATTTTAGGCGAAAAAATTATGAATACAAATATTCCTAACAATCTACCTACCGGTATCCCCTTCCAGAACTTTGAAGGGTCTTCGTCTGTGGTGACGACGAGTAATACTACTCATACTACCACTCACATTGAAGAGCCGACAAAGACAGATACTGTTTCTAAACTCAAAAAAAGCTTTGCTCCTCATGAAGCAACCCTTACTCGCGCACTCGCTGTAGTAGGACTTTTCGTCGTACTTATTATCCTTATTATCGGCGCAGCTTTTACTGCAAAGTATGCAGGAGTAGCTCTTCGCTCATCATATGCTGCAGCAGTTACTCTTTCTTCTAAGATTTTTAGTACCGCGCCTAAGACTACTCTTACTGTCGGTAAAGTAGAGCATGGGAAGCAGTTTACTCTCTCATGGAACCACCTCAAGCAAGCGACAAACGGCTCCTACTCACTCGCCTATCCTTGTATTGACGGTGTGTACTTCAAGGCCTCTACCCTTGATTCAGGAGTAAAGACGATTCTTTGTAACAAGCAATTTGATTTTATAAACCACAACAATCAACTCGCCTTCATTCCCTACTCAAACACACAGCACTCTGTCGAAGTACCGATTACTATCTATTTCACTAAAAATGGAGAAAAGACTCCTACTGTCTCAGGGGTAATCGCTGTTACGATCGTCAACAATGCTATTAAGAAAGGTACGATTAGTACCGATACTACTGAAGGAGGTTTTGAAATCTCTACCTCAACAGTCGATACCACCAAAAAGCCCACTACCGGCACTGGCATCACCATTGGAACTCCTACTACAGTAAAGACAGGGGAGACTGTTGGTACTAAGACTGAACAAAACTATGGAGGTACTGTCTCTGGCACCAGTGGAAGCTACAGCAATCCAAATGGAAAGCCTGATCTTCGCGCCATGTGGATCGATACAGGAATTCTTGATAGCAACAACAACTTTATCTCAAAGAATAACCCAAGCCGTGCAGACCGCATTGCCGTTAAGTTCCGTATTGAGAACGTTGGTAATAAAGTGTCGGGTCCCTTCCGCTTCAACGGATACCTCCCAACCTATCCTCAGCAAACTTATAATGCTGAAATTCAGCCAAGTATTTACCCAGGTGACCGTATCGAATATACACTTGCTTTCGATCGCGCGGTAAATGGTGCGCAGCAAGTACGTATCCAGGTTGATGGTGGAAATGAAGTAAACGAATCAAACGAAACCAACAACGACACCTACGTTTCGATCAACATTCAGTAAAAGCGAATTAGCGAAATTAACTAGAATGGCCAATTAGCAAGACAGAAAATTCCCTCGCGAAAGCAACTTTCGCGAGGGAATTTTCATTACAAACACGGATCAGGTAAAAACAATGCAAGCCTCGAGAAGCTTGGGATTCCTCCAATTTTTTTACTCGCAAAGCTTTGCGTCAAGCACGGATTCTCAATCGGTCCTCGCGGACTCCCTTTTATCATTATTCCTGTAGTGTCAAAAATTGGGCGAACATAATGTCCGTCGCTCGCCCAGTTTGCTGAGCCTCCACCATTCCCTGTCATATTAATACGAGTCATACTCGAGTACACACCAGGAGATCCTTCACACCACCCTCCACAAAGCGTAAGTTTTGGAGTTTTATCCAGTATAACGTCGTGCCCTTCAAGGGTTTGATAAAGTACGAGCTGACCTCCTGCATCTGAAAGTTCACTGCCATCAAATGGAGAGATAAGGTCAGCAGTTATTGTAGGTATTACCTCATTGCTTCCCCGTTCGATAAGATAAAAACTTCCTGGGGCAATGGTTCCCGAAAGAAAGATTCGTAAATTATTTTCAACATCCATGATGTTAGTATCATCAAGCCTCAGTGTAGAGGGTGTTCGATTATACAGCTCAAGCCATTCATGTGTCGGCGAGATCTCACTCCCCGCCCAACCTATTTCACTTATAACAATCGGTTGTTTAAAATATTCTACTGTTACCTCACTCGAGGTTGCTCTATTCCCCGAAGTATCTCGTGCAACCACCGCAAGGAGATGACTTCCTTGCGAGAGAGTGATGAGCACCTCAGTAAGAGAACTCGTGGCGGAAGCAATACCATCAATAATCACTGAGAAGCTATCAATGTCAGTGGACAAGGAACTCCAAGAAAGAGTGGACGTCGAAACTCCAAGCAAACAATGATCAACAGCGAGAGAGTGAACGCAATCAGAAAGAGAAGTCGTAATGTCTGGTGCCGTAGTGTCAGCTGGTGGTGGAATGATTAGGCTACTAGTGACAGTTGAAGTAGCTGGGATAATGTCGGAAGTGGGAGCTGGCACGGGCGGTGCCGATTGCGGCAGAGGCGCCGCCCCTCCCCCAAACCCGGGAATAATTGTAAGTGGTAACACTAGTGACTGTGTCGATATCGGAAATAGTGGAGAGGGAGATACTGGGTTCGTATTTTCTATCACTACCTTTTGAGGAGTAAAGCTTTGCAAGAGAGTATCTTTTATTTTATCCGTTAGCTCTTTACTAAGTGCATTTCCCGGCCCCGTCGCTAGGATATTGACCCCATCCTTTCGTACCGAATTTTTCTTCACAAAAGTCACCGAGTTTTTTGTTTCTACAGAAAGAACTTTTGCCCCTACCGCAACCCCCTCTTCCGAAGCTCGCGCAAAACTGTTTGAAGTGAATCCAAGGACTGAGAACCCACTTTCCATATTTTGAGCAAGCGCTAAAGCTCCCATACCTATATTCTCTCGCGCTCGCGCCACAGAGTCCCACGCACCCCGCTTCACATCATATTCCCATGTGTACTGTAGCCAATACGTTGCTTTTGCAAAAATGTTTTTCCCTGCAAGCGCTTCTTTTTTTTGTGCCAAAGCCTCTTCGTCCTTCTTTGTATCTTCCAGATCCTTAAGGTACTCTGCTTGTGCTATTCCTCCTTCTTTAAAAAAGAGCTCTATAACCCCCGCCCCTGTTGGTATAATCTGCCTCGCCAACCGATCAAAATATTCAGAGAGGACTGAATAATCGTCATCTAAAATCAAAACCTTTGAAAATCTTCCTTTTGTAAAAGGGTTTTTCTTTTTTATAAGTAATTTAATTTTTATTTTAGTAACCGAATCCATTCCATATATATAGTCTTCGTCCATTTCTTCTACTTTTGGCTTATTATATTTGTACCCAACCTGATCCCCCATCGTGTCTTTACTAAAAAAATTACCATTGGAATATCCAGCTAAAAAATCAAAATACTCACCTAAGGTAGGGTAATTCTTAAACTTTTCGCCACTGTAGAAAAGTTCCTTACCGAGACCTGCTACTGTCTTTCTATCTTTATGCTCACCAACCCATTTTTCATACGGACTATCAGACTGAAACTTCCCCGCTTGTATACCCGTATGTGGATCATTCCTGGTGTGGTCTGGTACACCCGCATCTTCTACGAGGTGTAGCATATGCCCTAAAATTTTATACGCCTTATCAGTGTCTCCTTTAGCATACGCTTCGATTCCTCTAGTCCATGAATATTCATTTGCCACTACGTCTCCACTGGCCCATTCTTTAGAAGTTCTATAGCCACTTAAACCGACGTTGCGCACCGGATCATAAAAGTGATTAAGTACCCGAGCATTAGGGTAATCTTCGTCTATTGAACCTTGAATTATTTTCTCTTTTACATCATCTGAAATTTTCTTTTCAGCACTTAGATTATAGAAACTTACAATTTCCTGCGTGAGTCCTGCATGAGTCGTTTCTGCTTCATAGGCAAAAACAAATAGTGGTGTGAACGGTATGGTGAGGGTGAGAATAGCTTTTATTATAACTCTCTTATTCATACCTTACTGAATTATTTTCCAAACTCCTGTATATTCGTTCTTTTCTAAATCGAAGTTTTCTAATTGATATTGCCCCTCTAAAACAACAAGATTTTCTTTACTGTCAGCTGATTTTAAAATTTCCTCTTTTACTATTTTATATCTGTAAGTAAAACCACACCTAGTCACATCTCCATTGCATGTTTTCTTGCCCATCCTTAAAACATCTTCCGCATAATTTATTAAATAATCAAGACTTCCTTCATCAGATAATGCTTTAACTATATCTGCCTTAACTTTATCTTGATAGTTAATTTTAAAGTATTGACTTGCTAAATTTACATCAGTTTTTTTTAAAGCTTGAATATATTTTTCAAGTGTCTCCTCCGGAGTCGCTCCACCAAAAGTATCAGCCTTATACAAGGCAAGCATTCTGGCTCGCTCCGCCTCAATCTTCTTCCCATCCCGCTCCATCCTATTGTTATAAGCCAAACTCTCAAACTGTGCCTGATACTTCCCAATAAAATAAAGAATGGTGAGTACCACGACAATCCCACCTAAAACCCAAAGCATCAACTTCAAATATGCTTTAAGTGTCCACTGTATCTCGTCCTTTTTGAGCTCTGCCTCCGAGGTCTTCATATATCACTAAATTGTACCACTCCCCACCTTTCCCCCAACCCCACTTCTCCCCTTTCTTCAAATTTCTCCCCTTTTACCATATCTTTACGATCGTAAAGATATGGTAAAGACAGTATAATTGAAATGCAGTGACAAAAACTTTCGAGTAACTGTGACATCGCTATGCAAATTCACAAAGGAAAATACAAAGAAAGAATAGTTTCCCTTCTTTTGGCTGGGACCGCGCTCAGCTTAAGCAGATCCCCCACTCAACAGTTACGGATTATTCGAGAATTAAAGGAAGAGTGGATTGGTATAACAAATAGAAATATCTCTCGAACAATAGCGAGCTTATATCGCTCAAATCTCATTAGTTATCGTGATAATAAAGACGGGACTACTACGGTATTTCTCAACGAAAAAGGCAAGAAACTTGCCCTCACCTACAACCTCGATAGCATGACCCTCAGCAAGCAAAGTCGTTGGGATAAAAAATGGAGGATTATTATGTTTGATATCCCCGAAAAGTACCGGCTCGCTCGCGACTCTCTCCGATATCAGCTTAAGCGAATGGAATTTTTTGAATACCAGAAGTCTGTTTTTATAACTCCCTACGATTGCCTCAAAGAGATTGAATACTTATGCGAGTTTTATCATATTAAGAAATATGTACGAATCATACTAGCAACATCACTCGATGATGAACTTAAACTCCGACAACACTTTGATTTAGACTAATGCTCTTACTCATACACTCGTATGAGTAAGAGCATTAGTTGTGTTCTCTATAAAGATTGCTGGTTGTGTTTTGGGGCGAAAAGGATGGACTACGGGAAGAAGGAAGTCACTGTGACCACTTTTTTCACTCCGTAAGGCCTCACTCGACAAGATTGGACCTTGTAAGATAGTGTTACAATTAGAGGAACCAAGTAAGTATTTTCCAATCACTAAACGGAACTGAAATTACTGGGGGGCAGTAAAAAAACGCCGATTCTCACCGGCGTCTACACCCTCATTAGGCCTTCAAAATTTCCATGAAAGCCTGGCGTTGACCTCACCTTTGCCAACGTCACGATATTCTTTCCACCCAGACTGGCCGTTGTACGTATCGCGTGGGCCGACCCAGATTGCCTCGAGACTGAACGAAAGGCGCTTCAGCTCACCGGAAAATGGCGAAACTTCCATCCCCAGGCCTCCTTTTGGCGCAAAGCTCCTCGTCCTGAAGTCGGTGAGCGCCGTTGTGTTGGATACTGACCCCTGGGAATATTCAACCCCCAGAAGTCCGTAACCACGCAGAAGCAGAAGCGATAACTACTGCAATCCCTGTACTTTGTAAAATGAGTGTCCCATCCATTAATTAGATATCAAGCTGAGCTTTCGCAGCGTTACTTTGGATAAAGCTCTTACGACTTGGCACGTCTGTCCCCATCAAAATATCAAATACCTTGTCTGCCTCCTGCGCATCCTCGATGTGTACCTGCTTTAAAATACGACGAGCAGGGTCCATGGTTGTCTCCCAGAGTTCTTCCGGGTTCATTTCACCCAAACCCTTATAGCGACTCACCGTAACCTTTGCTACGCGCTTTGCTTTTACTTCTCCCTCTCCCTCGCCTTCGTTTTCTTCTCCTTCAATCTCAACAATCATATCGGCAATCTGTGGTGCATCTTTACCAACAATTTTCTTCATCTCATCTTCACTATACGCGTAGTTCACCTCCTTTCCACGTTTAATTTTAAAGAGTGGTGGCTGAGCAATATAGATAAACCCTCCATCAATCAATGGTCGGAAGTGACGAAAGAACAACGTCAAAATAAGCGTGCGTATGTGCTCTCCGTCAACATCGGCGTCTGTCGCAATAATAATCTTATGGTAACGGAGTTTTTCAATATTAAACGTGTCTCCAATCAGAGTTCCTAACGCAAGAACAAGCGACTTAATTTCGGCAGAAGCAAGCATTTTGTCGAGGCGAGCGCGCTCGACATTCAAAATCTTACCTTTGAGCGGAAGTATAGCCTGCGTCTTTCGATCACGTCCTTGCTTACTAGAACCTCCCGCAGAATCCCCTTCCACAATAAAGAGCTCTGATTCTGAAGCGTTATTACTTGAACAGTCAGCAAGTTTACCGGGGAGCGTAAGTCCCTCAAGTGCACCCTTACGGAGGACACTGTCTTTCGCAGCTTTTGCTGCCTTACGCGCCTTAAGTGCGAGAATTCCCTTATTTACCATAGAGCGCGCATCATCAGGATTTTCTTCGAGAAACGCGTTAAACGCATCAGAAAAAACCGCAGCAACGGCAGCTTGCGCTTCAACACTTCCAAGCTTCGCTTTTGTTTGACCTTCAAACTGAATACGCTCTGAAGAAAGTTTTACTGAAATGACTCCGGTAAGCCCTTCGAGAACATCATCCCCCGTGAGATTATCTTCACTTTCGCGAATAATATTATTCTTGCGACCATATACATTTAGGGCACGTGTGAGGGCTGTTTTAAAACCGGTGAGGTGGGTCCCTCCTTCTGGGGTATAAATATTGTTTGCAAAAGATACAAGGCGTATCGCAATATCATCAACATACTGGAGCGCGATTTCAACAGCCACTTCTTCAGATTCACCCTCTGCATAAAAAATCTTTTTATGCAGAGGCTTTTGAAACTCATTGTAGAACTTCACCATTGATTGAAGTCCTCCGTCAAAATAGAAGGTCATTGAAGGCGCTTCGATTTTTTCATCTCGAAGGTACACCACTTCATCGAGTTTTAGCTTCTCTTGATACTCACGCGCATCAATGACCGTAATACGAAGTTTCTTTACCAAATACGCCTGCTGACGCAAATGAGAAACAACTTTATTCCACTCAAACTTTATTTCTTTAAAAATTTCTGTATCAGCTTCAAAGGTAACAATGGTGCCATTAAGTTTTGAGGCTCCTAGTTTTTTAACTGCAGCTTTCTTTATACCCTTAGAATATTCCTGCATAAACCTTCCACCATCACGATGTACTTCTACTTTCATATAAATAGAAAGTGCATTCACCACAGAAGCTCCTACACCATGGAGTCCCCCCGAAACTTTATACCCCTCTCCACCAAATTTTCCTCCCGCATGAAGTGTGGTCATGATTGTTTCAAGTGCTGAAACCTTAGTCTTCTTATGCATATCAACCGGAATACCTCGGCCATTATCTACAACACGAATACGATTTCCAGGAAGGAGCGCTACTTCAATATCATCGGCAAAGCCCCCCATCGCTTCGTCGCGCGAGTTGTCAAAAATTTCCCAAATAAGATGGTGCAATCCATCAGGACCAGTAGTCCCGATATACATACCTGGTCGCTTTCTTACCGGCTCCAATCCTTCGAGAACAGTAATATCCTGTGCGCTATATGAGTGTCCCGCTTTTGTATCTTTTTCTGACTTGGCCATGGGAAGTAAGGTGGGAGAAAATAAGGTTTTAAATAAAGGTTTGGAGCTTACCGGAGATATTAAATCTATAATATTATAACCTGTATTGACTCCTCGGCTCAGAAGTTGAAATGAATACACTTTCACTCCACTCGCTCTACGTCGTCAATAAAAAATACCTTGTAAGGTCTTTCCATTATAACAAAATTAAGACGGTAATGAAAGCTAAAAATCTCTTACAATCTAAGGGTAAAAATTGCTTTTTTTTAATAAAGATTGTGTAGTGTAATCTGCTGTTTTCCCCACCGTCCTGCCTACGAGGGCACATGACAATTAACAAGATGCTACCCGACCTGATCCTCGTCGGTCTGCTTTTGTTTTCAGTAGACGGATTCGGGCAAACAAAAAAGCCACGAGCGGTACAAGTGCCCGTGGTCTGGCATATTTTTCCGATCAAACACGCGGATGGCGTGGTTGAAACCCGATACATCGCCGACCATGTTAAAAAAGAATCATTATGTGAAGTTTCGGTCAGGCCTTCACTTCCCCTTCGGTTTGCTGTCATTCATGCTCCGGCTGGTAACCCCGGAATGCGCCAATCTGGTAGCATCGAACACCTCTTCGAAAAAGTAGGTGCCAATGACGTTGAAGTGCGGACCATCGTGCGAGCCTCGCCGATTAAGATGTACCACAATGAGTGGATCAACCTCCCTGAGAACTCACTAGAGTTCTACTTCAATCAATGCAGAGAGGCACTCACACAACTCCCTGAGGAAGTACGCAACTTGTTCGGGGGAATATTTGGGATCGGCAAGTACTTCACGACTCCACCCAAACCCAAAAAGCGCGGACGAGAGCACGATACGCCACGCAAAAATGATGGCGCCCGCGCGGGCGCCATCATCAGCTTAAAAGCCCCCCTCATGGGGCTTTTTATTTTCCTGTAAGACTAGGTCCACATACAAATCTAAAACCCAACAACCTATAATCCTAGCATACACTAGAATTAGAGGTTGTTGGGTCGTCACCTCGCTCTATCATCCACTTTTTTCTATTCCCGAGAAACAAAAATTGCTTTTCTGCGCCACGACAAAAGAAAATCGTGTAGTGTCACAAAAATATGCTTTCCTTTTTCGTGAGAAAGACTTTCTGGATCATGAAAATAAAAACCCTCGAGCTCCCCCACCTCACCTTCTTTTTCTTTTACACCCGTTAAAACAACCATATGAAATTTATGTTGCCCTAAAATAAGTTTTTCCGCTGAGAGAGTAACTGGATTCCCTGCTTTTAGCGCAAGGACAATATCAGCAACCCCGTCCCCATCGGTCATTCCTTCTTCGCGGTGACTCGTAAGTCCCGCTTTTTTAAACTGCGCAACAATATAATCGTGCACGAGCCCCGATGGTCCGTAGCCACCCGTCTCAAGCGCTTCCTTCGCCAAATCTTCTATCTCCCCTTTATGTATCCCATAAAAATCAAACACCATCTTCATACACGAAAAACCACAGGCACGAGGTATCCAATACTGGTCAGCCACATCTAAAAACTGAGAGTGATACGGGACTTCAAGTTTCATAGCAATTAGTTAAGAGGTTTTACAAAATTAAGATTATTCAACGCAACAAAGTTGTCTTTTATAAAATTACCAAAAATAAACCACAGCACTCCGAGTATCACTAGTAATCCCAAAAAGCGAAACGTCATGGTCATTATCGTACCTGCCACCCATTCTCTTTATAGAGTGCAGAAGTAATAGCCCTCATCGTAGCATTTATTTCCTCCTCAGTAAGAGTTTTCTCTTTCGATTGAAAAACGAGGTGATACGCATACGAAATCTTTCCTTCTTTGAGGAACTCATCAAACTGATCAAGTCGCACGAGGTACTCCCCTGCATGTTTCTCTATGACCTGACGCACAACAGTGCTCTCTATAGTTTCAGGAACAAAAAGCGCAATATCACGGAGTGCGAAAGGAAACACTGAAAAAGATTTATAGGACACTTCTTTACTTTTCTCGCCTTCAAGCTGTGCGTGTATGTTTTCAATTGAAGTAGCATTTAGAAGTGGAGTAATGACAAGTTCAGCTACTCCATCATGAAATTCTGTCTGAAGAAGAGATTCATCAACCGCAAGTTTTTCTTTCAATACGGAAAGTGCTTCAGCTAGTAAGGTTTCTTCTATTTCTTTTCGATTTTTCCTTTCCTTGAGCGCTCCGAGTGCAAACCCGAGCGAGAGATATTCCTCGTCTTTATTAAAAACCTTTCCGATTTCAAAAAGTTTAATTGTTTCAAGTCCTAAAAGCGAAGCGTTATACATGTTTAAGGTGAGGCTCTTCGTAAGCCCGTCACGAAGTGTTGGTCTCATAAAGTTTTTATCACTTGCAAGTGGATTCTCCAGCTTAACCTCTCCGCGATCAATCATTGTGTAGGTGTACACCTCACTAAAACCGAGGTCTTTAAGTACTGTACGAATGGTATCAAGCACATAAAACTCCTTGTTTATTTCTACTTCCTTTTTTATATCAGGGAGGATTGAAGGAATATGCTCAAGTCCATAGATACGCCCTATCTCGTCTATCAGATCTTCCCTACTACGAAGATCGAGACGCTCAAAAGGAACGTCCACAATAAAACGCGACTCTTTTATGTCAACAAGCCGCCCGTAGCCAACGATTTTTTTGAATTGATTACTTTCTTTTATCTCCTCTTCTACTACCTCACCCTGACTTCGTGTTGCATGAAGGACCTTTCCATTTCCCAAACACATCCCCACATGGTCTATTCCTTGAGATACCGACGTACCGGGAATGAACTGTACCGACTCAGTATAGATCCTTCCTTCATTTGTATTCGCAAAAATAAGATCACCATACGTGAGTTCCCCCTCTCCTATTTTTTCACTATACACATACTTATCTATCGAAATACTTGGCATATAAACCCCAGCCTGAACATAAAGATAACTCACAAGCGAAGAACAACTAAAAAAGTCTGGAGCATCAACACGCATACCACTATCGCCCTTATATGCCTTTCCTAATGTTTCAGGAATTGATTCTTTGAGCACCTCTTCTACAACACTGTATCTAGTAGGGAGTGTCAGTCTCTCCAAAATAACCCTGATTTCTTTTTCGGAAAGGCTTGTCCCAAGTACGCGATTCACCTCTTCAACCGAAACACCGACCTTATAGGTGTATGGCTTATAGTTCTTAGTATCTACAAACCCTTCTATTTCAAAATTGTCTCCCCGCGCTTCTTGCTCCAAAAGCGTAAGAGCGTAAGACACTGCGTACCCCGGAAGCTCGGGCGCTAACCCATTTTCAAAACGGGCTGAAGCATCGGTGCGAATACCGAGAAGCTTGCTTCCTTTGCGAATAGTCTCGGCATCAAAATTTGCCGCCTCAAGAATAATATCTGTCGTCTCCTCAGTGATACCCGATGACATTCCACCTTTAATTCCTCCAATACCAAGAATTGTTTTGCCCTCATCCACTCCGTTGGTAATAAGGACTACTCCTTCAGGTATTTTATGTTCAGTGCCATCAAGAGTAGTCACCTTCTCACTCTCCGTACTTTCGCGCACCACAAAAGAATACTTCCTGTTCTTTTTTCCCACTTTCGCCGCATCAAACGCATGCATTGGTTGCCCAATATCAAACATGACAAAGTTTGTAATATCAACAACATTGTTTATTGATCTGCCACCCATGGCTTCTATTCGCTCCTTAAGCCACGCCGGAGACTCTTTTACTTTTACACCCTTAACCAAAGCTCCATGAAAACGGTATACTTTTTTTGTATCAATAGTGACTTCCCACTCTTTTGATTTCTCGCCCTCTTTAGGTGAGCTCGCAAATGGCAAACGAGAAAGCGGAAGTGAGAAAATAGCCGACACTTCTTTGGCAACGCCATAATGTGAAAGACAATCGTGTGCACGATTCGGAAGTACCTTCACCTCTAAAATAATATCGCCCGCTTTATGAAGCACTTCTTCTATTTCAAACGCATGGTTGGTAAGCCCCTCTGTCAGTTTTTCTGCAGATGGAAGCTTATCTTTAAAATAAGTTTGTAACCAATTTCGGGAAATTAACATATCATTAAAATTGATTCACCAAGCGAAGATCACCTTGATAAAGTAATCTCACATCAGGAATACCATACTTAATCACCCCCAGTCGATCGAGACCCATACCGAAAGCAAAACCACTGTACTCCCGTGGATTGATTCCTCCTGCTTCAAGGGTTTTAGGATGTACCATTCCTGCTCCCATAAGTTCGATCCAACCAGTGTTTTTACAAACAGTACATCCCGTACCCTCACACTTCACACACGTAACATCCGCTTCAACCCCCGGTTCAACAAATGGAAAATAACTTGGTCGTAAGCGAATAGAAACAGGCGTACCAAAAAATTCTTTAAAAAACGCCTCGAGTATTCCCTTAAAGTGAGCGAGACTCACCCCCTTCCCCACCATAAGCCCCTCAAGTTGATAAAATTGCGCTTCGTGGGTCGCGTCTGTTGCTTCGTGACGATACACCTTTCCAGGAGTAACCATCGCGATAGGAAAATCATCTTTATGTGATTGCATGTAGCGGATCTGCACTGGACTCGTGTGGGTACGCAAAAGTCTTTTTGCGGAAAGTGGCTTCAGCCAAAAAGTGTCCCACATATCGCGTGCTGGGTGCCACTGGGGAATATTGAGTGCATCAAAGTTATAAAACTCTGTTTCTATCTCTGGTCCATCAGCAATAGCGAACCCAAGATTGCGGAAAATACGGGCACTATCTCGCTGCATAAGCGTTATGGGGTGTAGGTGTCCCAAAACCCTCTTCTTAGCTTCTTTTTCTTTATTTACAAGGCTATTCATATTGTCCGATTATAGAGGAGAGAGCCTCATACGCAAAGTATTTTCTCTGCTTTTTAACCTTGAAAAATCGTGAAAAAGCGGTATAATATGGGAATTAAGGACTCTCTATGCTTTATGCTTTCTTCTCCTGTCGACCTCATTACCTATAGTGCACTCTTTGTTTCCCTCTATTTTGAGGTTTTTTTGCTCCTCACCTTCATTGAATCAAGTGGCAAGCTTAAAGAAGTAACCCCTGCACCCAAAAAACTGCCCAAAGTCTCCATCATGGTCCCTGTGTGGAATGAGGCGCAGACGGTAGCTGGAACTCTTAATTCACTTCTCTCGCTCAACTATCCAAAGGGTAAACTTGAGATTGTGGTTATTGATGATGGAAGTACTGACGCAACCTGGGATGTGCTCCAGGCGTTTAAGACTCATCCGCAAATAGCACTCTACCGAAAAAGTAATGGTGGAAAATACACTGCACTCAACTATGGTCTTACTAAAATAACCGGCGATCTTGTCGGCTGTCTTGATGCTGACTCATTTGTCGACAGTGAAGCTCTCCTTCGCATCGTCGCACGTTTTGATGATGAGAAGACAATGGCGGCTACTCCTTCAATAAAAATCAAAGATCCTCAAAATCCGATTGAGCGTCTTCAGCAGGCCGAATTTAATTTAAGTGCCTTTATTCGCTATGTGTTTAGCGCGCTTAATACACAATACATCACCCCAGGACCATTTTCTCTTTTCCGTAAAGAAGTTTTTGAAAAAATTGGTAACTACAAGCATGCCCACAATACCGAGGATATGGAGATTGCCATGCGCATGCAGTCACATCATATGAAAATCGTAAACGCACACGACGCCTATGTCTATACCTATGCCCAACCCACAATTAAGCGTCTCTACAAACAACGATTACGCTGGATTCAGGGGGGAATGGAAAACATGCTCGACTATCGTTTTATGTTTTTTAATCGACAGTACGGTACGCTCTCACTCTTCATACTTCCTGTTGTCGGTATCAGTATTTTCATTGCCTTTTATTTTTTAAGCTTCGTCGGTATACACGCACTAGAAAAGCTCTATCAGTTTAGCTCAACACTTACTGCAATTGGTCTCCACGCATTTATCCCTTCTTTCTCTTTTGACTGGTTCTACATAGAAACAAGTGCACCGACTCTCCTTGGACTTTGTTTTGGTCTTTTTATTATTAGCACTATCTTTATTGGCAAGCGTATTTCCGCCGAACGCGTCATTTTTGGGCGCGATGTTTTCTACTACATCATGCTCTACGGCCTTCTCTCACCCTTTTGGTTCCTTCGTGCCGTGTTTAATACTATAACCTCTCGCGAATCAAGTTGGCGCTAACATCTATGAAACTTATGGGGACCAAAAAATATCTTGTAGTTTTTATAATTACGCTGGCAATTTTTATCACCGCTTTTTCAGTTAGCAATTATTTTAATAATAAAAGAATTGCTCAGGTACAAGATATTGCGGACAAAATTAGCATCGACCTTCTTTCTTCCGAAACCCAATTTAGTCTCCTCGCTGAAAGCTCTTGTAAGGACATTAGTGAAGCAACCACACTCTCCGGGGAACTTAACAGCCTCGCTGAAAAGCTTACCTACACTGAAAATGAGCTCGGGAGCAACAGCGAGGAAGTACTTCGCCTCAAGCGCTACTACTCTCTTCTTCAAATTAAGGATTTTCTTCTCACAAAACGTATTAGTGAAAAATGTGGCATTAAACCAGTGGTCATTCTTTATTTTTACTCAAAAGCAGAGGACTGTAAAGAATGCAGTAAAACGGCAGATGTACTCACCTACCTGAGGGGAACCTATCCCGCTGTTCGTGTATACTCCTTCGATTACAATTTTGATCTTGGGGCAATCAAAACAATGATTTCTATTTTTAAAGTGAAAAATACTCTTCCTGCAATCGTGGTTGATGATGAAGTTAAATACCAACTCACCGATCTTGCGAGCTTTGAAAGGGAGATTCCTCAACTTAAAGTATTAGAACTTGAACTCAAAAAAGCAGAGAGTCTTAAAAACGCAACAAGTAGTCCCACAAGTACCTCCACGAAGAGAAACTAGTGACGTATATCTTTTTGTTTTAAATTCTCCTAACTCACGCAAACATAAAAGCACCCCCCTTCGGGGGGTGCTTTTATGTTTGCGTGAGCCACCTCTCGGGCTTGAACCGAGGACCGACGGTTTACAAAACCGTTGCTCTACCAACTGAGCTAAGGTGGCTTATACGTAGGTAACTATACAGTTTTACTATTCTCTGTCTCTTTATGCAACCCTTCTTCTTTTTTTTCTCCGCTTTCCTCTCCCCTCTTTTCACCAACCGCCGCTTTCTTGAACTCTTCAACATCTCTCAAAAAAGCAGAGACAGTGGAGCCTCTCTCCTTAGGGAGAATTTGTCCTTTAATAGAAAGGTATATTTTTGAGGAACGAAAGCGGGTAAGTACAAGACTTACCGCAGCACTTATCCCCCCTACACCATACGCAAACCCTAAGCGTACTGTTTTCCTATTAACAAAACCACTGTAGTGTTTTAACTTTTCAGCATAACGGCGAAAGAAAAGGTCGAGACGGTATCGAAGGAGCGAAAAAGGTTTCGACCCTCTTTTAAGCTCCCATATTTTAAATAAAAATAAAATACAGATCCCCAAAAATGACACCCCAAATAGGTACATGGGCATCATAGTTCTTTAGGCTGAGAGCCGCTCGAAACGAGCTACCTCAATGCGTTCTCCGAATTTCTGTACAGCGGCACTCACGAGCCCGCCAATAGTAATATCAGGGTTTTTAATAAAAGACTGTTCGAGAAGTACCTTATCTTTAAAGTACGCAACAAGCTTGCCTTCAATGATCTTTTCCATCATGTCAGCTGGTTTTCCTTCCGCCTCCTTTGCAAACACTTCACGAGCTGTGGCTTTAGCTTCTTCCCCAATATCAGCGCTACTCAAAAACTCTGGGTTGGTTGCTGCGACATGCATCGCAATATCGCGGGCAAGAGCCCGAAATTCATCGTTTTTAGATACGAAATCAGTCTCACTAAGAAGAAGCACCATCGCCCCAATAGTTCCTGAACTATGAAGATACGAACCGACGGCACCAGAGCCAAGTTCTCGGTCACCTTTTTTAGATGCAATTTCACTACTTTTCTTACTTAAAATAACAAGTGCTTTTGCCATATCACCCTCAGCCTCTTCGAGAGCTTTTTTGCATTGCATAATAGAAATGCCTGTCTGGTCGCGTAGTGTTTTAATGAGTTCAGTGGTTATCATAACTTTTTGATTTAACTATACGCCGCATTACTAAGAACTTTCCCCCCTTACGACCGAAAAGAGTTATGCTGTCGTTGCGATATTCTTTTTTCCTTCTTGATAACTAAGCACGAGTTGATCGATAAAAAAAGTAATACTGCTTTTAAGAGAATCATTCCCTGGTACTGCGTAGGTGACTTCTTTAAGGTTACAGTCTGAGTTGAGGAGGGCGATTATAGGGATACGAAGTATTTTCGCTTCGCGAATGACATTATACTCACGCTTGGGATCGATAACGACAATAGCCGCTGGAAGTTGCTTCATTGAAACAATACCTCCGAAATCCTTAGTAAGACGAGCAATCTCGCGGTCGATAAGGAGGCGCTCTTTCTTAGTATAACGATTAAGTTCTCCTGCCTGCTTTTCAGCTTCAAGACGGATAAGTTTCTCAATACGCTTTTTAATCTCTGGGAAATTAGTAAGGGTTCCTCCGATAAAGCGACCCGCAACGTAGGGCATTGCTATAGCTGATGCACCAATAGTAACGGCTTCTTTTGCTTCATTTTTCCCAGCCACAAAGAGGATTTGCTTTCCTTCTTTACCGAGATTAAAAAGTACCTGCTTAGCAACGACAAGGGACTCGCTGGTCGACTCAAGATCGAATATTTCTACCCGGTTTTTAGCACCAAAAATAAAGGGCGAAATAGATGGATGTCGACGCGACTTATTATAGCCAAAATGAGCGCCGACCTTAAAAAGGGCTTCGACAAGTGGGTTCATTTCTTTAGTATCTTTTTGTGTATCCATAGACAATACAGAGGAGTCTAACAGAAAACCAATCTTTAGGCAAATCCTAAAAAGGGCCTTTTTTGTGGCCTTTTCAAAGCTTTTCTACTTCCTTCTTAGCGATCCAAAACCTCAAGAAAATTAGGGTTAAGGGTACACACAATCTTCTTAGTTACTGAAGCTTTCACTGACTTACCATTGTAACAAGAGAGGATGTAGGTGACTGACCCAGAGGTGTCTACACCCATCCGTGGCGAGACAAATGTACCGTTTGGACCATAGAGTCGAGAAAATCCTGGAGCAGTTACCATACAAGCTGTAGCTGGAGTTGCGTCAAAAGTGACTACACACTGCCCACCCTTCCCTACTGTTTGACTTATTGCTGGGGGACCAGCGGTAGCAGTAGAATCTACTGATCCAGGGATTCTCCCTAGAGTACCACTGTCAGTCGTCCCAACTCCTGGCAAAGAGCCTGTTGGTGTCCCACCAGGAATTCCTGTGGAACCACCTACGCCAACCGTCGGAATAGTACATGACGCATCGTCAGGCACTGGGGCGGAACATGCCTGAGTGCTTCCACAAGGAATAAGCCCCTGGTTCCTAAGACCACAACTATTTGCCCCAGAATTACAACTGCACATTGAGCCGGCTCTAGTTCCCACTACATACGGAGCAGAAACATAATCATAAGAATAAGGGGCAGCACTATTGTAGCCTGTATAATAGACATCATCCTGAACCGCCCTACAAACAACCTGATACGTCACTGGGGAGGGGAGGTTAGGAGTAATAAAGGTTCCCGAAGTAGTTCTGTAAGTACGAGCTGACGACCAACCAGCAGGAATAGAATATGCATAACAATCATAGGGAGAATACATCGTTCCATAGCCTATTCCCCCACCTGAAGCAGGTCCTTGTTGTGTAAAACTCCAATAAAGCGTCGCGGGGGTTCCTGTAGCCACTGGGTTTGGAGAAGCACTCAAAGAAACGACACAATCAGCACTATCGTGTGCATAATTAGATTCGCACGAAGCGGGAAGTGAAAAACCGCCAGCAGAACCCGTCGGCGAAAGAGAAGAGAACCCGAGCTCAACAGAAGTAGCCTTCTGCTCTTCTGATAAAAAACTACCGGAGAAAAGAGTAATGAGCAGTAACATCATTACCCCACAAAAATAAAATATTTTGCGCATACTTTCTTAATATAGTAACACAAAGAAAGAGCTTCATACTGACTTTTCCACCTACGGACCACCAGCTTTTGATTTTGCCAAAGAAAGATTAGCTTCCACTACCTCTATCACATGAGTGAATCCCTCTTTATAAATCGCTGGGTCATTCCCAGGGTACGCCTTGCCCCACTGTGCTGGAGTGAGAGCTTTTAAACGTACCAACCCTTCACTAAGTACAGTAACTGCATCAGTATACTTTTTCTCGTTTATAAGAGCGATGCCAAGTGAATTAAGAAGCCAGGGGTTATAGGGACTATGTATAAGACCGGCGCGAGCAATCGATTCTGCATTTTTGAAATCTCCCATCTGAAAATAGATCCATGAGAGATCGTTGTGTCCCGCCCAGCTCTCCTCCTTATACTTCAAAAATTCTTTAAAATCAGAGACCGCTCCAGGAAAATCTTTTGCATAACCATTTACTAATCCTCGAATATAGTACGAGCGAAAATAATCAGGGTACAAGCGAATTTCCTCATTAATTGCTCTTCGAGCCATGTAAAAATCACCTCTCAAAAAGTAAACGCGAGAAAGCTGATAGTTAAGGCCTGCCAACTTTTTATCACGCTCATACGCTCGATCGAAAAAGAATTCCGCACAGCGTATATTATAGAAAGTTCCGCCAAAGCATGAGTTCCCGACAGCAAAAAGACCCCGAGCGGTGGTTAGGTAATACAACCCTCCCACTACAAAAAAAACAAAAATAAGAATTTTAATCCTTAGCGAAAAAGACTGAGCCATGGGTACTATTGTACTCTATTACTCATCGAGAGTGGAAGTGGAATGTTCTTTACTTGCTAAGGCTCCAATAATTGGCGAAAGTTCCCCACTCATTATTTTCGGTAAATTATGCCATGACTCTTTAATGCGATGGTCCGTAATGCGATCTTGTGGAAAGTTATAGGTACGAATCTTTTCCGATCGATCTCCTGTTCCTATCTGATTCTTTCTGTCGGCTGAGAGTTTTGTAGCATCTTCTTCATCCTTAAGTACCTGGAGCTTTGCTCCGAGAATAGAAAGAGCCTTCTCACGGTTTTTAAGCTGGCTACGCTCCGAGGTCGAGCGTGCATCAACCCCAGTTGGTTTGTGGATAAGACGCACTGCAGTCTCTACTTTATTTACATTCTGCCCACCGGCACCACCTGAGCGAGAAAATTCCATTTCCAAATCCGCTGGGTTAATGACAATCGATGATTTTTTAGCAATCGGTAAAATAACTACTGAAGCAGTTGAGGTGTGGATACGGCCATTTTTTTCTGTTCCTGGGATTCTTTGTACTCTGTGTACTCCTGTTTCATAGCGCAAATCCTTATATACATCTCGCCCGGTGATTTCATATACCACTTCTTTATATCCACCAAGTGCGCTTTTTGATTCGTCAATGAGATGCATCTGCCACTTTCTCAATTCTGCAAAATGTCCATACATGTTTGCCAATTCTTCGGCAAAAAGTGCTGCTTCTTCTCCCCCTGTCCCCGCCCTAACTTCAAGAATAATCTCATTGGGAAACTCAGTATCTCCCTCTTCTTCTTTAAGGAGCTCATTTAATTGAGCGAGTGCCCCTTCTTTCTCAGCCAAAAGACGCCTAAGATCCTCTTCGGCCATTTCTTTAAAACTTGGATCAGAGAGCATCAACAGTGTCTCCTCTATCTGTTTTAATACATCTTCAAGATGCCCCACCATGTATTGAGTTTTTGGATTTTGTTTATAAATTATAAGGTCAATTTCTTCTTTCATATTTTTAATTTTGATTTTCTCTCTTTTCTTTGTTCTTGAATCATGAATCATATCTCACGAATCTTCTTCTTTACTAGTCTAGCAAAAGAAAAACCGTAAAGCTCACGGCCTCACGGTTTTTCTTTTTAGGTCGTTACTTTGACTTTTTCTCTGACTTTTTCTTATCAGAAGCCGCCTGACGATTCTTAAACTTCTCTACGCGTCCTGCGGTGTCGAGCACCTTATCGGTCCCCGTGTAGAAAGGGTGGCAATTACTGCAGATTTCAACAGCGATCTTTGACACGATTGAACCCACAACAAATTCAGCCCCGCACGCACAGGTTGCAACGGCTTTAGAATCAAAAGTTGGGTGAATTTGAGCTTTCATAAGTATAGGTAATTAGACTGATACTCTACCAGAAAAATACAGGTTTGCAACCTTTTTATGTAGACTACACGCCGACCTAATTTTTACGCCGACCTACGCCGACTAAACGCGAAATAAACCACCCAACCATACGAAGGTCCGACCTTTGGAACGAGTGGTATCACCTGTGGCGGGTACTTTCGCAATAGTCATCCGCGGGGGTCACGTTAGCTGTGTTTAGGGAACACTCAGTGTTCCCTAAACTATGAATCTTCTGTTCTTCTACCTCCCCTCCAGTATGTCAATCCGTTTTTGGAACTTATCTGCATGCTCAAGCACTTCATTTCCATAAAAAGCGTAGGCCGGTCTTGTGGCATTTTTCCAACCAGCGAGATAGCGTAATGCCGCAAGACGCTCCGTTTGGCGAATATTATACTTTGCCCCATTATCTGTAAGGAGAAGCCCCGAAGCAAAAAAAGCATCATTTGTGTCCCATGGGTTTGGGGGGTTATTTCCAGTGATCGCACTTATGCGGTTTTTATAAAGCACCCACGTTGAAGGGATAAACTGTGCAGGCCCCATCGCACCTCCAAAACCATACCATGCTTTTTTGGATACTGGCATTACATCAGGATCGAGCCCGAGTTCTCGCGTGATATTTGCAAAAATAGGTTTATCACGTGTAGGATGCATATCAACATTCCAGTTTCCCGTACCTACATTTTTCCCTAAGTTAGACTCTGTCGCAATAATCCCTAAAAGAAATGCCGAGCGAATATTTAAACGTTCTTCTACTTTCTTTGCTAAGGTATACGCCCGCTCAAAAGAAATTGCTGCAGAGCCTTGGAGTTGGAAAAGTTCATTCTTAATTTGGGCTGAGGTAAGTTTTTGTTGGGCAAGTACTTGCTGGTACTGCTTCTCTAAACCTTTCGAAACTTTTAAAATAGTTTGCTTTTCCTTTTCCTGAGTCATAATTCTTGCTTGCTCAAGCTTTTGAAGCTCGAGGAGTTCGCGTTGCTCTTGCCGCTTATCTTCAAGGTTTTGCTTTTCCATCTCTGTCTGATCCCTCGTGTCACTAACCACACCAAGCGAGGTTTGGAGAGATCCTTTTACAGAATGGAGAGCATTTACATTGGCAAAAAAAGAAGAAATGCTCTGCTTTTTTATAAGGACCAACTCCACCACTGAATAATCATCGAGCTCGTTTGTTTTGCGTAATACTTGCGCAAGAGACTCCTTTTCCCGGTCAAGCCTCTTTGAAAGATCACCGATCACCTGTTTTTTTTGCCCAATATCATCAGAAAGATTTTCAATGCTAATAGTACGTGCTCGTATCGAAAGCTTAGCTTCTTTTATTTTCGCATCTAAAATAGCAACATCTCTCGAGAGAGACTCCGATTCTTTCTGGCGTTCTTCTAAAATTTTCTGTTGAGTTGTAATCTGCTTTTCCACATCAGCCAATTGTTGCTGAAGCATTACCCTCCTATCAGCAGAAAGAGACCCACTAGGAGCACTCGTTGCAGCCAAGGAAACTGAGGGTGTCACAATCAAAGAAAGTGCTGACAGCAGGATACTCCCAAGGCCAAGAAAATGTGCCGTCCGCGACAAATATTTTGTATTTAAAAATAGAGCGTTCATAGATTACATAAAGAAACGGAAAACAAAGCGCCTACAGAAAGAAGAAGGAGAGGCTCTGAATCCCTCTCAGCAGTAAGGTGTGCGTAGCATATGAAAAGGGCTTTCATATTTCTGAGCCAACACAATACTATAAGTCCCTGTAGGTTACTCTACAGGGACTTATATTGTATCGTATTTATTCAATTTCTGCAGAAGGCTTAGCCTCTTCTTTCTTACCTTTCTTTTCTACCTCTATAGCAGCAAGGTCAATTGGTGCATCTTCTTTTTCTTCCTTAGCAACAGTAATCGCAGCAATTACTTCATTCTCATCTTCGATAGCAACCACACCTACAGGAAGCACAACATCTTTTACCAAAATCTGGCTCTGGAGTGTGGTGAGTCCTTCAAGATTAATAGTGAGATCATGAGGAAGGTTCTTCGCTTCTGCTTCAACTTCCATTTCATAAAGCACCTTAACGACGATTCCCCCAAGCTTAATTGCAGGAGCCTCACCTTCAAACTGAAGTGGCACTTTTACAGATACTTTCTTCCCTTTTTCAAGAATATAAAAATCAGCATGGCGAACTTCTCCTTTAATAGGGTCAACATCTACCTCATGAATAAGCGCTTCGAGCTTTTTACCGTTTCCTTCAAGTATTACTACTGTAGATTCACCAGCCTTGCGGAAAAGCTTCTTAAAAGCTGAACGAGAAATAGTAATAGGAGTGGTTGCCTCCTTACCACCATAGTAAACTGCCGCCATGCGGTCTCCCTCGAGGCGAGCGGTAGTTTTACCCAAAATATCGCGATTTTCTATAGTTAATGTGAGTTCGCTCTGAGACATAATAGGGAGAAGTATACCTAAAAAAAGAGCCTTGGCAAGGGGTTTGAGGGCCCGGGTAGCTTTCTATACCATAACATCTACGACCTTCGAAATACGAAGAGCCGCCTCTCCGTTTTGCTCAGGATTAACGAGAAGTGTCACCACCAGAGTTCTCTCTCCCTGTTCAGTAATTAATTTTTCTACTTCATCCCGAAGCGAAGGGAGTGCTGTTGGTCCGAGTGCCCCTCCCGGCAAAAGCATCTCGAGAGAACCATGAGTATTCAAATGTTCTTTATGTTTTTCTAAATAGCGCAGGACCTCTCTGGCCAATTCCTTGACTTCAACAACCAACTCAGGACTCACTCGCTCGAAATATTCCATACTATCGTATTCCGTTAAATAACCTAAGACGTTTAGTCACTACTTCCTGCATTGCAGTAAGCGCTGATTGCATGATCTTATAAGGAGCCACTTCATCGTGATGTGCCGTGAGAAAATCACGCACTGCATCTCGATAGGCAACGCGGATCTCTGTATTGATATGTACAATAGAAACTCCTGATTGTATAACTCCTGTAAAATCTTCATCCACTGTTCCCGATCCCCCATGAAGTACGAGCGGAACTCCTGCAGCTTCGCTAATCTCTTTGGTGCGTTCTATATTAAGACGCGGATCTTTTACATTGCGAAGCATACCGTGGATATTGCCGACCGAGGGAGCAAAAAAATCTACCCCTGTTTCTTCCACAAATCGCTTCGCTTCCTCTGCAGTAGTAAGATTTACAAGCGATACTCCTTCTGGAATTTCATCTAGTACTTTTGAGGAAGTACCAATATACCCGAGTTCTGCTTCAACCATAACTTCCCTTCCTGAGGCTCTGGCATAGTCCACACACTGCTTAGCAATTTTGACATTTTCTTCAAAAGGCAATTTTGCTCCATCAAAAATAACTGAGTCAAAACCCGCATCGATCACCTCTTTCACCCGTTCAAATGAATACGTATGGTCTGCATTAAGATAAATCGGGTAATCAAACTCTTTGGCGATACTGCGCACCAGTGCGACGACCTGAGGGATACCAATAAAATCTCGCTCACCTTCTGATACACCGATTATGACTGGCAACTTAAGAGATTCTGCGGCGCGAAAAATTGCCCACAATCCTTCAAGATTACTAATATTAAAATGTCCTACCGCGACACCCCTTTCCTTGGCATCGAATACTGTTTCTTTAAGTGTTTTTTGCATCTGTGTATTTTAACACAGAGAGAATCCTTGCTCCTATGTTAAAATTTACCCATGCCTCCTTCATCTTCTTTACAAAAACAATTAGACTTCGTTGCAATTGGCGATATTGTTACTGACGCCTTCATTCGCCTCCAGGATGCAAAGATCCACTGCGCTGTTGATAGGGAAAACTGTGAGCTCTGTATGCGTTTCGGCGACAAGATTCCTTACGAGTTTGTTGAGGTTTTAAACGCAGTTGGTAACAGCCCGAACGCGGCCGTCTCTGCTTCACGTTTAGGTCTCAATACTGCTCTCGTCACTGACTTAGGAGACGATGATATCGCTCACTCGTCGCTTACGACCATTAAAGGAAATGGTATCGACACTTCTTTTGTATCTCTTCATGAAGGTATGAAGAGTAACTATCACTATGTACTTTGGTATGAAGATGACCGCACTATTTTGGTAAAGCATTTTGACTACCCCTACTCTTTTCCTGAAGTAGGGGATCCCAAATGGCTCTACCTAAGTTCCCTTGGTGAACAATCGCTTCCCTATCACCACCAGATAGTTGAGTATCTTAAGAAAAACCCGAAGACGAAGCTTGCATTTCAGCCAGGCACTTTCCAAATGAAACTTGGGTTTAGCAAGTTGCGTGAACTCTATCAGCGTACAGAACTTTTTTTCTGCAATGTTGAGGAGGCTCAGCGAATGCTTCAAAATGAAGAAAGGTCTATTGGTCGCCTGCTCCACTTAATGAGAGACGAGGGACCGAAGACTGTTGTTATTACCGACGGACCGCGAGGAGCTTACGCCTATGACGGCAAAGAAATGTGGTTTATGCCCCCCTATCCCGATCCTAAGTCTCCCCTCGAACGCACGGGAGCAGGAGATGCATTTGCCTCAACACTGACTTCAGCCCTTGCGCTTGGTAAATCACTTGAGGAAGCTATCATGTGGGGTCCTATTAACTCAATGTCTGTTGTACAATACGTCGGTGCGCAAAAAGGACTCCTCAAGCGCGGCGACCTTGAAAACTTTCTTGCACATGCTCCTACTAACTACAAACCGAAAAAGATAGTAGAATAAACTTATGAAATTACGACCAATTTTTGGGATACTCTTTATACTCTCTCTCGGTTTAGCGATCTATGAGCTAGCGTACTCTCCTTTTAAATTCGTCAGGTAAACGACCAATCTCCATCTTTCTTTCTCTAAATTTAGATGGAGCTATGATAACAATGAGGGAATCTTCCTGGCGCGCTTTATTATCGAGCCACAAGACTTTGATCTCATGAAAGTTAAGGGAGGGTTTCAATATGAGATAAGAAAAGATAACCCACACTACACACAACTCCGTACCTATAGAAATATATTAGGTATCCCCGCTATTTCTACCGACGATGACCCTTCCGTCACTGTTAAGATTGCTTACAAGAATGATGTTAATTATCCCTGGGTCGCCTATTATGACAAAACAAGCAAGACCATGTGGATCACCATTACCTACCCCTATACCTTCACTGCTGCGCGATAAAAAGAAAAAAAATACTTTCTTGCAATAACTTTCTGTACTGCTTTTTTATAGGAGTGACTCCTATGCCATAATGCTTAAGAGTTCGGGTTTCTACCCACCAAAACTTTCTGTTATTTTCTCATAATAACTTTCTTAACAGCCTCCTTAATGTGTGAGGCTCCCATACCGTAGTGCTCTAAAAGTTCAGACGGTGTTCCTGATTGGCCAAACTGATCATCTACTCCTATAAACTCTTGCGGAACGGGGTAGTTTTTTGAAAGACACTCTGCCACCGCGCTTCCCATTCCTCCACGTATTTGATGCTCTTCTACCGTAACTACTGCACCCGTTCTTTTAGCTTCACGAATAATCGTCTCCTCATCGAGTGGTTTTATTGTTGCAAGATTTACTACAGTGGTAGCAATTCCCTCTTTCTCAAGTTCACTCGCAGCAACAAGTGCTTTATGGACTAGCGCTCCTGTCGCAACTATTGTTGCGACAGGTTTCTCAGTATCAAAATAGACTTCAGCTTTGCCAATACTAAAAGGAGTGTTAAGTGTGGTAATAACAGGAGTTCCTTCACGAGCAAGGCGTAGATAGGCTGGTGTGGTGGTTTGCGCAAGTGCTAAAGTGGCTTTCTTAGCCTCGAGAGCATCGCACGGTGAAATGACCATCATATTCGGGATCACTCGAGTAAGAGCAATATCTTCAAGTGCTTGATGTGTTGCACCGTCAGGCCCCACCGAGACTCCCGCATGCGAGCCGGCGATTTTTACATTGGCATTATTATAACAAATAGTAGTACGTATCTGCTCCCAGTTTCGCCCTGGACTAAACATGGCGTATGAAGAGATAAAGGCGATTTTTCCCATCGCAGCCATACCGGAGGCAGTCGAAGCTAAGTTTTGCTCACCTATTCCTATTTGTATAAAGCGGAGTGGAAACTCCTTTTTGAATAAATGCATCATGGTTGACTCGGTAAGATCCGCACAAAGCCCCACCACCCGCTCGTCTTTTTTGCCAGCCTCAAGAAGACCCTCTCCAAAACCCTTACGGATAGGCACCATTTCGACATCCTTGTCGAACACTTTTGTATTGAGTTTTAAATATGAGTTCAACATACAATTTTTAAAAACATTTTATATCTTTTCTGCTCTTCCAGCGTAAAGTTAGCATTGCCCCGCGTTTAGTCCGCATAAATTATTGATGTTCACTCATAATCTGACCTCGTAAGGTTCGTAGTTCTCTTAGCGCCATTTCAGCCTCTTCTTTTTTAGGAGCCTTCCCGTGCCACTCAGGGCGATGCTCAAACTCTGCTATCCCTTTCCCAGGAATAGTGTGGGCAATGATGACTGAGGGCTTCTCAAAAACTGATTGTGCTTCATTAAAGGCTCTGTCTATCGATGCGATATTGTGCCCGTCGATTTCTTCGACGTGCCAGTTGAAGGCTTCCCACTTAGCGCGCAGTGACTCCAGTGGCATCACGTCCTCAGTAAAGCCGTCAATCTGTATATTATTGCGATCAATAATTGCCACTACGTTATGAAGCTTTTCTTTCCCCGCCAGCATCATGGCTTCCCAATTCTGCCCCTCATTAAGCTCCCCATCTCCCAGAAAACAGTAGAAAAACTTTTCTGTTGCTCGGCCAAAATCTATCCTATCAGCAAGTGCCATACCTACCGCCTGAGAGAGCCCCGAGCCGAGGGGGCCTGAGGAAGTCTCGAGTCCGGGAAGTGCTTCTCGATGAGGGTGCCCTTGAAGACGCGATCCAAACTTTCGCAACGTCTTTAATTCTTCTTTAGGAAAATATCCGGCGTAAGCCATCGTCGTATAGAGCACTGGGCAGATATGGCCATTGCTTAAGATAACACGGTCTCTTTTGTCCCACAGTGGGTTTTTAGGGTCATAACGCAATGTATGAAAATAAAGAGTGGTAAAAATATCTGTCATACCTAAGGGGCCTGCAGTGTGGCCTGAACCAGCGATAAGGAGCATTTCGATAATCGACTGACGAATATCATTTGCGGCAAGTTCTAACTCTTTTATTTTTTCATCGCCAAGGTGTTGCATATAAAAATTACATTCCCTCTAAGTTTACTATAGCTTCACCAATATTCTGCGCAGTTAAGATGTATGAACCAGACACAAGGCGAGTCGCTCCGGCACTAATGAGCTTTGGGGCACTTACTTCATTTACCCCCCCATCGATACTAATCGATAATTCCGGAAATTCCTTGTGAAGCTGAGCCACCCTTTCAACCGTTTCAGGAGCAAAACTTTCTCCTTGAAAGCCAATGCGTTTTATGCCCATTATCTGTACCCCATCAAGAAGTGGTACGAGCAGAAAAATCTTCTCAAGGGGGGTTTCGTGTCCTACCGCAAGTACCACTTCGGGAGCTACTGCAACATCCTTAGGATAGCCATAGGTATCACGAATTCCTTCTATGATTGTCTTTATATCCGGACTACTTTCAATATGGAGAATAACACGACTCGCTCCCGCTCGTATCCACTCGAGCGCACTTTCTTTAGGGGTTGCGACCATAAGATCGATTTCGTAGTTAATCGTATCCCAAAAAGGAAAGCCGTACTTCTCATCGGCAACATCCTTAAGTTCTCCCTTCTCATTCTGATAGGGCCACGTTTTAGCAGGAACAAACTTTCCATCCATAATATCGAGCTGCACTGTCTCAACATAAGGAGCTACACGCGCAACAGTCGACTCGAGGTCGCTCCAATCTTTTGGCATTATCGCAGGGATTATTTCAATAGCTAGATTATTAGGCATTAGATTATTAGTCGTTAGATTTAATTTTTCGAATGAGAGTATTCAGTAGTTTCATTACTTCTTTTAATTTTTCTTCCACCTCATTAAAATTGAGCTTCGAAATAGTAGCAAGTTGCTTAGCTATAAAAACCTGTGTCTCGAGCTCTCATCCAGACCCAAAAGCAATTTGCAGGAAGTGCGCAAATTCCTTTTGGGTCCCACACAGTTTACCTTCAGCAATATTTAGAAGGAATAGAAACCGCCGCTCGTCTCATTTGGGAAACTAAATCAAGCCGCTCATCTTTGGAAAAGACTTGGTTAAATTATACACTGCTACTGCCAATGCGGTAGCCTTCTGCCAAACAGTTAAATCTTTGTATATTTGAAACATCTTAAGCTAATGCCTAAAGCCTACTACCTAACAACCTTCTTTGCCCATCTAATTCACTAATCCTTCTAATTATCTAAGCACCTAATCTTCCCTCATTCATCTAATTTACTTATCCTCCTTCTGTGCCTCTCTTCTTCATTAAACTTTGTTTCGAGCCACATCTTTACGGTCGCTTCAGCTTCAGACTGATTCAAGAAGCGGGCACCGAGAGAGAGAACATTTGCATTATTGTGTTCGCGTGAGAGACGGATAATTTCTTCGGTACCCCCATAATAGACTGTAGCGCGGATTCCTTTATACCTATTTACCATCATCGCCTCGCCTTGTCCTGAACCACCGAGGATTATTCCCCGAGTAGCGCCTGGATCACGTAACACCTCTTCAGCAACAAGTCTCACATAATCTGGATAGTCGTCATTTTGATCGAGTGAAAACGGTCCCTTATCAACTACGGTAAATCCGAGTAACTTCACGTATTCAGCCAAATGCCCTTTGAGCTCAAAGCCTGCATGATCTGATGCAAAATAGACGGTGAATGCCATAGAAAATTATTCTATTGGAAGAAGTTTTTTTCCCGATTCCGAACGCATTATTCGAAGGAAGGTCTTGTAAATGTCACCATTACCAGTAATATCAGTCGCGTATACTTTTGCATTTTTTTCATACGACGCTTCATCATTCCTTGATATCTCAATAGCTATACGTCCAAGGTCAGCTATCAAATCATTTGGACTTTGGCTTTCACCACTTCTTGTGAGAATAGTCTCGTATTCACTCAGAATATCATACATTTCCTGTAGGCCTTTTACTGTACGCAATTTTTCTGCGCACTGAGTGGGATCAAATTCCCATCCATTCAAAGCTTTTCTTTCTATGTTCATATAAATTATTTACTGTACATTTTAATTGCTAATACGTGCTCGACAAGCGCGTGCGTATACCCAACCTCATTGTCGTACCAGGCACATACCTTCACTAAGTTTCCATCAACCACTCGGGTGAGTCCGAGATCAGCAATTGAAGCAAAGGGACTCCCGACAATGTCCGAAGAAACCAGTGGCTCGTCAGTATAGGAAAAAACCTTCTTCCATCGTTCCTCCCCAGCCGCATTTTTAAATAAATTATTTATTTCCTCAACTGAAGTCGGGCGCTTTGCAATAAATGTAATATCGGCGATAGAACCAGCCGGAATCGGCACACGCATCGAAATGCCGTCAAACTTCCCTAAAAGATCAGGGATGGCTTGTGTGACCGCTATCGCTGCTCCTGTTGAAGTCGGCACAATGTTTTGCGCCGCGGCTCGTCCCTCTTTCCAGTCTTTCTTTGAGGGACCGTCGACTATCGACTGACTTGCAGTATAGCCGTGCACCGTTGAAAGCACTGCTTTCTCAATACCGATAGCTTCGTGCAGTATTTGTATGACGGGGCTCGATGCATTCGTGGTGCAGGATGCATTCGAACTGATAGCAACATCAGCAAGTGCACTGTCATTAATCCCCATCAAGACGGTTGCGCCAACCCCAGGAGCTGACTGATCTTTTACGGGGGCTGTAATAACCACACGCTTTGCTCCCGCATCAAGGTGTACCTTTGATTTTTCAAAACTTGTATAAAGACCAGTGGACTCAATAACCACATCAACACCCAAAGTTCCCCAAGGAAGCTTTGTGGGTTCTCGCTCACTTATAAAAACAATGCGCTTTCCGTTTACTATAAGAAAATTTTGAGGACGCTCTCCCTCACTTTTCTCAGTCGTTACCTCAAGACCACTACGACCATACACCGTGTCGTACTTAAGAAGGTAGGCAAGATTGTCGACGTCTCCCAAGTCATTGATAGCAATAATGTCTATTTCCGCATGCTTACTCGCGACCTTAAAAAAGGCTCGCCCAATCCTACCAAAACCATTGATTGCAACTTTTAGTGCCATAGAAAAAATACGTTACTGTTAGAATACTTTTATTATACCAGCTGGCCTAGGTGATTCCTAAAGTAAAACTTCATCTTAGGTTCGGTTCATTCCCTTTGGTTTAAAGTAGGTCGTAGTAGAAAATTTATAATTTTATTATAGTAGTTTCATTATGACTTCTTTAAGCACTTGCGGATTAGCTGAACCTTTAGACTTTTTCATCCCCTGCCCGACTAAAAATTGAAGTGAAGATTCTTTACCAGCCTTATATTCTGCGACCGCTGCTTCGTTTTCAGCTATTACTTCTTCGGCAATCTTTTTAAGCACCCCTTCATCACTTTGCTGGAGGAGTCCTCGCTCTTTTGCGAGAGTTTTTGGATCAGAGTCGGTTTCAAAAAGTATAGAAAGAAGGTCTTTTGCACCACGTGATGAGATTTTATTTCCCGCTACCATAAGTATGAGCGTTGTAAAATGTCTTGGGGTAACCTCAAAAGCTTTTCCGGTATTTTTTACTAACCCCGCTAAATCAGAGCTGATATAGTTTGCGGCCAAGAGGGATAGTTTCACATCGTTTAACTGTTTTGAGACTTCATCAAAAAAATTTCCGTAGACCTCATCACTTACATACATATCAGCATCCTCTTCTTTAAGTCCGAGAGCCACATACCGCGCTCGTCGTTCCTGTGGTAACTCAGGTATTTCTTTGCGTAGCACTTCTTCAGAAAACTCAGGAACTTCTTTAAGGTAAAGTTTTGGCAAATCGGGGTCAGGGAAGTAGCGATAGTCATTGGCATTTTCTTTTTTACGCTGACTAAAAGTTTTTTGTTTAGTCTCATCCCACCCGCGTGTCTCTTGGACAACGCTCTCCCCACGATCAAGTAAGTCAGCTTGACGCTCCCTCTCATAGGCGATAGCGCCCGCCACCGCACGAAACGAATTAATGTTTTTAATTTCGACTTTAGTGCCGAACGTTTTCTCTCCTTCGGGAGCAATAGAAATATTGACCTCAACGCGCATCTGCCCCTTTTCCATATTAGCTTCTCCTGCGCCGATATAGCGAAGAAGTAGTTGCAACTCTTTGCCAAAGCGTACGGCAGTTTCTGCGTCATGGATCACTGGCTCGGTTACTAGCTCCATCAAAGGCACTCCTGCACGATTGTAATCAATAAGCGAAAAATCTCCCTGGTCGTGAGAGGAGCGTGCAGTATCCTCTTCAAGGTGCACACGAGTAATTTTTACTCCCCCAAGCTCTCCCCCTGAAACAAGCGGGTAGAGATACTGACTAATTTGATACCCTTTTGGAATATCAGGATAAAAGTAATTTTTGCGATCAAACTCTGTAAAGTCAGCAAGCGTACCATTGACCGCGACACCGACCTTAAGCACTTGCCTTACTGCTTCTTTATTTATAACCGGTAAGGTCCCGGGATGAGCCATACAAATGGGGCAAATGTTTACATTCGGACGTTTTTCTTCAGAATCATTGGCACTATTACAAAACATCTTAGTTCTGGTCTTTAATTCCGCATGTACCTCGAGTCCGATAGTTGGTATATATGTTGTCATAGTTTCAATCTAAGCATGTTTACCCGCCACAGTTCTTACGAACGGTGGGCACTTCGGGCCAAATTGTAGGAATATACGTAGTCATAAACGCTATCATTTAATTATACAAAACTCCAACCCAAAAAGGAAAACTTATTATTTTTCACTTACTTCAGGCGCTTTTTCCTTTTCCTCCAAAAGTGCCACCAGGTTTTCGGTTAATTTCTTTACCTCCCCATCATCCAAAATACTTACTGCAAAAACCTCTTTACTTAATTTTTTAGCTTCTTTTATTTTTGCCGCAACAGCGTCTTTACTGACCATATCAGTTTTAGTCAGAAGAATTACTTCTCGCTTTGAAATAAGTTCTGGAGAGTATTTACGAAGCTCCTCACGCACGGTCATATAGGTTGCTGTAAGATCTTCATCCTCAAGTGAAATACAATGGAGAAGCACCCGTGTACGAGTAATATGTCGCAAAAACTGATGCCCTAATCCTCTTCCTTCACTTGCCCCTTCAATAAGTCCCGGAATATCAGCAAGAATGAGGCCATAGAGATTCCCGAGGTTTGGCTCAAGAGTCGTAAACTGATAGCTTCCGATTTTTGCTTTGGCATTGGTGAGTGCATTAAGAAGACTCGACTTCCCTGCATTTGGAAGCCCGATAAGTCCTGCATCAGCTATAAGACGGAGCTCAATTGCAAAATCACCCTCTTCGCCGTCTTCGCCAGGCGTCCACTCGGTTGGAGAGCGGTTAACTGAACTCTTGAAATGCTCATTACCTAAGCCGCCATTTCCGCCATGGAGGAGTAATTCTTTCTGTCCGTGTTCAAGTATTTCTACCTCTCTCCCTGTTGTTTCGTTTTTTATCGTTGATCCTACCGGAACTTCAAAAAGGAGATCTTCTCCCATCGCACCCTGTTGCTTGTTTTTAAAACCAGGCTCGCCATCTTTGGCAGCATAATCTTTTACGTTACGGTAGCGCGCCAAGAGTCCGAGGTCACGCACTCCGACAGCATAGACATGTCCGCCACGGTTACCATTTCCGCCAGACGGTCCTCCAAGTTGGATACCTCTTTCGTGGCGCCAACGAACAACCCCATCGCCCCCGCGACCGGCTTTCAAATGAATCTTCATTTCGTCAATAAATGCCATAAAGATAGGTAGTTTGGCTTTAGGCACTAGGCTTTAGAAATGCCGAGAGGACCAAAAGATAAAGCCACATTACCTTAAATAAGCCTTATTCTCAAGCACCCTCCCTTATAAAATCACATCAATAACCGTCTTTGCTGCAGAGACCACAAGCGAACCAAGGAGTGCGGCAATAAATCCTGATACCACAAAACCAGGCACAATAAGGGACGCCCCCCAGAAAAGAAGTGCGTTAATAACAAAGGTAAAGAGGCCTAAGGTAATGAGAGTGATGGGAAGCGTCAGAAGCACAAGGATCGGACGAATCAGGATATTGAGAACACCCAAAACAAGAGAAACGATGAGGGCAGCAGTGAACCCAGTTACTCCAATACCAGGGATGAGTGCATACTGCGCCATAAAAAAGATGACGAGTGCAATAAGGACGAGACGTGCAACTATTTTCATAGAATAAAAATTAATGAGTAACAAGTTTACGATCAGCCCGCTCTAAGATGATCGACTCAAGCCATTGCATAATCGCTTGAGCACCAGAGAGGACAAGACCGGCCAAAAACGCTGAGAGAAATCCATCTACCATATACTGCGAGTGATCCATAAACTGGCTGATAAAATACAGCATTCCTGTATTAAGGATCACTGCAAAAAGAGTCAGCGTAAGGAGTACAACGGGAACATGAAGGGTTACCAAAAATGTACGCGTTGCTATCCCTAAAAGCCCCAACAGACTTGCAACAACCAGTGCATTGTAAAACCCTGAAACAAAGAGCCCTGGTATCGCATTATAAGTCGCCAAAAGATAAATCACCGTAGTGGTAAAAAGAAGATGAAAAAGAATACGTTTTGGTTCCATAATTAGTCTCTTGCGTGCAGGCTGATTATCTCATTGTTGCTCTGCAGGAGTATTGTCACACAAAAAAGAAGCATTGAAGCAAAGGCGGACAACACACAATAAATACAGAACGCTCCAATAATAAAGCCTTGTAAGTAAATAAAGTAAATAGAAAAAATAATGCCTATAATCCCCCCAAGGAGTAAGAATTTTTGAATGAGTGTGCTCCAAAATTTTCTATACAAAAGAAAGAGTACGAGTATCCCCCCATAAAAAATAAGCCCGAAGGTAGGAAGTGGGATACCAAAGACATGCGAGTATGAACTTTTTGCTACAGTATTACATCCTTCAAAAATAAGGCAGTTAATAGGGCTTGCGGTAACATACTTGTAGAAAAGAAACCCCGAGTCAAGAAGTCCGAAGAGAGCGAGTACGACCCCTGACCACCATACTGAAGAAGTTTTTTTGTTCATATTATTTTTCTTTATGGAGCTCTTGATGATGCAGTGCTTCAAGTCTTAAAACAACATCTTTAAGATCAGCCACTTCTTGTCGTACCTCTTGAAGTACACTCCCTTCTCTTGAAAGTTCACTTTGTAAACGCTTGAGCACACCCCCCTCACGACTAACTTCTTCCTCTGTTTTTTCGATTAATTTCTTTTCTCGCTTAAGTCCAGAAATGAGGATTGTATCACCCACAAAAAACGAGGTGAAAAGTCCCGTAACAAGCAACACTAGTGTACTCACTATGAGCGAATAAACATACGAAATCCCTTGGCCTGTATCAGTAAAACCATGGTCTGCAATCCCCCATACCCCTCTCCAAAAGATAACAAGCGATGTTCCAGCAATGAGGGAGTATATAATCGGATAATGAGAAAGCTTAGCCCGAACCCTATCCTCCAGGCGATCGAAAAAATGATAAATTGGTTTCATAAATATGGTAAAATTATAACACAGTCTCTTTCCTTCTTTTACTTCGCCTCTTCAGGTATGCTCGAACCAAAAAACCAAGTACCACAAGCGATATGAGGGAGAAAATGTGACTTTGTACCATTTGTATTTTTACAATATGGGCCTTGTAAAGATGCCCTAATTGCCACCCCAAAAAACCTAAAATGGTTGCCCGTACAAAAATACCAAGAAAAGTAATCAGAATGAACTTGAAAGGATTCCACCGTATTACTCCATAAAAAGCATTCACCACAGTACTCGGGAAAAATGGTACCGCCCGAGCAAAAAAAACAAAAACTTCGTCATATTTCCCTTTTGAAAAACGAGTATGTAATGCAAGTACATCCTCCCAATTAAACCGCAAGTACTTTCCAAAACGGTCAAGCCCTGTTTTACCAAAACGATAACAGAGTCCATACACAATGAGTGTTCCGAGAGTAAAACCGGTAGATACGGGAATAACCACCTGTGTAAAAAATAATGCTATCGAATAGGGAGTAATGGGGTAACCACCGAGAGCAAAAAAACCGCCTGCTACCACCACGATTGTTGCTGCTACTGGCGCAAATAATTCCTCAGCAAAGGCCGCAAGAAAGATCCCCACTGCCCCATAGGTAACAACGATATTCTGTATTACTCCAAATAGTGCAAGGGGATCCATTGTAAAAATAGGGTTACTGAACCACTGTTGAAGTTGTAGTTTTCTGTTTAGCGATTGCTTCTTTCACAACCAACTTAAATTCCTCAAGACTTCCTGGGCTTTTTATTTTTACCCCATTAAGGAAAAATGATGGCGTCCCTTCTACCCCAAGCTTGATACCCGCCTTGTAACTTGCGGTGATTTTTGACTTAATCGCCGGATCCTTACTATCTGTTTCAAAACGAGTAAGGTCGAGTGAAAGATTTTTCGCATATGTTTTGAAAATCTCAGTAGGATCTGAGAGCTCTGACCAATCGCTCTGGTTCACATACAACACATGGTACATATCCCAGAACTTACCTTGCTTCCCCGCTGCTTCAGACGCAAGTGCTGCAGGGATCGCATTTTTATGTTGGTTCAGTGGTAAATGACGGAAAGCAAAAGTTATTGAAGGACCAACTTCTTTAAGGAGATCACTCACAATTGGATAGTACTGCCCACATGCTGGACACTGAAAGTCTCCATACTCCAAAAGCACTACCCCTGTGTTGGTTCCCTTAGTCCAATCCGACACGTCAAGAGTTAGTGTAGGGAGAGGACCACCATCGACAGTCTTATTTTTTACATAGACTGCAACACCAACAAACCCCACAAAAAGAAAAATAATGGCAAAAACAAGATAGGTGCTTCGATTCATAACATTAAGCAATTAATACTAATACAAATAAATATCACCATTTTAGCAGGTTACCAGAACTTTGCCAGTCTGCACTATGAAGTAAGAGTCGCTGAGTTCGTTTCAAAATGAGCTCGCATTTTTCCTCCACACTTCATCAACATCGATATAAAGCTTGATCTCATTTTATCTAGATCCGCAATAGAGAGACTGTCTGTTACCGTGTGATCACTCATTATGAGTTAGCTCCTCATTCCCCCACGTCTTCTAAAGTACATAACCCCTCAAAAGACTACTTACCACCTTCACTAATTTCATCCACAATACTCTCTAAAAACTTATCGACTTGAGCAATAGTATCTTGGAGGCGCTTTACAGCTTCCTTCTCCTTTGGGGTTAATATTCTATCTTTAGATGTTTTCTCGAATTCTAAAAGCTGATCGGTTGCTTCGTCCGAGAGAACTGTAAATGCCTTGTGAATTCGCGTCTTAGTTTTTTCTAACTTCGCATTAAGATTACCCCGCAACGCAAAGAACTTATGCCATCCGTAATAGATGATGAGTATCAGTACTACCAAGAGCCCTACCAGTGGAACGAGCATCGAAAGCAATGATGTTGTGTAAGATCCAATCTGGACAATAACTGGTTTGGAAATTGAAATAGAAACTTTATTCGAAGAAGCTATTACCATGCCATTACTTCCAAGTACTTGCGACTGCAAAGTGTACTCACCGACAGTTTCAATAACGGAGCTCTTAAAATAATAGTTTCCGTTATTATCAGAAGGAACCTTAAAAACCTCGACGCGCGCGTCAGGCGAGGTTACTGACACACTTACTACTGTATTTTGTATTGAGGTGTGCCCAAGAGCCTCAATACTTTTACCAACATTTACCTGTTTCGGGTATGAATCCCATACTATGCTGTCTGCCTTATCAATATAGACACTGCCTGTTGCCTTAGCCTCATTACCAGATTTATCATACGCCTTCACCAAAATAACATGATCACCGACTGAAGTGGAACCGAGGGTGTACTGGGCTTTTCCAAATGAATCTGGAACAACATTCACTGGGGATCCTCCGTCTACTTGTACTACATAACGATCAACACCAGAGAGTTTGTCGGAAGCGCTCAGAGCTATAATCGTGTGACCCAAACCATCCTTTGAGTTTTCTATAGAAATATTTGCTGGAGGCGTAGTATCGATCTGTATTTTGAAGTACGACGTTGGCGACCACTCATCACCTTTCTCATATCTAATATTAAAATACCAAATACCATCTTTAAGCGAAGGGACATCCTTACTTGTTATGGGGGGGTCGTACGAAACTGTTGGTTTAGATCCTGCACGCGAACTAAGAAGTGTCTGTATGGTGGTGGCGTCGCTTGGAACGCTCCAGTTTAATGTTACATCTTTTTTTGAATACCATTTACCTTCGTCAGGATGAGTAGAGGAGGTTATTTTTATTGTACCCAATGTTTGACTCGTGGTGACTTTGGGCGTAACTTTTTTTGGAGCACTCTGAGCTTTATCCTCAGCTGAAACAATAGTAATGCTTGCGTTACTTTTTCCACTGAGCACATCCGTACCTAAACCATCATTTAACCTTACTGAGGACTCTCCTACTAAAATCGAAGCTAAACCAGCACTCTTAGTTCGAAACGTAATAGACACTGCCTGGCCGGACGAACCCTGGAAACCAGGATTCGGAACTCCCCCGTTAAACGTCACCCTTCCTGCAGCATTATCAAAACTTGGATTCTCTACCCACAAAGAAAAAATAGATGATTTGTTATCGACAGAGATAACCTGTAATAAATCGGTAGGAAATTGGATGACGGAGTCGGCATTATTTATCACCTGACTTTGTGTATTTACCACAACACTGACCGTGACAATGTTGCCTACAGAAATCATTGAGCTATTTGGTACTATTGAGAGCGTCGCCGCAGAAGCGCTTGATACAGAAAAAATAAAAGCTCCGAATGAAAACAAAAAGAGTAGATATGCGCGATAATGCTTCATGTTATTTTTTATTTTTTAGGAAAAAGGTAACTACTCCATATAATACTACGGACAAAAGCAAAATAGATAGCATGAGCACATCGTTTGAATAGAAGAATGTTTCTGATGAATGAATTTTTATTGTTTTAGTTTCTCCTATGACAGTATCCACTGTCCCCTTACCGTCATTTATATATGCAGTAATATTTTGCGGACTCATAACGAGAGTGCCTTCTTTTTTTATACTCAGTACTATTTTAAATAATGATGCACTCCGAGAGTTAAAGCCTCCTGGCTCACCACCGGTAAAGGAAATTACATCTCCCTCCTTCGAAAAAAGAGGTTTGTTTGCCCACAATGAAAGAACAGAGTCGTCAGAGGTTATTTCTTTAATTTCATACGAATGATCATATGTATTCAGATTTATATTACCTTCGACAAGATTTATTTGCTTACCCTCAGTGTCCAACTTTACAGTGATCGTTACTGTATCACCAATGGTTGGATGGGCATTGTCGGAATCAAAGTGGACAGTCGATGCAAAAGAAAATGCGGGGGAAAAAAGTATAACTATCGTAATGATCATTTTTTTATACATATGTTTTATCTATTATTTTTTACCCCACTGGTACAAGAGTATCGAAAAATCAACTGAGTCGACCTTCTTGTCGCCATTGATATCGACTTTTGGATTCTTAAATGGATGAGGGGTCTTCCAAAACGCAAGGAGTATGGAGAAATCAATTGAGTTTACTTTTCCGTCACCATTAAAGTCAGCGGTTAATGTCCTTACTGGTACTGCGGCTTGAACTGGAATAAACGGAGCAAAACCTCCCCCTCCACCACCTCCCCCTCCACCACCGCCACCTCCACCACCGCTTGTCTGTGCAGCTGCTGGTGTGGCAACACTTGAAGCGGTAGAAGTTGCCCCGACACCAACACTATTTATTGCAGCAACCTTGAATGTATAACCTGTGCCGTTAGTAAGCCCAGTAAAAGTAAGGTTGGTGGTGACACCTCCAACTGCCCGCGTGGTTGCACCTATTACTCCTACTGCGGGAGAGATACCGTTATTTGCAAAGACAGCGACATAGTAATCAGTGAGTGACGAACCTCCGTTTGAAACTGGGGCAGTCCACGAGACAACACTTTGACTATTTGCATCTGAAGTTGCAGTGACGGATGTTGGGGCACCAGGGACAATGACTGCACCAGATGTAGCTGTAAATGACTGATTCGCAGCTGAAGAATCAGAACCAAATTGCACATTTATATGGAAATAATAATTACCTGCAACTGGAACGGTTGAGGTAAGTACCGTATCAAAATTAGCCCCTGGTTGAATAAGTTTAGCGGCTGTTGAACTAAAGACATCATTTCCACCTCCACACAAGTTTAGTACCGAGTCGGTCACACACCACGTGTACTGATATTCGTACGCAACAGAACCTTCGTTTGTAATTCGAACATTTGTATCGATATTTGGAGTAGTCAAATTACTAAAGCTCTGAATGAGGACTTGCGCGGGTGAGCCTGGAGTTGCAGTCGTAATTGATGATGCTGAGCCGGTGCCGACTATATTTTTAGCTTTAACGCGGAAGTCATATGCATTGTCATTAGAGAGACTTGTAACGATAGCTGACGGGGTTGTGCTTAGACCATCGGCAAATACCGCCCACACACTTCCACTTGAAAGTTTATACTCCACCACATAGTCAGTAATAGCCGAGCCACCATTTGATCCGGGTGCCGCCCACGACAGACTGATACTACTATCACCAACTGTTGCGGCGAGGCTTGTTGGGACACCCGGAACAGATGCAGCGACAATTGAATTACTTGCCGATGATGCGGTACTGGTGCCAACCGCATTACTTGCAGTCACGGTGAATGTGTATGTGGTTCCAGTGTTTAGTCCTGTAATAGACGCAAATGTAGCGGTGGTTGTGGTACTGAAACCACCGATATTAGAACTAACTGTGTAATTTATAATTGATGACCCACCATCTGAAACAGGTGTTGACCACGTTAAATTCACACTCGCATTATCGGTTGCTATTGCAACAAGGTTTGCGGGAGCATCTGGAGTCGTTGCTGGTGTCACTGAACTACTTGCAGAAGATGCGGAACTTGTTCCAACTGCGTTACTTGCTGTCACTGTAAACGTATATGCAGTCCCGTTTGTAAGACCGGTGATTATTACCGGAGAGGCACTACCTGTTGAAGTGAATCCACCGATATTTGAAGATACTGTATATGTTGTTATTGTAGATCCTCCGTTTGATACAGGCGCAGTAAATGAAACTGTTGCTTGACCATTACCGCGTGTTGCAGTTACAGATGTTGGTGATCCTGGTGCTCCCGCTGGCACAACAGAGTTACTTGTAGCAGAAGCCGTTGATGTTCCGACTGCATTTGTTGCAGTTACGGTAAACGTATATGTTGTGCCATTTGTTAAACCAGTTATTGTAATTGGTGATGAACCTCCG
>Ga0163144_10002426_pt1 | contig 43024 bp, 37 predicted proteins | sample OliLak19BULKMAT1_FD_123175 | JGI IMG/M metagenome (GOLD analysis project Ga0163144, IMG submission 123175) | Freshwater microbial mat bacterial communities from Lake Vanda, McMurdo Dry Valleys, Antarctica - Oligotrophic Lake LV.19.BULKMAT1 | ecosystem: Environmental > Aquatic > Freshwater >...
GGCTACGGTCAAAAAGATCCTCTCATCGAATACAAGAAGGAAAGCTTCACGCTATTCCAGGACATGATGGCCCGCATCGAAGATGAAGCCATCCGCTACTTATATTTCTTGCAGCCATACGATGAAAACGGGAACATTCTCGCTGGTCCTCCCATCCAATTCGAAGATGACGAAGAAGGCGACGAGGATAACGAGCGCACCCCAGTTGCAGCCCCCGCTGCGGCAGCTTCTCTTACCGACTTCACCCGCAACATCCAGCGCAAGAAGGAAAAGGAACTCGAAGCCCTCCAATATGTCGGCGGCGATTCCACCACTTCCAGCAAACCCCAACCCGTCGTCAAGGGCGCCAAGGTCGGCCGCAACGATCCATGCCCCTGCGGCAGCGGCAAAAAATACAAGAAGTGCCACGGAGCGTAATGCATGATCTCGCCGGTGCTGTTCCTCATCGCCACGATCCTCCCGCCGTCGATTGACGACTGGAAACGGACCGGGCAGACCACCGCCGAACTGCCCCTGATGAATGTCGCCCGTGAATTCGGGCTCATGGAATCAGACGCAGCCGTTTATCAAAACGGACCCAAATCATTCAAACTTGCCGTTCACCGTGTCCGCGATGTCACCGGCGCGGTCGCCCTCGAACAATCGCTCCAGGGCCCGGAGAAGAAGATCTTCCGGCACCAGAATTATGTGTTCGAGACCCTCGAGGGCACTGCCCCCCGTGGCGCGATCGACGCCTTTTTCTTCCCCACTCTGAAAGTTGACCGGTCAGCCGCACCCACACTGGCGGGCTACCTTCCCCGAAAAGGCCGCATCCAGGGCTCTGAACGTTTACTTTTAGGTCCAGAATCGCTTAGGGCCTTCGAGCCTAGAATCCCAGTCGCCGCCGCCGGCTTCGACTTCGCCGCCGAAATCCAGCTTGCCCGTTACCCGAACGCCGTTCTGGCTGTCATCCACTACCCAAATCACGCCATCGCCAGACAGCAATACGCGGCTTTGCAGCAGATTCCCACGGGAGGTCTCTCCCGAAGCGGCCCCATCGTCTCCTTGGTGCTTCCAGACCCCCCAAATCAGCCTCTCAGCCCCGAAGTAGCCCAAGCGCTCACCGGCCAGATCCAATACAAGGCCGACATCATGATGGATAAAGCCCCCGACAAGCCCGAGCCAAACCCGGGTGACTTCCTGATCGGCCTCTTCCAACTTTGCGGAATCCTGCTCGGCCTTTGCCTCACACTGGGACTGATTTTTGCCCTTTTCCGTGCCTACGGGCGACACTGGTCTGGCAAAGAGCACGATGAAGAGATGACAAGCCTCCACATCTAAATAACCCCTTAGAAGCCATCATCTTAGAGCCATTGGGACTGTCGTTCCCACAGCTTTTCCACAGCCCATAAGCGAAGTAACTACCACGCAAGGTGTAGATAAAAAAGGACTTAAATAGGTCTTGAAAAGCTGTTGACTTCCCCGCCCATAGGCCATAAACTCCAATCACTGAGATTCAAACGGTTCATTCCCGTTCGAATCGATTCTTCCAATGAACATCAGCAGGTGAGCTCGCCAAATGGCGAGCTTTCTTGTTTATGGTCAACTAGTTAGACTGGAAATATGCGCGGTGCCAAGTCTCCGGAAGAGCTGAAAACGTGGCGTGATCGCGCCGAAGCGCTACGCCACCTCCCTCCCCTGCTCATCCAGGTCTGGCAAACCCGTCCGCTGTTCGCCTTCACGTCCCTCGCCTGCAGATTCTTGCTTGCGTTCCTCCCCGTCGCTCTCCTTTACGTCTCAAAACTGCTCGTCGACGAGGTCGTTGCCGGTGCGAATACGCCCCTCGTCTGGCGCTATCTCGCCATCGAAGTAGCCCTCGTCCTGGTCACCGACCTGTTGGGCCGGATCATGGGGCTTTGCGACTCACTCTTGGCCGATCTGTTCACCAACCAGATCACACTCCGGCTGATGCGCCACGCAGCGTCCCTGGATTTGGTCACCTTCGAAGACCCGAAGTTCCAGGACAAACTAGAGCGCGCACGCCGACAAACGACCGACCGGCTCTCGATGCTCTTCCTGATCGCCAGTCTGCTTCAGCAGGTCCTCTCGTTGCTTGCCATGTCAGCTTCAGTCATCGCTTTCTCGCCGCTCTTCTTCGCCTGCCTCGTCGTCAGCCTGATTCCCGTCTTTTGGTCGGAATCTCATTTCGCCGGACTCGCCTACTCGCTGCTCTTTCGCTGGACGCCCGAGCGCCGCCAGATCGATTACCTTCGCCTGCTTGGTGCAAGCCACACCACAGCCAAAGAGGTCAAGCTGTTTGGCCTGTCGGGCTATCTGATCGACAAGGCCGACGAGCTCTTTCAGCGGTTCTATCAAGAGAACCGTTCACTTGCCATCCGCCGGGCCACGGTGAACTACCTCTGGGGGCTCCTGCCCAACGCTGCCTACTACGCGAGCTTTGTCTACATCCTCCAGCAGGCCATCACCCGCGTGATCTCTATCGGCGACCTGATCTTCCTCACGCGAGCCTTCGCCAACTCGCGCGCATTACTCAGCCAGATCTTTCAAAACCTGAGCCGCGTCACTGAGCAAGCGCTCTACGTCCGCGATCTGTTCGATTTCTTCGAGACGAAACCCGCGCTGCCGGTCGCTGCAAATCCGTTGCCCGTTCCAAACCCGATCCGCGAGGGCTTCCGTTTTGAAAACGTCCACTTTACCTATCCCGGTTCGGAGAAGCCCGTGCTCGACGGCATCAGCTTCCATCTCGCGCCGGGTCAGAAGATCGCGTTGCTTGGCGAGAACGGCGCTGGCAAGACCACGCTGGTCAAGCTACTCTGCCGGCTCTACGACCCAACCGAAGGCCGCATCACTCTCGACGGCCGCGATTTGCGCGACTACGATCCAGACTCGCTCCGCCGCGAAATCGGAGTCATTTTCCAGGACTTCCTCAAATACGACGCAACCGCCGGCGACAACATCGGCTTTGGCCGCATCGATGCCCGAACCAATTCAGACCTGATCGGAACGGCCAGCGAGAAGAGTTATGCGGATTCTGTCATCAAGACGCTCACCAGCGGCTACGAAACGATGCTCGGCAGACGCTTCGAGGGAGGAATCGAGCTCTCGCAAGGCCAGTGGCAAAAGATCGCATTAGCTCGGGCGTACATGCGCGAGGCTCAACTGTTGATCCTGGATGAACCAACTGCTTCACTCGACGCGCGGGCCGAGTATGAAGTCTTCGAGCGCTTCGCCAACCTGACGGCAGGCAAGAGCGCTGTGCTGATCAGCCACCGATTCTCAACTGTTCGCATGGCGGATCACATTCTTGTGCTTGAGCACGGCAAGATTCTTGAGCAAGGCAGCCACGAACAGTTGCTCGCCAAGGGTTCACGCTACGCGGAATTGTTTGAATTGCAAGCTGCGGGTTACCGCTAACTCATCTAGCCGTTCCCCACTGCCTCCTTACTACAATGGAAAGATCAGTGGATCTCAAGAAAACCGTTAATTTGCCCAAGACCGCTTTCGCGATGAAAGCAAACCTCCCTCAAAACGAGCCGAAGATGCTGGCGCGCTGGAAGGAGATGGACTTATACAACCGCATTCGGGCCTCGCGGGCTGGTTCTCCGGAATACGTACTGCACGATGGTCCGCCTTACGCGAACGGCAACATCCACCTGGGCCACGCTTTCAACAAACTCCTAAAGGATTTCGTAGTCAAGTCGAAAACGATGGCCGGGTTCGACTCACCTTATGTCCCCGGTTTTGACTGTCACGGCCTCCCAATCGAAATCAAGGTAGACGGACAGTTGGGACCGAAGAAGGCTGCGATGACAACGGTGCAGATCCGTCAGGCCTGCCGCCGCTATGCAGACAAGTACGTCGGCTTGCAAACAGAAGACTTCAAGCGCCTCGGAATTTTCGGCCGTTGGGACAACGTCTACAAGACGATGGACGCCCCCTACCAGGCTGCGATCGCGCGCGCCTTCGTCGACTTTTACGATCAGGGCTATGTCTATAAGGGTCTCAAGCCCGTTAATTGGTGCCTGCACTGCCAGACGACGCTGGCCGAGGCGGAGGTGGAATATGCCGACCATGTCTCGCCTTCAATCTATGTCCGCTTCAAGATGACCAGCGTTCCCGAGTCGATCCACCCCGCACTCGCCGGCAAGGAAGTGTACGGCCTGATCTGGACCACCACCCCCTGGACCATCCCGGCCAACATGGCTATCAGCTTCCACCCTCGCTTCGAATACGTTGCCAACGAAGTGGACGGGGTCGTTTACATCGTCGCCCAGGGTCTGCTTGAGTCAGTCACCAAGGAACTCGGTTGGCCTGAACCCCACGTGATCGGCACATTCGATGGCTCAACTCTCGACAAGTCCGTCTTCCGCCACCCGTTCATCGATCGTGACTCGCTTGGCCTTGTCGGCGATCATGTAACTCTTGAGGCCGGCACCGGCGCGGTACATACAGCTCCCGGACACGGCATGGAAGATTTCATCGTCAGCCAGCTTTACGGCATCCCGACCTATTGCCCTGTCGATGCAGCAGGCAAGTTCTACGGCGACGCGCCGGAAGAACTGCTCGGCAAGACCGTTTGGGAAGCAAACCCCCTCGTCGTTGAGATGCTGAGAGCGCATGGAGCGCTGTTAAAGAAGACTGACTACCAGCACTCATACCCGCACTGCTGGCGTTGCCACAACCCGACGATCTTTCGCGGCACCGAGCAGTGGTTCATCGGCATGGACCGCAACAATCTGCGGCAGAATGCGCTCGATGCAATCAAGAACGTCAAGTGGCTGCCGGCCTGGGGCGAGGAGCGCATCTCCAACATGATCGCCTCCCGCCCGGATTGGGTGATCTCGCGCCAGCGCATCTGGGGCGTACCGATCACGGCCTTCTACTGCGACACGTGCGATCACATCATTGCCGACAAGCAAGTGATCGAGCCGATCCTTGAACGCTTCGCCAAGGAAACGGCGGATGTCTGGTATGCCGAGGAAGCCGCCAACCTGCTACCCCCGGGCTACACCTGTCCCAAGTGCGGCGGCAATCACTTCCGCAAAGAAAAGGACATCCTTGACGTCTGGTTCGATTCAGGCTCAAGCAGCTTCGCGGTTCTTACTGAAGAAAATGGCCTCCCCTGGCCCGCGGACATGTACCTCGAAGGCGCCGATCAATATCGCGGCTGGTTTCACAGCTCATTGCTGATCGGTGTCGCGCTGCGCGGGCACGCTCCTTATCGTGAGTGCGTTACCGGCGGTTGGACTCTCGACGCAGAGGGTCGCGCCATGTCGAAGTCGCTCGGCAATGGCATCGAGCCCGAAGAAGTGATCAAGCAGTACGGCGCTGAGGTACTTCGCCTTTGGGTTTCGAGTGTTGCCTACAACGAAGATGTCCGCATGTCGCCTGTCATTCTGCAGCGGCTTGCCGAAGCATACGTTAAGCTGCGCAACACATTCCGGTACGCGTTGGGCAACCTCGACAAGTTCGACCCCGGAGTCGATTCCGTTCCGACAGCCGAGTTGGAAGAGATCGACCAGTGGATCCTGCTGCGGACTGCCGATCTGGTAGAGCGTTGCACGGCCCATTACAAGGCTTATGCATTCTATAAGGTCTATCAGGCCATCTACAACTTTGCGACCGTCGACTTGAGCTCCATCTACTTCGATGTCCTCAAGGACCGCCTATACACGGCCTCAACCAAGTCGAAGGCCCGCCGCAGTGCACAGACTACACTCTATAGAATCACAAACGCACTGTTGAGACTGACTGCCCCGATCCTCGCTTTCACCTGTGAAGAGGCATGGTCTGAATTGCCCAAGAGCCAGGGCGACGCGGACACTGTGCACGTAGCGCACTTCCCTGTCCCTGCGGATTTCACTCACGATGTAACGGCCGTAAAGGAAAACTGGGACCGGCTGCTCGCCTTCCGCGAGTTGACCCGGCCCGCGCTTGAAACCGCCAAGATTGGCGCGTCACTCGGGGCCAAGCTGGTCATCAGTGCAAGCGCCGATGATTTCAAGCTGCTATCGGAATACGGCGCGAGCCTGCCGATGATCTTCATCGTTTCTCAAGTTGAACTAAAGCAGGGCGATGCCACACTGGTCGAAGTTCTGCCGGCGGATGGCGTGAAGTGCGAGCGTTGCTGGAAGTACACTCTGGATGTCGGATCGAATGAAAAGTTGCCAACCGCCTGCACAGCCTGCGCTGGCGCGGTGACGGAAATGTTTGGACTTTAGAAATGCTTTCACGCCGCGCACAAGCCTTGACGATCGCGATGCTGGTCTTTGTTGCAGACCGGTTGACCAAGATGTGGATTGAGGCCAAGGTGTCTCCCTACGACACCATCGTAGTGATTCAGGACGTGTTTAACATCGTCTCGACACGCAATCGCGGCGCGGCATTCGGAATCCTGTCCACTGCTCCTGAAATCATCCGGTTGATTGTGCTGATCGGCATGGCTCTGGTCGTGCTGGGGCTGATTGGTTGGATGCTCTGGAAAGCAACCAGGGAGGACGCCCCAGGCACAGCTACCAACCGCCTCGCTCTGGCTTTGGTGCTGGGAGGGGCGATGGGGAACTTGTGGGACAGGATCGTGCAAGGAAGCGTCACCGATTTTCTGCAGGTGTTTCTCGGCGGCTATGAATGGCCCAGCTTCAATCTCGCCGACACAGGCATCAGCATAGGCGCGACGCTGATGGCAATTGACCTGTTTCTACTTTCCAGAAAGCAAACTGAAGCAAAGCATGTTCCCGAAACTGATTGACCTGAACGGTTTCTTCCTACCCACCTATGGAGTCATGGTGGCTCTCGCTTTTTTGGCGGGACTATGGTCCACAAACAAGCTCGCGCAGCGCTCAGGGCTACCGACGCAGAAGATCCAGGATCTGGTGATCTATTGTGCGATCACAGGCCTTGCCGGCGCGAAGCTCATGATGTTCATCTTTGACTGGGAATATTACGTCAAGAACCCCAGCGAGATGATCTCGCTGTCCACGTTGAGAGCGGCAGGCGTCTATCAAGGCGGATTCATATTAGCCCTGGTGTTTGCTTATTACTACATGAGAAAGCATGGCCTCCCGGTGTTAAAGACGATGGACGCATTCGCACCCGGAATCGCGCTGGGCCACGCGATTGGCCGCATTGGCTGCCTGGCGGCGGGTTGCTGTTACGGAATGCTCTGCAATCGCTCCTGGGCGATTCGATTTACGAATCCAGATGTCAAAGAGTTCTCAAACGTGCCGATGAACGTCCCGCTGCACCCGACTCAAATCTATGAGACCATCGGCGACCTATTGATCTTCGGCCTGCTGTTCCGTCTGCATGACCCAGCCAAGCGCCCGGGCGGACTGTTTAGCCTTTACTTGATTCTCTACTCGCTGTTGCGCTTCCTGGTCGAGTTCTTCCGCCACCATGACCAGCTTCCGCTATTTGAATCGTTGCCCCTGGTTCACACTCAATGGATCAGCCTCGCGACGATGCTGTTCGGCCTCTGGCTCCTGCTTCGGAAGGATCCTCGCACCGCCTGATCTGAAGCCCCGGGCACGGTATTCGAAAGGAACGCGCTGCAAATCATGAAAACGAATTGGATTCCGCTACTGCTTATGTCTCTATTGACCATCGAAGCCGATGAACTGAAGCCTCCCGTTGCAACGCCCATCCCGAAAGAACTGAAGGCTTTTGGCGAGACTCGCCAGGACCCTTACTTCTACATGCGTTACCGCGAGGATGCCGCTGTAATTGACTACATCAAGGCCGAGAACGCCTACACAGCCGAAGTGATCAAGCCAATCGAACCAATCGCCGACAAGGTCTACAAAGAAATCATAGGCCGCATCAAACAGACCGACATGTCCGTGCCTTCCCGCTTTGAAGGCTATTACTACTACACGCGAACCGAAGAGGGCAAACAGTATTCGATTTCCGCCCGTAAGAAAGGCTCGCTGGAATCAGCCGAAGAAGTGATGCTCGACCAGAACGAGATGGCAAAGGGTCAGAAGTTCTTCTCACTCGGCGGCACCAGCGTCAGTCCCGACCAGAAGCTGCTTGCCTATTCAACCGACATCACAGGCTATCGCGAATACACCCTGAAGGTGCGCAATCTGGCCACAGGCAAAGACCTGCCGGATACAGTTGAGAAGACCGGAGCGATCACCTGGGCTGAAGACGGCAAGACCCTGTTCTATTCCAAGCAACAGCCGAAGACCAAGCGCTCCTACCAGATTTGGAGACACCTTCTCGGCACACCGGCCAGCGAAGACAAGCTGGTCTATCAGGAAGACGACGAACGCTTCAACATCGGAGTTGGCAAGACGTTGTCGAAGAAGTTCCTGGTGATTTCGATTTCGTCAGGTTTGACCAGCGAATACCGTTACAAGGATGCGAAGACCCCCGATGGCGCATTCCAAACGTTGATTCCACGCAAGCAAGGGATCAGCTACAGCATGAATCACCATTCCGACAAGTTCTACATAAGGATCAACGACAAGGGCCGCGATTTCCGCGTCGTGACGGCTCCGGTTGCCGATCCTTCCGGGAAGAACTGGAAGGAAGTGATCCCGGCGCAAAAGGGGCTATTTGTACAGAGCATGATGCTGCTCGCCCGTCACGCCGTCTATCTGCTGAGAGTCAACGGCCTTCACACTTTGCGGGTGGTGGACCTCGCAATGAATGAATCGCACGACATCAAGTTCGACGAACAGGCCTACACCCTTAACTTCAGCGGCAACTCGGAATTCGATACGAATCTGATGCGATTCAGCTACTCCTCGATGGTGACGCCGCAATCAACATTTGACTATGACCTGGTCACTCGAAAGCGAACGCTGCTGAAGCGGCAGGAAGTGCTGGGCGGATATGACCCGGCCAATTACGTTGTGGAAAGACTGATGGCGACCAGCCAGGATGGCACGAAGGTCCCGGTAACGGTGGCCTATAAGAAGGGCTTTAACAAGAACGGTCAGGCGCCAATGTTGCTCTATGGCTATGGCTCATACGCGATTCCAATGGACCCTGGTTTTTCAGCGACGAGGTTGAGTCTGATGGACCGCGGCTTCGCTTACGCGATCGCGCACATTCGCGGCGGAACGGATATGGGTTACACCTGGTACGAGGACGGCAAGCTGATGAAGAAGAAGAATTCCTTCCGGGACTTCATTGCTTCGGCCGAAATGCTGATTGCTCAGAAGTTCACGAACTCGAAGAAACTGGTGATTGAAGGCTCAAGCGCCGGCGGCTTGTTGGTTGGCGCTGTCGCTAACTACCGGCCAGAATTGTTTCAAGGCGTAATCGCCGGCGTGCCCTTTGTGGATGTGGTCTCGAGCTTGCAGGACAAAACGATTCCGCTCTCTACCACCGATGCCGATGAGTTTGGCGATCCGGACAAGCAGGAATACTACGAATACATGAAGTCCTATTCGCCTTATGACAACGTCGCACCAGCGAAGTACCCGAACATGTATATCTTCTCGAGCATGAATGATTCTCAAGTGCCTTACTGGGAACCAGTGAAATGGACAGCCAAACTGCGGGCAAACCAGAAAGGCGAGAACAAAATCCTGCTGAATATGAACATGGACGCAGGCCACGGGGGCGCATCCGGCCGCTACGATCGCATCAAGGAATTGGCGAAGAGTTACGCCTTTGCGATCGCAGCGGTCGGACTCAAGGACTAGCGCCGAGAGCGTTGGAAGTAGGTGAGGGAAATCAAGCCGGCGCCAATCAAGGCGTAAGTGCCGGGCTCAGGATTTTCTGACAGCGGGATCAACGGCGCTTCCATGAAGAAGCTCTGTTTGTTGGTGCCGCGCCCATCGAGGACCAGGAGGGCGGCTCTCACATCGGTGCCGCTCAACTGGATGTTGTAAGCATCTGCTTGGGCGAAGACATCGGCATCAGTGATGCGAATCATGCCGCTTGTAAGGTCGAATGCGGAATCGCCGATGTATTCCCACAGCAGGAATTGAAAGGCCGCAGCCTTGACGGCTGAAGTCTGGGAGTCGCTAAAGGCGAGGGCCCAGAGTTTTTCAATAGCAATGATGTCGCCCGCGTCAGGATAGAAGGCCGACATCGAGACAACCTGAAACTCAGATCCAGTGCCTCCCTCGAGCCCGACAGAAAGACTGCGGGTTGGGTCCGCGCAGTAGGTGAGCAAGTCGAAATAATCGCCGTTGGGGCCGTTCAGGCTGAGCTCAAAATCAAACGTCCCAGCGCGGCCATTCCAGTCGTTGATGTTACCGGCACCGGTAACTACCGCACCACTCAGGAAGGCGCCGTCGCCCCCAGGTGCATCTCGCACGTATCCGAAAGAAGCTGCCTGGCCAAGGTTGGCGGTCGCTAGAACAACGCTCGCGGCCATCAAAAGATTCGGGAAAAGATGTTTCATAACATTCACTGACCCGAGAATAGGGCGGTGGAATGGTTCGATCCATGGGAGGAGAGTTCTTCTGGTACCAACACAAGGCTGGTACCATCCCCTAGGGGAGTACTTGCTCCAAAAGACCTATCATCGATTGCTGTTTTTCGTAATTTCCGAGGGCTGTTTCGATGTTTACGTACCGGATTGAGCGAGTTAGAGCTAGTACTGAAAAGCTGCCGTCATCCACACGCAAAGTTTTTTGCATTACTGCATTGAAGGGACCTCTGGCAATTCTGGCGAAGTCAGACTCATGGGTGGCTAGCATAAAATCGCGCGGATTGGCTTCGTCAGGCATGTGCACCTTGTCGCTGATCTCGATCTCATCCTTGATGCTGTAGCCTTCGGAATTGTTGTGCATCGCGATCAGGATGCCGCCCTTCGGAGGGCTGACTGCCTTCAGGAATGCGTTGCGGTCCTTGGCCAGCAGTGCGAGTGCTGCATCGATTTGCGCGGGGGACTTGTCCTTGTTCCAGCGCTCAAGGCTCTTGCGTGCGCCGATTGCAGTGAACATGCGATTCGGATCGATTAGACAATCCCCAACTGGAACATTACGTTTGTCGCTTTGAACGAAATAGTAGATTCCCTTGTAAGTTTTGAGGTGTTGTTTGAGAACATCGAGGGCCGTCGTTTCATTGCCGTGAATGTGCAGGTAGCGCCGTTTCGAACGTTTATTTTGCTCAACCTCAAAGCGAATACCGCCGATCGAAAGCGGCTTTTTGACTGCGCTGAACAGGAAGCTTCGCCGCGTCTGAAGAAACCAGGTTGCTGCCATACTGTTAAGTGAAAAGGATCGCATAATGTCCGCTCACCATGACGAGCTAAACCCGCTACAAGCGGCTGAAGCGCGTTTCGACCTCGCCGCAAAAGCCCTGGATCTGGACACCGGAATCTGCAAGATATTGCGGACTCCAACCCGCGAAGTGACTATTTATATTCCTGTGGAGTTGGATGACGGGCGCATCGAGGTCTTCACTGGATATCGTGTGCAACATTCGATTGCCAGGGGACCGGCCAAGGGCGGCATTCGTTTTGCACCTGACGTAACTCTCGATGAAGTGCGCGCGCTGGCAAGTTGGATGACCTGGAAGTGCGCAGTAGTGAACATTCCCTATGGAGGTGGCAAAGGTGGCGTAATTTGCGACCCTTCCATCCTTTCGCAGCGGGAACTCGAACGAATCACCCGGCGCTACACGGCAGAGATGATCGACGTAATTGGACCTGAGCTCGATGTACCGGCGCCCGATTTGGGCACCAACCAGCAGACCATGGCCTGGATCATGGACACCTATTCCATGCATAAGCGCCATACTGTGACGGCGGTAGTTACTGGCAAGCCGCTCGACTTGGGTGGTTCGCGCGGAAGGACAGAAGCGACCGGACGGGGTTGTCTCTTTGTCACGCTTGAGGCGCTGAAGAAGTTCCAGATCGATCCCAAGACTGCGCGCATTGTCGTGCAGGGGTTCGGCAATGTTGGTGGGCAAGCCGCGAGGTTGATGTCGGCTGCAGGGATGAAAGTGGTGGCGCTGGTGGAATGGGACGGCGCTGTGTACAACACGAACGGGCTCGACATAGATGGACTGATGAAGCATCGCAACGCGACAGGGTCGATCAATGAGTTTCCAGGCGGAGAGGCGATCGACAAGCATGAAGCGCTGTACCTCGAATGCGACGTGCTGGTTCCCGCGGCGAAAGAGAATGTGATTACTTCGGCCAATGCGCACAAAATCAGGGCGAAGATCATTTGCGAAGGCGCCAACGGCCCGACAACGGCGGAAGCGGATCCTATCCTCAAACAGAATGGGATCTTTGTGATCCCGGACATTCTCGCCAACGCAGGCGGCGTGACCGTGTCCTACTTCGAATGGGTGCAGGACCGTCAGGGCTACTTCTGGAACGAAGAGTTGGTGAATCAACGACTCGAGGAATTGATGGTAGCCAGCTTCCGCGATGTGGTCGGTTACGCGGAGAAGCACAGCGTCGACAACCGGACCGCCGCCTACATGCTGGCGATTGATCGTGTGGCGTTCACCATCAAATTGCGCGGTTTGTATGCGTAATGCAGGATAGTCAGGGGACGCCGCTGATGCGGCAATATCATGCGATCAAGCAACAGGTTCCTAACGCGCTGCTGCTATTCCGTCTCGGGGACTTTTACGAGTTGTTCTTTGAAGATGCCCAGACAGCCGCTCGCGAGCTAGAAATCACGTTAACCGCAAGGCACGGTACGCCAATGTGCGGAGTGCCTTATCACGCAAGCGAAGGCTATATTGCCCGCCTGATCCAGAAGGGCTTTCGCGTCGCCATCTGCGAGCAGATGGAGCTTGCCGGGCCGGGCAAGAAGCTGGTCAATCGCGAGATCACGCGCATTGTTACGCCGGGCACTGTAACTGAGTCGAATGTGCTGCGCAGCAAGGAGAACAACTATCTGGGCGCGGTGCATCGTGACTCGAAAGATCTGACCCGCGCGGCGCTGGCTTATGTAGATGTCTCAACAGGCGAATTTCGCGTCACGGTTCTCGCCACGCACGAATTGGGTCCATTGGTTGAAACGTTGGATATCAAGGAAGTGTTGCTGCCCGTGAAGGATGCCTTGCTCACTGGCCTGCAGACAACGCTCGAACCCTGGGTCTTTGACTACGAATACGGGGAACGGATTCTGAAGGAGCACTTCAAGCTGTTGTCGCTCGATGGCTGCGGGTTGGGGCCGCATCCTTTAGCAGTGTCAGCGGCAGGGGCCATCCTGCACTACTTGAAAGACACGCAGAAGGCTGCTCTCGATCATCTCGACCGGCCAAGTTATTACGATCGCGGCGAGTCGATGGTGCTCGACCCTGTCACGGTTCGCAATCTCGAACTGGTGGAACCGCTGTTCTCAGCCGACCTCGGAGGCGACCGGAATTCCACATTGATCTCGGCGCTCGATGAAACGGTAACCGGGATGGGCGCCCGGATGTTGCGCCGCAGAATTCTGAGACCCTCAGTGCAAAGCGAAGAGATTGAGGCGCGATTGGATGCCGTCGGAGAGCTTTGCGGAGCAACCATCGCCAGGGCAGGGCTGCGAGCGAAGCTTGCCTGCGTTTATGACATCGAGCGACTGCTGGCGAAGGTGACGATGAACACAGCCGGCCCCCGCGAGTTGCTGTCTCTCGCGAAATCTCTCGATCAGACGCCAGCCATCCAGGAGCCTCTGCGGAATCTGAGTAGCGCTCTGTTGCATGAGATTGACTCGCAATTGGTAGATCTGAGCGAATTGCGCCGGCGTGTACTTGGGGCGCTGCAGGCCGAGCCGCCAGTCGTGTTAGCTGATGGTGGTGTGATTCGCGATGGAGTAAATGCGGAGCTCGATCAGTTACGGGACATACAGCGCAACGGCAAGCAATACATTGCGCAAGTGGAAGTGCGTGAGCGCGAACGAACCGGGATCCAAAGTTTGAAGGTCCGATTCAACAACGTCTTCGGCTACTACATCGAGATCTCGAAAGCGAACATGCATCTGGTCCCGAAGGACTACGACCGCAAGCAGACCCTCGTCAATGCCGAGAGATTTACAACGCCTGAACTGAAAGAGCTCGAGGTAAAGATCCTCGAAGCCGAAGAACGGATCCTCGCAATCGAAAGGGAACTGTTCCAGGAATTGCGGGCGTTTACGGCTGGTTTTGCAGGTGCGATCCGTCAGACGGCGACGGCGCTTTCTGAATTGGATGTCCTGTTGTCGCTTGCCGAAGTAGCAACCCGGCGGCGTTATGTGCGTCCCAGGTTTTCTCAGACCGGCGAGTTTCGGGTGGCTGGCGGCAGACACCCCGTTGTCGAGAGGCTGGTGGAGGCCGACGCGGCGCGGTTTATCCCGAATGACCTTTACCTGGACAATGACAAGTTTGTCGCAGTGATTACCGGCCCCAACATGGGCGGCAAATCGACCTACTTGCGGCAAGCGGCGATGATGTCAATTCTCGCCCAGATGGGCAGCTTTGTACCGGCCGATGAGGCGGTGCTTCCGATTGTTGACCGCGTGTTTACCCGCATCGGCGCGGCGGATCACGTGGCTCGAGGCCGGTCGACCTTCATGGTGGAAATGACCGAGACGGCGTTGATCCTGAACACTGCGACTTCGAAGAGTCTGGTCGTGCTCGACGAGATTGGCCGCGGGACCTCTACTTACGATGGCCTCGCGCTGGCCTGGAGCGTAATCGAATACCTGCACCAACGCGTAGGCGCGAAAACATTATTCGCCACGCACTATCACGAGCTTACGGTGCTTGAGGACACGTTGCCCGGAGTACGAAACCTTCATGTGGCTGTGAGGGAATCGGGCGACCAGATCGTGTTCCTACGCAAGGTCGAACCTGGCGCGGCAGGCAAGAGTTTTGGCATCGAAGTGGCAAGGCTTGCCGCGCTCCCTGACGTCGTGATCGACCGTGCGCGCCAGATATTGGCGTTGCACGAGAAGCAGCAGTTGGCCCCGCCATCGCAACACCGCGCACCGGAGCCGATGCAGATCCAGTTGTTTGAGCCGGTGGGCGGCAATCTTGCTTCGAGAATCAGAAGCCTGAAACTCGACGAGCTCAGGCCCATCGAGGCTTTGCAAATCCTGGCCGATTTACAGAAGGAGTTACAGTAATGCGGGTAGCGGGAATCATGTCGGGTACGTCGCTGGACGGGATTGATGTGGCCGTGGTGGATATCGAGTGGCCGAGTCTGAAGCTGGTGGCATTCTCGAGCACGCCTTATTCGAAGGCTCTCCGCAAACGGTTACTCGGAGTTTCCAACGCAGAATGCCACACGCGCGACATAGCTCGCCTTCATTACGAGTTGGGGGAACTCTACGCCGCAGCGGTGGCGGCGATGGGCATCAAGAAGATTCAGCTTGTTGGCTGTCATGGGCAGACGATTTACCATGAGGGGCCCAAGTGCACGCTGCAGATCGGCGAGGGCGCGGTGATTGCTGAACGGTTGGGCATCGAGACGATCACAAACTTCCGCGCACGGGACATTGCCGCCGGCGGGCAAGGCGCCCCGCTAGTCCCATTCTTCGACTGGATGGTTCTGACCCATGACCAGGTGAATCGCGTCGCGATCAACCTTGGCGGCATCGCCAACGTCCACGCGTTGCCGAAAAACGGGAAGGCGAAGGATGTGTTCGCCTTCGATACCGGGCCTGGAAACATGCTGATTGACCAGTTGGCAACGATCGCCACAGCCGGCAGGCAGAGCTATGATCGTGACGGAAAGCTGGGCCGCAAAGGCAGGTTAAACCACGACCTGTTGAAGCAGTTGACCAAGGACAAGTACTTCCTGAAACCGCCTCCAAAGTCGGCGGGACGCGAGCAGTACGGAACTGCGATGGTTGACAAGATGATCCAGAGCGGGCTGTCGATCGAAGATTTGATCGCAACGGCGACAGCGTTCACCGCAGTAACGATCGCCGAGGGCATCGAACGATTCGTGAGCCCGAAGATGCGCGTCGATGAGTGCCTGGTATCGGGCGGCGGCGTGCACAATCCGCTCTTGATGGCGGAGTTGCAGGGGCTAATGCCAATGAGCTACGTGCATTCGATTTCCGACATTGGAATCCCAGCCGATGCCAAAGAGGCGATGGCATTCGCGTATCTGGCGGCAGCGACGAAGTTGGGCAAGCCCTCGAACTTGCCAAGTGCCACAGGAGCGAAGCGCGCGACCTTGCTGGGGGAGACTCATGCAGCGCATTGAAGTCAGTCACAGAATCGAGATGGGGATGAAGACCTACCCTGGCCTGCCGGAACCTCACGCCGAAGTGCTCCTCGATTACGACTCCTCGCGCTACGGCGGCCTGAGCGAGTTCTACATTGCATCCTTGCGTTGCTGCGGCAACACCGGCACCGACGTAGACGCGCCGATTCACCTCTATCGCGGCGGAACGGACCTCGTGGGCTTGTCTCTCGATCAACTGGCGCACCGAAGATTACTTTGGGCCGAATCCACATCTCACCCCGGAGGCATGCCAGGCACTACTCGATGCGGGAGTCGTAATGGCTGGCATCGATTCGGTGAACATCGATTCGCTGGCGGATCTAAGCCGTCCCGCCCATAAAACTCTGCTCGCTGCGGGAATTCCTATCTGTGAGCACATGACAAACCTCAGTGCCCTGCCGAAAGAAGGCGACTTCATTCATGCCGTCCCGATCGCCTGGGTAGGCGGAGCGACCTTCCCAGTGCGGGCTTATGTAATCGCCTAGCGCGGACTGAAAGTGATCGAAGATTCAGCCGCAACCTTCTGGAAGTTCGACGATTCCATCGACATCGTGATCACCCGCTTGTAACCAAATAACACGTCCAGGCGCATCTCGGTTCCATAAGTGGATGGAAACCAGACTCCCGGAGCGACGCGCGCGTAAGTAAGCGAAAATCCCGTCTGGCGCAGGTTCGTGCCAAATATCGCCTTCACCAGAAATGGCATCTTGAAGTTGAGCTTGGTCTGGATCGAAAGCGGCTGCAAGTCTTCTGTATCGATCAGCGCCTCCCCCATCCACGGCCTCTCCTTGGTCTTGCCTTCAAAAGCAATCCGGTGCACTTCGCGGTTCCGGTAGGTCTCCGTCTTCAGTAGCTTGAAGCTGTAATGGGGGATGTCCTTGGGCAGAAATGGGAAGAGGTCCATGTCGATGCCATCCTTGGAATCTTTGTCCGCTACAAGCTCGTCGGCTAGTTCCTCAATCAGTTCGCCATCGATATCCATGCCCTTATGACGAAAATCAGGGTCGGTGTAAGGCAACATCTTCTTGCCCTTCTCGTACTGACCCTCGAAATGGACCAGCTTCCGTTCGCTTGAGGCCCCATCTGGAGTTACGGTGTATTCGCGGCGCTCCTCGCGGGCAAGTTTGGAATTGGTGCGCAAGAGACGCGTATGGATTTTCTGTGTGTATACGAAGGACTTGCGCACTTCGCTGCCGTGTTCGAGATTGGCGGCGACCTTGGCCATAATCTGATCCACGTTATCTTCCGCGTGGCAGCTTAGAATGAGCAGGAATAGAAGCGCGCGCATGATTTACAAGATATTACGCATAGCTGCGGCGGTCGGTGGCAGAATTTGCTGGCTGATTGTGTGCATTTATTTGGCGAGCGGCATCGTGTCCTATGCCCGGCGCTGGCCGGCGAAAGTAGTGGCGGTAGTGCCGCGGCTCGACGGAATCCGCGTAGTAACCGAAGGCGGCCGCCGCGGAAGGCCCGGACAAGAGGATAGCGTCACCCTGGCAGTGGGACTTGCTGCATGGGGAGGGCTGTTCTTGGTGCCATGGTCGCGGCGACGCTGGGCGGGAGTGCTCGCTCTGGGTGTAGTCGGTGGTGTGGCCATGGGCACCGAGCCATGGCGGCGCATGAAACTCCAGCAAGAATTGGCGGCAGTGCCGGCAGTGAAGGTTGGCGCCTATCAAAAAGTTTTCTTTCAACGAGGGGTCAGCTTCATCCGCGACGGGTATGATGCCTATCACCCGAAGCCCACCGCTGCGATGTTCGATTCCCTGAAAAATTATGGCGTGGATTCGGTGGCGGTAGTGCCCTATGGCAACTACCGGCAGGGCTCGACCGAAGTAACTTTAGGCTGGGACAACGGCGACGAAGAGTTGTATATAGCGTTGATGAAAGTGGCGCATGCGCGGGGCATGCGCGTGATGTTGAAGCCACAACTGTGGGTGATGCCGGGCATGTTCCCGGGGGCGATCCGCATCGAAGACGAGGGTGCCCGCCGCGCGTGGTTCGAGAGCTATTCGCGGTTTATTCTGCATTGGGCGACCATTGCCGAAAGAGGCCATGCCGATCTGTTCGTCGTGGGAACAGAACTCGAAAAACTGAGCGGACAGCAAACTGAATGGCGAAACATCGTTCTGCGCGTCCGTAAAGTCTACGGAGGGCCGCTCACTTACGCAGCGAACCAGGGGCCGGACTTCGAAAAGTTCGCCTGGTGGGATGCACTCGATTACATCGGCTTAAACGAGTATTACCCACTGACCGACAGTCTTGATTTCTCCCCGGTGCTCGATCGGGTAGAAGCTGCTCACAAGCGGTTCGGCAAACCAGTGATATTGACGGAAGTTGGCTTCGCCAGCATGGCCGGTTCTCATCTGGAGCCCTGGAGCGAGCCCCGCAGACCACCCGATTTCCAGCATCAGAAACGTTGTTATGAGGCGCTGCTGGCAGCCTTCTGGAACAAGCCCTGGTTTTATGGCATGTATCCCTGGAAAGTCAGTGCGCGCGGCGATGTGGGTCCAGAAGATCGAAGTCTAACCCCCTGGAAGAAGCCTGCCATGGACGTATTGGGCCTCTACTACAAAGCTAAGAGGTGACCGGGCAGGCTTGTGCAAGATGAGGACACCGCTGACAATGCGGGCCGGGTGTAGTCGGGAAAGAGTCGCCGGATTGGAAACGCTTGAGCAGCCCGCGGTCGAGTTGCGCCCTCACTTCCACCAATTGGTTTGAGCGCAAAAAGTAGAGATAACTGCGAATAACCTGCCCTGGGTAAAGCAGCGAAAGTGCTTCACGGTAAATAGCCATCTGGATGTCATGGTGTGTGGAGATAATGCGATCAGTCTTGAAATCGACAATCGAGATCTCGCCACTCGCGTCCTCAAAACACAAATCAATCTGCCCCTGTAAAACAAGGCTATCCAGAGCAAAGACGAAGTCAAATTCTCGCTCTACCCATTTCGCACGGCTGAGACTCTGCGCCATCGGTGAATCCAGAAAAACCTGAGCCAATTGACGTGCCGCATCGCTGTCATCCTCCACTTCCTGTTCAGCAAGTATCTGGTGGACGGCCGTACCCAATGCCGCGGATCCTGTGTCTGATTCGACAGCAGGCCATGCGGAGAGTCCTGCGAGTTCGTCGAGAAAAAAGCGTCGAGGGCATTGCGCAAACTTGGCAATATCGGTGGGATTGGCCGAGGACAGCGTGTCAGCTTGCGGAGCCAACCGTGAGACCTCGACCGGCAAGGCTTCACGCTCCCCGAGAAGCAATGGCGGCAGCGGCAACGACTCGCCCTCTTCATAGCTCATCTCGAGGTGGGGATGCAGATACTTGAGCCACCCGCGCTTTTGAGTGCCGGCCCATGAAACATACAACTTCTGCTCGGCGCGCGTAAGCGCCACATAGAGTTGACGCTGCAGCTCGCTTTCCTCCTCCGTCTTTTGCTGTTCATCGATCGCTCTGGCTTGCAAGTCAGGATAGGTGCGTCCGTCGATGGGATTCGTCCATCGAACGCCAATGCAATCCGGAGCGGCGAAAGTAAGAGAGGCCCGGTTGGTGTGGCCGCCGAAATAAGCGCCCGCCACAAAAACAACCGGGAACTCAAGCCCCTTGGAAGCATGAACAGTCAGAATCTGCACTGCCTCACCCTGCCCTGAAACAGGTGCGGATTTCTCCTGAGCGGCAGTGCGCATCCGCGCAAGTTCATCCACGAAGTCGCGCATGTTCTGCGGCCCCTGCTGCCAAAGCTCGCGAGTGATTCGGAGGAACTTATCAATGTTGGCCCGTCCGCCTGAATTCAAGCTGAGCACGTAGCCGGAAGCATCGATAGCCTCGATCAGAAACTGGTCCGGGCTTACGTCGTCAAGGCGGTTTCTTTGAAACTGCACGCGCGATTCAAATCCAGGATGGATTTCGTTGTTGAGCAGTTGCACGTCGCTCAATCCAACCAGCGGGCTTCGAAGTACTGCGGCTCTCGCAATGGTGTTGAGCGGGTTGGCCAACAGCTCGAAGTAACTAATACAGTCGGCTGCTTCCTGCGTATCGAAAAACTTGCGGCCCCCACCGAGGGAGAACGCGATCTGGCGTTCGGCAAGGACACTTGCGATGGCTTCAGCCTTGCTGGTGGTATGCACCAGAATCGCAATGTCATTCAGTTCCAGCCGGCGCAGTGGATCGCCATTCTTCGGCTCAACGACGAATGTCTCTCTGAGACATTCAATTTCGGTCGCCAGCCAGGCGAACTCGTCCTGATGCTGTTCAAACGGGTTGAGCGACACCGGCAGGTTCTGCGTTTGAAAGCGCCGGCCAGCCGCAAGGCCAGGAGGTTCGATACCCTCAAGCCCACTCGAAACAGTTTCCGTGAAGTGGAGAACCTGCTCGCGGCTGCGAAAATTGTCCCCCAGAAAATCGATCTCGCCTCCGTTCGATTCGATGCTCTTCCGATACTGGATGAACTCCCTGGGAGCAGCGAAGCGGAAACCGTAAATACTCTGGTTGACATCGCCCACGGCAAAGAAAGTCCCGGGCGAGCGCAGCAATGACAACAGTTGCCACTGTATGGGGTTGGTATCCTGCATCTCATCCATCAGGATGTGTTCGAACCGCCGCTGTAACTCCTCGCGGATGCGCGAGTTGTTGCGCAGCAGCGCAATGGACTTGTGCTCCAGGTCATGAAAATCCATCCGGGCGGCAGTGCGCTTGCGGACTTCAAATCGGTCGGCAATGCGCCGGATGATTTCGATCAGATAGTTCCGCTCTGCAGTAACAAGAGAGGTGACCAGGATCGCCTGCATCGCGCCAAATGAGTCGTAAAACTCCTTGCTCGGCTGCTGAAAGACTTTGGTAAGCGCTTTGCGATTTGGGAATTCCCCGAGCGCAGCCACATGGTTCCAACTTGGTTGCGTGCCCAGGTCGCGGAAGCCCTTGAGAGCCTCTTCGAATTTCTCGCGGAAGAGGTGCGTATTGGGAGTGGTTGGCGGCAGTTGCAGCAGGCCTTCGCCTACGGCAATAAACTCGGAAAGCACTGCGGGCAGATCTGGAGGCGGTTGCGGTTCGGGAAAGCTCTCGGAGAGACAGCGAATCTTCTCGTAAAGCCCGCAGAGATCAGGTACGAGATTCGCCGTATTCCAGGTGGTGAACAATTTGCGCAACTGTGCGGTCTCGTTGCGCGCCGCTTCGTTCAGAACATCTTCGGCAGAGGCATGAAGTTCAGCCGAAGCAATGCGTTCATCCCACAATTCAGTCGAGGGATCCAGACCAGCGGCGATCGAAAACTCCTGCAGGATTCGCGCACAAAGGCTGTGAAAAGTGGAGATCGGGGCAAAATCAATTTCCGGGTGATTTGTTTTAGAGACGCGGGCCTTGATCTCATTGGCGGCTTTCTCGGTAAAGGTCAGCGCCAGAATATTGCGCGGTGAGAGCCCCTTCTCATGCACCAGCCAGGCGAACCGCTCGGCAAGGACACGCGTCTTGCCCGAACCGGGGCCGGCTATGACACAGACGTCCTGCCCGATGCGATGAATCGCGGCGTCCTGCTGCGCGGTAAGCTTCATGCTTCTGTGGCCCCACCGAATCCGGCGGATTCTTCCTCAACAGCCCGGTTGCGAATCCGGCATGCGTCCTGATAGAGGCAATACTGGCAATTGTCCCGATTGCGCGGCTGAACGGGGATCGCGCCAGTAGCCACGCCTTCCACAATCTCGTCGATCATCTTGCGGGCAAGCTCAATCGAAGACTGAAGGGTTGCTGCTTCCAGCACTGCTGGCCGCGCCTGTTCGCGCAGCGCAATGAAGCTAAACCTCGTCACTTGCCCCCCCAGCGCAAGTGCGTAAAGCGCTCCCTGAATCGGGTACTTCTCCTCAAGGCCGGTGGCCTTTGAGTACTTGAAATCGTACGCGTGAATTTCTCCGGTTGGGCTTTCATCATAGCGGTCAAACTCACCGCGAACTTCGAGCCCATTCTCCAGACTGTGCTCGAAGCGCTCGGCCAGATGGGTGCGCCAGCCCTCTGGAATCGGAGGTGCGTGCTTGGCGTAAAGGCGAAGATTGCGCAACAGGTTGATCCGCTCCCGCTCATAGTGATAGCCGAGAGGAACTCGCTTCAGGCGGCAGGCACGTTCAAGATTGCGTTCGGCAATGGACTCGATGTCCCTGGCTGGGCCCCGAGTCCAATCCGTGATGGTCTGATGGGCCACGTTGCCGAGCAGGATCGGATTGAGGCGCTCGGCCGGCAATTCCGGTAGACCTTCGAGTTTGAGGCATCTTGAGGCGAAGTGCTTCCAGGGGCAAGCGAGATAGGTTTCAAACTCGCTGGCTGACCAGGGCCGCGGCTGCCGGTAGTTGAGACCCAGCCGGCTCGGTGGCTCACTCCAGGCGACCGCACGAGTGGCGACTGTTACCGCATCAGCGGGCTTCGCTTGCATCGCAAGCACACTGGATGGCAACACCGGATCGCCTTTGGCATTTACACGCGGGTAAGTAATCGTCAGCCCGCGGCTGGCCCGCGTCAACAACATTTCATATAAGAAATGTTCTTCGGCGTTGCGCTCCTCCAAAGTCTTCATGCCGAAGCTACGCTTCAAATTCTCCGTGAGCAAAGGGTCTGGAGAATACTGTTTCGGGAACTCGCCTTCCGATATTCCCGGCGCAAATACATAATCGAGATCCCACTGGCGGCTTTCGAACAGATCCATAACGTGAACCACATTGCGGCGCGTATCGCGTTCGTGCAGAGAGGTTTCGGCAAGGTTCGTCTCAACTAACCGCCAAAAGGCGTCGAGAGTCACCCGTGTCTCGACGTCGCATTGGTCAGCGGTTGCCTCCATCGCATCGTGCAGCATTTTCAGTGCGGAAGCCCGTTGATGCCAGACCCACGCGTTTTGAGCCGAGGGTTCGATCTGACGCGGAGCCTCGATCAAAGTGGCAAATTGCTTTAGCGCAGTGCATGCCTCGGTAGGCGAAAAATACTGGCCGGGCCAATCGGCGAAAGGCGCCAGTTGTACGAAGAGTTCGAGCGAATTCGACGGCAACGCAAATCGAACCTGCTGTTCCAGTGCATCGCCCGCCAGCGCTCCACCAAGACCAGTCAAACGCCACCTCATGGCGCTCAGAACTTCGACGTTGTGCCAGCCGGATTGCATTGCAAGAATCAGAGCCCGGTGGAAAGCGAAGACTGGGTGCTGGGCGAGCGGCGTCCCGAGATAGCTGCGCGAAGGAATGTCGAGCCGGGCAAGGGTCGATTCCAGCAATGGTCCATAGACAGCGGGGTTGCGCAGCAATATCCCAATGCGACGCAGTTCCACGCCCTCGCTTGCCATTCGCAGAATTTCTGAAGCGATCAACAGAGCCTCATGAGCCTGGTCATCGGCCGCGCGCAGTTCAATCGCTGGCTTGCGATTCGAAGCTGTATCGGCACTCGCGTGCACAGCCTCAGTCCTCTCGACCTGAATCAAACTAGCCAGCTTGTCGAGAAATGCCGTCTCAGTGTTCGAAAAGCTAAAGAACCCATCCAGCAGTATCGTGCCGATGCTCCGCAGATGAGATGCTTCAAGCAAACGAGTCGTCTGCTCCAACCTTTGCCCACGAAGCGCCAGTTCCTGCTTGTCTAGCGACTTTAGAATCCTGCCGTAAATATCTGCCAGCGGCCCCTCGAGTTGATGCGGGCTGACGCCGGCCAGCGACAGTGCCTCGACCGATGCCGCCAAATGACGGTGGAACCCGCTTTGATCAGCGACGGCCTGGTAGTCGGCGGGACACCGCTCCAACAACACGCTCACAATCATCGCTTCCAGTTGTGCAGGGGAAGGAGTCGAATCGGCAAGTTCGAGTTGATCGACAAATCGCGTGAGAGTCGAAACCGAATGCTTGCGCAGCACAAACCCTTCGCGAGCAAGTTGATTGCGCATGTGCTCGGCCATTGTCGCGGAAGGAACAAGCAGTCGAACCGTCCAGTCCCGCCGGGCCAGGGCCTGCCGCAAAGTAGCAAGCAGTCGCGTCGACTTGCCTGTGGCCGGAGGACCTGAGACGACGCGCACTTGTGATCTTGAGGTCAACCTTCAGTTTAGTGGGTTACGGCGCGACCACTCGCGGCAAAGTGACCTCCGCGCAAATATACCGTTGGACGAACGGCTGAACTTCGTCAAAAAAGGAGTCAACTGCGCGCTACGTCGAATCGCAACCAGGAATCCCAAGTTGAATGCGGTGGCGATTGAGGTTGCCGGGCGGCTTGCGAAATCTCCGGAATCCGCCGCTCGTTGTGTGGGTAAAGATGCCCTGCGACAAATGCTTCGTTAAAGGATCGCTTCGCAGTCAGCCGCTAATTCGACCGACATCGGCTGTGTGCTGACTAGTCCCGCCGGGAGCCCCGCCAGGACAAGCAACTCGCGCATAGTTTCGAGTTGCGATTCATAAATGGGAAATCGAACCCGAGAAGATGCGCCAACCGGGTGATCTAGCTCTGGATTGATGGGGAAAGGGGCGGCGGCGAGAACTTCTAGGACTTCTTCAAGCAGCTTGGGGGAGATTTGGATTTCGGCGGCGAGCAATTCGCCGGCGCTAACTGAATGGAGCAATGCAGTTGACATAGGTATACGCCTTTAGCAATTTTTTTCGTGGCTGCAAGTAGCCGGCGTGCGAACAGGGCAGGCCTAAGATGATCCACGTACGGGGTTAATCTTTCACAATGGCCTGACTGGAGGCCATCGCAGGAATTAGTCACATACTAAAGAGCACTCAACGCTGAGTACGTTGCCAATCGAGCATTAATTTATCAAATTTTTTCTTCTGTTCGGAGTCCAATAATTTCGAAATACTTTCCCGCCCAAAAACCCGGACCTCTTCCATCTGAGCACCTAGGCTTTGCAGGTATTTGAAGTGGTCATCTAGTAGCGTCTCTACCTGATGCTGTTGCTTATCGGATAGGTCGAGTTCTTTCTTAAAGTAGTCCAGCAACGCTGAGCGATCCATCTGGCGCATGGCACGTGTATTGGAATTGAATGTGCCCTTTGAGTAAAGCTTCATCGACAACGCGCCGGAAGCTGCGCCGGCAAGGAATACCGCCAGCAGGGTAGTGATGACTTTCGGGTGGGTCCAGGAGGGTCGGTCCGTCATGTAGATTTGCCGGCGTCTACTGATCGTATGTCGTAAGTTGCATCAACGCCGCTCCGCGGTCTTCGTTGGGGTTGGAAGACTCAACGACTGGTGCGCCCGAGGAATCGCTGGCAAGGAAAGCTCCCTGGACGGCGGAATCCTGAATCACTTCGACGGATTCATTGGCTGCGGTGGTTTGCTCATCCGGAGTGGACGAATCCATGAATGTGGCCGTGAATAGCAACACCGCAAGAGTCAGCGAGGCATAGACTAGCCGCATGCCGAGCGGTTCGAGAAAAAAATTCCAAATACTGGGTGGAAGCGCCTGCGACTCGATCCGGGCCAAAACCCGCGAATAGAATCCAGGGGCAGGTTCTACTTCTTCGCGCTCTTCAGCGCTCAAAGTAAAGTTTTCTCGAATAAGTTTGGAAACATCCATCATTGCCGAAACTTCATCGAGGGCAGCGGGGTTTGCTTTTAAGTAAGCCCCAACCGGAGTGTTATCATCCGGCAATTTCCCCGATTCAATCATGCCTTCCAAGCCATCTTCTAGTGGCTTCATATTGTGCCTCTTCCCTCAAATTCCCTTAGCGACCCGGACGTCGGCATTGTCGGGAGTCCTCTGCATGGGTCTCTCCGCAAAACTGACGTTTGGCCCGGAACGCGACTTTTAAAGTCTGGCCCTAGTCTCGCCGGCCTCACCCGGCGTGAATCAAAAAGCAAGTGTACTACGTATACAACAAATCTATTTACGGGGTCGGCGCACCAGGCCGCTTGAGCAGTCTTTGAGCTGCTTTGAGCAGTTTCTGGCGGGCGCGGAACAACTTCACCTTGACAGTGTTTTCATTCATCCCGGTCCGCTTAGCCAATTCTTCGACGGAATGGCCTTCCACTTCTTTGAGCAGGATCAACGTGCGATCTTCTTCGCTGATCTTTTCGAGCATCTTTAGGAGCAAATCACGCTGCGCCAGGCGAACATCGGCGGGCACGCCGCGATCGCGCGTCATTTCGGAATTCTCCATCATGCGGCTATCGTCTTCAGAAACATCGCTTTCATAAACCAGCTTGCGGACGCGCTTCTTGCGAAGGTAGTCATAGCATTCGTTTACGGTAATTTTGTAGATCCAGGTCAGCAACGAGCTCCGCGAGTCAAAATTGTGAATTGACGAATAAACTTTGGTGAAAACCTGTTGGGAAATATCCTCGGCGTCGTTGCGGTTTCGAAGGATGCCATAGATGATCGAGAATACTTTGTTCTGATAGCGCTCAACTAGCTCACGAAACGCGAGTTCATCGCGCTTTTGAACACGCGCGACTAGATGCGCTTCTTCAGAATGTGAACGATCCACGGTTCTCGCTTGGCGTTGCTTTGCCTCGACGGCCGGCATTGGAAGTACTACACTCATCCCGCTCATGCCCCAATGGACGCGGAGTCCAGACCGCACGTTTCGACAATCTCGCCCTAACTCACCGACGATACCAAAATCAAAGCCGAAAACTTGCTGCAACTTTTAGTGGACCAAAATGATCCAATTGGATATAGTAAAGGAAGGATAAGTATGATTCAGCTCACAGAACGCGCGACCGAAAAGGTGCATGAGATTTTGACTAGCCAGGAACCGAAGCCCTCGGGGCTGCGTATTTCAGTAGTCGGCGGCGGCTGCTCGGGCTTTACCTATTCGATGGCCTTCGAGAATACCCCAGGAATGCTAGATAAGACCTATGATTTCAGCGGTTTGAAGGTTTTCGTCGACCAAGCCAGCATGCTCTACCTGGACGGCATTGAAGTTGACTATGTCGAGTCGCTCGAAGGGTCCGGCTTCAAGTTCAATAACCCGAACGTTAAGTCCACCTGCGGGTGCGGATCCAGCTTCCAGGCATAAATTTTTCAATTTGAAACGTTCCTCTCAATTCCGTTTCTAACACTTGACAAAGAGATCAGAGAGACAAATCACAACATCAGAAACGGCCCGTTCGAGTCCAACGAACGGGCCGTTTCGTGTTTATACTCGATTCAGCTATGCTACTGACACTGAATCCCGTAATTACAGGTGGCCGCGCCTCCTGGCCAGAATTGGCCAAAATTGCCCATGAAGCTGGTTTTCCGGGAGTGGAAGTTCCAGTTGTAGCCGCCATGAAGGACAGCCCCGCCGCGGCAAAACAGATCCTCGGCTCCAACGGCTTGAAGCCAGGAGCGATCGGATTACCCACCGAGATTCGCAAGGACGACGCAGCTTTCGAAAAGGACTTGATAGGTTTGCCTCAGGCCGCCGCCTTTGCCGCCGCCATTGGCTGTCCGCGAATGGCTACTTGGATTCCGAGTTCCGCTCAATTGCCGAAGCCCCAACAACGCGAACTGATGCTCGGCCGGATACGCAAGGTTTGCACCATTCTCGAAAAAAGCAATGTGCGCCTCGGACTCGAATTCCTGGGGCCGCTGCACATCCGGACTGCCAATCCGCACGAGTTCATTTGGAAGATGGGCGAGATGCTCGAGTTCGCCCGGGAGTGCGGCTCAAATTGTGGACTGCTGCTCGATAGCTGGCACTGGCACCACGCCGGAGCAACAGCCGAAGACATCGTCAAGGCCGGTCGCAAGGCAATCGTACATGTGCATCTGGCGGATGCACAGCAACTGCCGCCCGAACAGGTAAAAGATAACGAAAGGCTGTTGCCGGGCGAAGGCGTTGTCAATTGGAAGGGCTTCTTCGGCGCTTTGAAAGAGATTGGCTACATGGACGCCGTAAGCCCTGAGGTATTTGGCCGTGGCCTCAAAGATATGCCCGTCGGTGCAGCAGCCAGCCTGACCCGGGAGGCAACTTCGAAGCTGATGAAGCAATTGGGCGTGGCATGAAGCTGGAGACGCTGCTGACCGAGCAGTCAAACCCGGCTTCGGCGAAGATCGATCAAGTCTCGACCCTCGAGATGCTCCAGATCATCAACGACGAGGACAAGAAGGTCGCTGTAGCGGTGGAAGCGGAGCTGCCGCGGATTGCCCTGGCCGTAGATGCAATCGTGGAGCGGATGGAGAAAGGCGGGCGCCTCTTCTACACCGGCGCGGGAACCAGCGGAAGGCTGGGTGTGCTTGACGCCAGCGAGTGTCCGCCGACCTACAATGTTTCGCCGGAACTCGTCCAGGGTTTCATCGCTGGCGGTGACAAAGCCCTGCGAAAGGCTGTCGAAGGCGCGGAAGATTCAAGCGAACTGGGCGCTTCAGAACTAATGGCTTTGGGTTTCGACTCAGGCGATGTACTCTGCGGCATCGCTGCATCGGGTCGGACGCCTTATGTCCTGGGTGCAATGGGAAAGGCTCGATCCATCGGAGCGTTGACAGTGAGTATAAGTTGTTCGCCGCAATCGCTCTTGAGCCGGGCAGCGGATATTGCGATCGAAGTTTTGCCGGGGCCGGAAGTCGTCACCGGATCGACGCGAATGAAGGCAGGCACCGCGACCAAACTGGTATTGAACATGCTCTCGACAGGCGCGATGATCCGCCTGGGATATGTTTACGGCAACCTGATGGTGAATGTGCAGCCCACCAATGAGAAACTGGTCGACCGGGCCACTCGCATCGTCATGGAGGCCGTGGGGGTGGACCGCGATCGAGCCAGCGCGCTCTTTGAAAATGCAGGCCGTGTTGTGCGCACGGCTATTGTCATGGGACGCTTAAAGGTGGGCCGCGCGGAAGCTGAAGCTTGCCTCAAGCAAGCTCAAAACCGAATTTCCGCAGCACTTCGTTAAGCAAAACAATATCGTATGGATAAATTCAGAATCCTTGGCCGTGAGCCGCTCAGCGGCACGCTCGCTGTAAGCGGCTCGAAAAACTCTTCCCTTCCCGCCATCGCCGCCTGCCTGCTCACGGAAGAACCCGTAATCCTCCACCGTGTACCGCGCGTCCGCGACATCGACACCATGTTGAAGCTGCTCGAGTACAACGGGGCAACCGTCAAAAGGCTCGCAAGCGGCGCTGTAAGAATTGAAGCTCGGAAGATTAGCAACCCCGAAGCACCCTATGAAATTGTGAAAACCATGCGCGCATCCAGCCTTGTGCTGGGGCCCCTGGCAGCACGTACTGGAACGGCCAGAGTGTCCGTGCCGGGCGGCTGTTCCATCGGTGCGAGACCCATCAATCTGCACATCAATGGGCTCGAACACCTGGGCGCCACCGTTCATCAGGAGTATGGCTACATCGAAGCGGCAGCACCCGATGGCTTGCGTGGAAATACGGTTCATTTTGAGCGGATCACGGTAACCGGCACCGAGGATTTGATGATGGCCGCAACGCTGGCGCGCGGGGTGACTGTCCTCGATAACGCCGCACGCGAACCGGAAGTGGTGGATCTTGCCGGGTTGCTAATCAAAATGGGAGCAAAGATCACCGGCGCGGGCACCTCCAGAATTGAGATAGAGGGCGTAGCAAAGTTGCATGGCACCGAGCACACCATCATTCCGGATCGCATCGAGGCCGGCACTCTCATGATCGCCGGTGTCATGACCAATTCGAATGTAACTGTGACGGAATGCATTCCGGAACATTTCGCTGCGCTGATGACGAAGATGCGGCAGGCGGGCGCACGGGTCGAGGAATCCTCAACGGCGGTTGAAGTCAGGCCGGTTACCAGACTTCGGAGCGTCGACATGACGACCGAGGAACATCCCGGGTTTGCAACCGATTTGCAGGCTCAGTTCATGGCTCTGATGACCGGCGCTGCCGGAATCAGCTTCATCACCGAGAACATTTTCGAGAACAGATTCATGCATGTTCCAGAGTTGGCGCGCATGGGAGCAAACATACGCATTGAGGGAAGACAGGCGATCGTTGCCGGACCGGCCGAGCTCACCGGTGCGCAAGTTATGTGCTCAGATCTGCGTGCAAGTGCCTCTTTGGTTTTGGCAGCGCTTGCGGCTCGCGGCGAATCGATTCTTGATCGCGTCTATCACATGGATCGCGGCTACGAGCACATTGAAGAGAAGTTGGCCGGGGTCGGCGCCCGGATAGAAAGAATTGGATAACAAGGCAACTGTATGACACACAATCCTGGTTTTTTAGCGCTGGTCGAAGATGCAAAGTCTCGAGTCGCGGAGATTGATGTCGCTGGCTACAAAGAAATGATCGCCCGTGGCGAGTCACACATTTTGGTGGACGTTCGAGAAGAGAGTGAGTTTGCGGCAGGGCACGTGAGGGGCGCTTTGCATCTGGGTAAAGGCATAATCGAACGTGATGTCGAGACCAAAATTCCCGACCATGACGCAACGATCGTGCTCTATTGCGGCGGAGGATTCCGTTCCGCACTGGTAGCGGACAACCTTAAGAAGATGGGCTACAGCAAGCCAATCAGTCTCGATGGCGGATGGCGTGCGCTCAAGGAGTCGGGCCTCCAGCTGGAGTAGCTCTTAGCGGAACAGGATCACGAAGAGTTGATAGGCGATCAGCGTCAAGCCTGCATATTCCCAGAACTGTACGATCTTGGCGAAGATACCCGAGAGAAACTCAAACCGTATGAACATAGCGGCAAGAATGGTTGCGAAAACTAATTGTTGAGAAAGTCCGTCCGGGAACCATTGCAGATGCAGAACCGCTAAAGCGTAGTACACAAGCGGCCAGTTGCTATCGAAGGTCTGCGAACCATAGCGAAAGTAAAGCACCCCAATAGTCATGGCCATGAGAATAAACGTGCTGAGCCAGTAGCCGTCAATCATTGATTAGAACGACCATAACACGCTGAGGTAGCCTGTGTGCGCCCGATAGTCCTGCTGGACCAGGATGCGCTCCCCGTAATCGTAGTATTGGTAACCGAAATTGGCGCGTAACTTTTCATGGATTCGATAGCTGATTCTCGCTTGTGGAGAAACGTAGGTGAGTGGAAACGCTTGCGCTGCAAGTAAGCCTGGAAGACTGCTGTAGCGATCATTCCCTGCCCCTGTGTCGCGGCTGGACGCAAATCCAGTGTAGAGATCAATGCGCTTGAAGAGCACCGTACGAATGCCTGCGTGGGCAGCATGGACATTCGATACAAAGTAGGACGTGTCTGTTTCCACTTGAGCGAAGTTGATGAAGTAGGCAAGGCCGGTCAGCGTATCCAGGTGAAGCTTCTGGTAGCCGGCGTCCACCGCGAAACGGGTGTTGGGAGTCCAAGAGCCGTCGATGGAATAATTGCGAGTGCGCGAGGAATGCCGGAACAGACTGACTGAGTTGAAGTTCACTCCATTTCGCGCCTGTGCAGCCAAACGGAAGAACTTTTGCTTGTATTCGATCCTGGCGCCGAAGGCGTGATAGTCCTTCTCGCTGGTGGTGTAGAACGGACGAGCCTGACGGCCGACCTCGCCATCGGCAACGATGGTCAGTCCTTTCACGGGTCGGAGCCGAAAACCGGCAGTGCCTGCCTGAAGGCGATTCGACTGCTCCCCTCGGACAAGATCCGTAAAACCGGAATCGCTGACAAGCTCCGTTGAGCGAATCCGCCGGTCGCTGAACTGATATCCCCCTTGCAATGAAATCCAGGGTTTCAGCGCGATGTCGAGCAGCGTCGAGTTGGTGACTGCGCGAATGCCAAGGAACTGGAAATTCGCTGCGGTGGAATCGAGCGAGCCATTCGTGATCTGACGAATCGTGTTCTCGCCTTCCATCTTCGTGTTGTGAAAGGCGGTGTGATTTGAAATGGTGATCTTGTCGGTCGGCAAAATCGAAAAAAACAGATTGGCCGATGTCACAGGCCGGCGAGCGTCGCCAAAGACAAGAGTCTGCACGTTGCGTACGCCGCCGCGAATCGCGCCGCTGGCGACTTCGTCAAATATGAATTTCCGGTTGCCGTCGGAATGTGTGAAGCGGCCGTTGATCGTAAACCATTTGGACTGCTCAGTAAACAGATTGACGCGCCAATGCGGAGTGGAGCCGTGGTAGGGCTGATCGCGGCGCAAACCACTTAGAGTTGTGTTCGTGACAGTCGGATCGAGCGGAGTGCCTGGCTCGTTCAGCGAGCCCTTGGTGTCTTCCTTGAAGTACTCCCACCCTCGTTGCCAGAACAGCTTGAATCCGGCAAATTGCACTTGACCGCCGATGCGGTATTCATTCTGCTGTCGGCGAACGTTTTCAAAGAACGGGAAAATGTTGCCGCGGGCATCGAAGAGGATCTGGGTAGACAGGGCCGGTCCGTTCTGAACGTTCCCCGAGTAGCCGCCATAGAACTGAATGCGACGCTGCGGGAACAGCGTGAACTGGTGGTCCTGCATGCGCCGCTGCAGGTTCTGCAAATGCTGGCCGTAGGCAATTGTAAGCGCGGGGTTGAAGTAGTCATTCAACCGCCAGGTCATTTCATAACGGTAAAGGCGATTCTTCTCCAATCGCAGCGAAGCGAATTGGTAAGGGTCGTTGCCGAGGCCTTGAGTGTTCAATAGCAGCTCATCAAAGTACTTGCCTTTGCCGTTGCGCGAATTCACTGTGAGTGAGGTGCCCAGCAGGCGCACACCATTCAGAAAATTCACATCGGACCGATACTTGCCGCGATTGCCGTCAATATTCGCGAAGCGATATCCCGTCTCGAAGGACTGTCGAATGTTGTACTCGCCGATGTTTGTGCCCGTCCGCTTGCCGGTGGGCTCAACTGTGGGAGCCACCGTCTGCTGTGCGATGAGTGTGAGTAGGAAAAGGTTCATCATCGGAGGAAACTCGCATGCGAATTGGATCCGTGTATGCGGGTGTGGCAGAGGGTGCAGTTCTGATACTTGGGGTCAGTAAGGGAATGATTCGAAGGAGTCAGTTGGATGCCATCACCCTGGCGGCCGAAGTTGGAGGCGCCGTTGTGGCACTCAAGGCAAAGGGTAAAGACCTGTGGCCGCTTCAGGAGGCGAGCGTTCATCCCGCCATGCGGAAGGTGGCATGATGCGCAGCCGTCCACTCGAACCGCGGCATGTTCAAACACGAAGGGTCCCCGTTTGTCGACATGGCACTTCATGCACGGCTCTTCGTTCTGCAAGGCATGAGCCATCATGCGGGGACGGGCGCTCATTCTCGTAGTAGGCGCATCCGCGCCATGTGGGTTGTGGCAGTCAGAGCATTGCATGAACCCCTCGTTTACCCTATGCTTGACCGGCATGGAAAACTGGGCCCTGACGTTCGAGTGGCAACTGTAGCAAAGGTCCGTCTGCGGTTTGGCAAGGAGTTGCTTTGGGGTTGCTGCTTTGTGAATCGAGTGGCAATTGGAACAAACTATATCGGCGGTGGTGTGCGAACTGCGCCTGATATTAGCTCGGCCCAATTGTTTCGTGTGGCACTTGAGGCAAGTGTCGAGTGTTTGTTTTGGAGTGATCTGAGAAAAAGCAATGATCTTGGACTTGTCGCCTTTGGCCTCAATGTGAGCCTTGCCGGGACCATGGCAACTTTCGCAGCCCTTTTCTTCGAATTTTAGCTTTTCGTCAGTGGTCGACTTGAAGTGAGCATTGCGGAAGAAAGAAGCGGAAACATCTGGATGGCAGCCCCGGCACATGATGCTTCCTGCGTAACCCGGCGGAAGCGGTGCTTTCGCCTGCTGGGCCACTGCAACGTGACAGACCAGTAGCAATGTAACTAAAGTGAAAAATATTCGTTTCAACAGAAAAACCCTATTGGGTGGATTATAAGTCAGGGGGGGCTGAATCAGAGCCTTGATTTTTGTTCGACTTTTGTTCTCGCGCCATTTTTTCTTTCGCGAAAGCGATCCATCTTTTGAGGAATCTGTCGAGCCACGGCAACTCTTCAGCAAGAATCATGAGACCCGGCACAAGGAAGATCCAACCTGGCATTATGGGGAGAATCAATCCGATGATCCCCAGCAGCACCAGGCTAATCCCGGAAGCGTACCTAACCAACTTCTTCACTAGTGCTATTGTCGCTTGGCTGGGATGCTCAATGCGAATGGTACATAGCTCCCGTAGTACTACTAGGCCAATTTGCCTATGTCAACTCCGTATTTTTCTTGACCTGCCTAAGTATGGCTAGTAGATTAAGGTGAACCGTGACTGAAAACCGTAAAAATCAACGCTTTGAACTTCGCCTGCCATTCGAAGTTATCCGTAGCGGCCAGCGCTTCAGTTTTGTTCAAGGTCACACCTTGAACATGTCCTCAAGCGGTGTGTTGTTTGAGCTGAACCAACCGTTGGCTGTGGGCGACATCATTGAGTATTTCATTACTCTTCCAACGGGCCAAAATCCTGATGAGGACGTGCGTCTGCGATGCATGGGGAAAGTAGTTCGAAGCCATGAGAGCTTCGCGGCTGCGACGATGGAGCGCTACGAGTTCGTGCGCAGCAAACCATCCGGCGGAGAAGTGCCAGTGGCGGCAAGTGCTTCGGCAAGCTAGGCGTCCATTGAAGCAGGAATCAAACCCTGAGAAAATCTTGAGCTTTTTTGTCTGATACTGACGCATTCTGAAATAGGAGCCCCACAACCCGGATCTGCCGGATTGCATTGGTTTATAATTCATGATGCCGATCATGCAAAGTTACGGGCTTAGCGATCCAGGACGGGTGAGGAAGAATAACGAAGACTTCCTGCTTGTCGATCGCAGGCAAAATCTATATATTGTCGCGGATGGAATGGGTGGGGCGCAGGCAGGGGAAACCGCGTCCAGGCTCGCTGCGGAAACCGTACTTGAAGTCATGGAGAAGCGCACACAACCCAGGTTGCGTGATCTTGAAGAAGCATTTGTCGAAGCGAACGAGAGAGTCAAGAAAACCGCTGCCAGCGATATGACGCTGGAAGGTATGGGTACGACTCTGGTGGGCTTGCTGCATGACGGGGATTCAATGCATTTAGCAAGTGTCGGAGACAGCCGCATCTATTCTTTCCACAATGGTGAATTTGAATCTCTGATGGAAGATCAGACCTGGGTGAATGAAGTGGGTCGCAGGTTGGGGATCGATGAGGAAACGTTGAAGCGGCATCCAATGCGCCATGTGTTGACGATGGCGATTGGAGTCGGGAATCCTCTGCGAGTGAACACGAGGACGATTCCTCGCGTGCCTGGAATGCAATTATTGCTGTGCAGCGATGGGTTGCATGGAGTGGTTGGAGCCGACGCCATTTCGAATGTGTTGTCGGACTCGAAACAAGATTTGCAGAGTAAGGCGCAAACATTAGTGGAGGCGGCACGCAATGCGGGCGGGCCTGACAACATCACGGTACTGATTCTGCAAGTGTGACTCGAGCCGTTGCACTGACGATTGCCGGATCCGATCCCAGCGGAGGGGCGGGCATCCAGGCAGACCTCAAAACCTTTCATCAATTTGGAGTTTACGGCGAAGCCGTCATTACGCTACTGACTGTGCAGAACACGGTCGGCGTCCAGGCAGTGCAGGTGTTGTCACCAGATTTTGTCGCGGCGCAATTGTTGGCTGTTCTTGAAGACATTCCGCCGGGGGCAGCTAAGACCGGGGCGCTTGGAAGTGTGGACATGGTGGAGCGGATTGCATTTGAGGCTTCGGCGTTTGGGTTTCCGCTAGTGGTGGATCCTGTGATGATCTCAAAGCACGGCGCGCCGCTGATGGCCGTGGAAGCACGCCTGAAGCTAGTGGAACTGCTGTTGCCGGCTTGTGCTTTATTGACTCCGAACCTGCACGAAGCGGCAGCGATTACCAGAAGGCCCGTTGGGACGCTGTCAGAGATGCGCGAGGCGTCCCACGCGATGTTGGACCTCGGCGCAGGGGCAGTGCTGTTAAAGGGCGGGCATCTCGAAGGTGCCGCGATAGATCTGCTGGTGTGGCATGGGGGCGAGTTGGAGTTCAGCGCCGAGCGCATTGAGACGCAGCATACGCATGGGACGGGGTGCAGCTATTCGGCGGCGATTACGGCGCTGCTGGCGAGGGGCATAGGCCTTCAGGAAGCGGTCAGTGAGGCCAAGGGTTGGATTCAGCGAGCGATCGCTTCCAACCCCGGCCTGGGACGAGGGCAGGGCCCCGTCAATCACTTTGCCTAAAAGGTCAGTTTCAGACCCAGGCGTAACATGCGATCCCCGTTCGGCTCGCGACCACCGGCATTGGTGCTGGTGACTTCAAAAACGCCGCCGGTGAACTGGCCTGCGGCATTGGTAACGCGGCCGTTGATTCCTGAAGAGGGGTTAGAGAACTTCGGCGTATTGGTCCAGTTGAACAGTTCAGCGCGGAACTGCAGGTTGATCTTCTCCTTGATGTCGAAGCGGCGGAATACGCCGAGGTCGGTATTGAAGAAGCTGGGACCGCGCAGGCTGTTGAAGCCGGCGTTGCCGAAGCGGGGCTCGAGAACGCGCTCGAATGCGAACGGATCGAAGTAGGGAGTACCGCGACCGATGCCGCCGAGCAGGGCAACCTCCGGCTTCACTTGGTCGGCGCGCTGCGTGCTTCCGGGAAGTCGAAGGCTGCCACCATCGGAAGTGACACGAATAGGCGTTCCGGTCATGAAGCTGGTGAGGGTGTTGATCTGCCAACCACCGGCGAGCATGTTGACTGCCTTGTTGCCGACAAACTTCTTGCCTTTGCCGAAGGGCAATTCGTAAGTGGCGGTGAACTGAAGGTTATGGGTGCGGTCAAAATTGGCTGGCACGTAGTTGAGGCCAGTGTATGCAAGAGCAGGAACGAGAGGGCCACCGTTGTTGTCGTCGTTGCAGCACCAACCCATGGCCTTCGACCAGGTGTAGGCAAAATTAGCCTGCAGGCCGGAGGAATAGCGCTTGGTGACCGTTGCCTGCATGGAGTGATAATTGTTATCACCCATGGGGCCGATGAGGCTGGTCTCCACTGCGCGGCCAAAGCGGGGGAACAAGGGCTGACCCTCGCGGTCCGCACCGATCACCTGACCCGCATTCATGTTCAAACGACCGGAGACACGAACGGCGCGGCTGGCAACGTAGCCGACCTGAGTGGACCAGTTGTTGCCGAGGTCGCGCTGAACGGTGAGGTTGTAATTGAGGATGTAGCTACGCTTGAATTCATCACCAGTGGTATTGACGGCGTAGTTGGTCGGGACTGAGATGCGGCCATTGTTGTTGATGACCGGGTCTGGCAGCGTGGGCAACCCCTGAGAGAGGGTTGTGGCCCAACCCAGCGCGGCAGGCGCGAGGTTAAACGCAGCGAGGATCGGGTAGTTGGTCCGCAGGGGACGGGCTAAATTCCATGGGTCCCAGTTGACGCCGAAGCCAGTGCGAATGACAGTCTTCTCGTTCATGCGGTAGGCGATGCCGAGTCGGGGTGAGAACAACAGTTTGGCAACCTTGGTGCCGCAATCACGCGGAGTGCCGCCCAGACCGCAGGCGATCATTTCGTTGGTGGCGAAGTCGTAGCGCTCAGTGCCACGGTCGCCTTCGCGCCAAGGCATCGGGAAGCTTTCGATGCGCGTACCGTAAGAGAGTGTCAACTTGCGGTTGACCTGCCACTGGTCACGCACGTAGAAGCTGTACATTGTGGTCTTGGTGCGGTAAATGTCCGGCACCTGAAGGATGCGGCCACCGCCATCAACAAGGCCGAGCAGGTAGGTACCCATGGCATTGAAGTTGTTACCTGCAGCTACGTTTCCATTGGGGAGACGCAACTGTGTGGGGCCTTGTCCAAAGTTAAGGCGACCAGCAGCACCGCCGGCGGCTCCGGCGAACTCAGGCTGGGTGTGATTCAACTGGAGGTGATAAATATCCATGCCGAAGCGGATGTTGTGGTTGCCCTTCATCCAATTGGCGTTGGCCACGTATTGGAACTGTGGATCGGTGCGGTAATAGGGCATGTAATTCTCGGTGGAACCGAAGGCGGCGAATCCGCTGATGCCGAAACCGGGGTAGCCAGATTCAAAGAAGCGGCTGCCGTTAGTACCAGGGATCTTGAGCTCGTCACGGCCACGATTGGGACCGAGACCAGGCTGTTCGATATTGGTATCCATGAGCGTATAGCCGAAGTAAGCATCGACCAGGAATGAAGGCGAAACGGTGTAAGTGGAAGCGAGTGTACCGCTCCAGGTTGCTCCGAAGCCCTTTCCGGGATTGCCGAAGGCAATGGGAGGACCGCCGATATTGCCAAAGGCAGTGGGAGCGGTGAGGTCGAAGCTGAGCCAGCTCAGGCGGGCAAAGGAGGTCCATTTATCGCTGATGTTGTAGTTGAATTTCGAGTCAATCGTTTTGCGATCAAAAGCCGCCTGGCCCAAAGCGAAGTAATTTTGAGTGGGAAGGCCATTGGGCGCGGGATTGTTTTCCTGGGGCAGGCGCTGCATCAACAGAGCCGCAGTGGGATGGATGCGCGAAGCCGGGATGATGTTATCGGGGAAAGCGGTACGGCCTGAGCCATTTGCCGCGCCAGTCTGCGGATCGTAAACCGGCAAGGTTGAAGTGGACAGGTTGCCCGAGCGCATCATCTGGGTGGGGATGCTTTGAAGGCTACCGGCAAAGCGGCGGTCGGTTGAATTCTCAAAGCTGCCGAAGTAGAACAGCTTGTTCTTGATAATTGCGCCACCGAGCCGTCCGCCAAATTGGTTCGAGACGAACTTGGGGACCTGCTGGTTGGCCGGCAGGAAGAAGTTGCGAGCTTGCGACCAGTTGCCCTGGTGGTAATGGAAGAGGGCGCCCGACATCTGGTTGCCGCCGGAGCGGATGCTGACGTTGACGGATGCGCCACCGGCGAGACCCTGTTCGGCATCGAAGGTGTTGGTGACGATGTTGACGGTCTCGATGGACTCGAGGGCAGGCACGTAGCTGGCGATGTGAGGCAGCCAGATGTTTGTGGCGCTGGCGCCGTCGATGCGGGTGTTGTTCGATGCGGTGTTGTTGCCGTTGGTCTGCCACTGCATGGCGCGCGAAGGGTTGGAAGGAACCGAGTGGGGCGTGGATGGCGGCGAGATTCCGGGCAGCGTTACGAAGAGTGCCTGGTAGTTGCGGCCATTGGCGACCGGAAGTTCGGTCAAGGTCTTCGAAGTGATTTCGGAACGGACTTCGGATCGGTCGGTCTGAAGTACAGAGGCATTGGCTTCAATGGTGACCGATTCACTCACTTGGCCGACGGTGAGTTTGAGGTCGACTCGGGTGACTGTATTGGCAGTGATCTCAATGTTTTCCTGGCGTGACACGCGGAAGCCATCTTTGCGGATCTCGAGCTCGTAGATGCCGCCTTGAATGGTCGAGATGTTGAAGGTGCCTTCAGAGTTTGTTGTTGCGGTGCGAGTGACGCCTGTCTCTTTGCTCTTGACGGTAACGGTTGCGCCAGGGATGCTGGCGTTGGATGCATCGGTTGCGGTTCCAACGATCGAGCCGTAAAGTGTTTGGGCTTTAGCGTGGAATGACGCGACGTTGAATGCGAGGCAAACGGTAATTGCTGCGCTCAAAATTGAGCGCATGCTGGCATGGTTCATGAAGTTTCTCCCTGAAAAGGACTTGGGGAGAAAATATCACAATTTGAGGTGCGCCTGCTTGGGAGTGGCTAGTACTTGGGCACGGTGGGGTCGACTTTGTCGCTCCAGCCGAGGATGCCGCCCTTCATGTTGCGGACGTTTGTGTAGCCATTTTGCTTGAGGATGTCGACGGCTTTGGCGCTGCGAACGCCGCTCTTGCACTGGCAGACGATGTTGGCGTCCTTCGGTAGTTCGGAGAGGCGCGCGGGGAGTTGGCCGAGCGGGATCAGGATTGAGGTCGGGATCTTGGCGATTTGATATTCGTGCGGTTCGCGGACATCGAGAAGAATGAAGTCTTCCTTGGCGTCGATCATTTTCTTTACATCGGGAGAGTCGATCTCGCCGGTCGAAGGAGGCGGCGCGGGAGGAGCTTCCGGGATGCCGCAGAACTGTTGGTAATCGATGAGCTCTTTGACTACGCTGCACTTGCCGGAGGGGCATTCAGGATTGCGGCGGAGCTTGAGTTCGCGGAACTTCATGTTTAAGGCGTCATAGAGCATGAGGCGGCCTTTGAGAGACTGGCCGACGCCGAGGATGAGCTTGACTACTTCGGTCGCCTGGATGAGGCCGATCGTGCCGGGCAGGATGCCGAGTACGCCACCTTCGGCGCAACTGGGAACGAGGCCCGGGGGTGGCGGTTCGGGATAGAGGCAACGATAGCAGGGGCCATCTTCTGTTGCGAAGACCGAAGCCTGACCTTCGAAGCGGAAGATTGAGCCGTAGATGTTCGGTTTGTTGGTGAGGACGCAGACGTCGTTGACCAGGTAGCGGGTGGGGAAGTTGTCGGTGCCGTCGGCGACCATGTCGTACTGCTCGACGATTTCCTTTGCGTTCTCGCTGGTGAGCGGCACTTCGTGCTTGACGATCTTGAGATGGGGGTTGATGTCCATCATGCGGTCGGCGGCGGAATCGATCTTGGGGCGGCCGATGTCCTTGGTGCCGTGGATGACCTGGCGCTGGAGGTTAGAGACATCGACGACGTCGAAGTCGACAAGGCCGATCGTACCGATGCCGGCGGCGGCGAGGTAGAGGCCGAGCGGAGCACCGAGTCCGCCGGTGCCGACGAGCAATACCTTGGCGTCTTTGAGCTTGATCTGACCTTCCATGCCGACTTCAGGCAGGATGAGGTGGCGCGAGAAGCGCTGGATCTCTTCGTTGGATAACGTCGTGGCCATGAGTTAACGGCCTCCGGCGATGCTCGGGATGATGGAGACGGTGTCACCGGCGGCAATCGAAGTTGCTTCCTTGGACAGGTAGCGAATGTCTTCGTCGTTGACGTAGATATTGACGAAGCTGCGGAGTTTGCCTTCGTCATTGTAGAGATTCTTCTTGAGATCGGGGTGAGCGGTGGTGAGGGCGGCGAGCACTTCGCCGACGCTGGCGCCAGACGCTTCGATGATATCGGCCCCGCCGGTGAATTGGCGCAGGGGGGTGGGGATCAGGATTTTGGCCATGTGAGTTCCTCTTCAGTGCTGGCGGTCTGGTCGACGTCGACGCGGAAGCATTTTGCGTCTTTGACTTCGCGAGCGCGTACGCTCATGACGACGTTCGAATAGAAGGGCCAGTGGTTTTTCAGATCGGTTTGCGAAAAGTAGGCAGCTTCATCCGGGTGCGAGTGGAAGAAGCCGAGTACGCCGAGGGAGAGTTCGCGGGACTTCCGTTCGGCGGCGATTTGATCGCGGGGGTCAATTTCGAAGCGGTCCTTCTGTTCGCCATCGTAAGCATTTCGGCAGGCGACAGCGAGAATGGCAAGGCGCTTGCCATCGGATTCGGAACCGATGAGGATGCCGCAGCACTCGTTGGGATAACAATTTTGGGCGTGCTCGACCATAACGGCCCACGCTGCGGGGGAAAGCTCAATCATGCGGGGTTAATCATGCCAGAAGGGTTCGCTCAAGTATTTGGAGGCGCCGTCGCACAGGACAGTGACGACCACTCCAGTTTCGCCTTTTTCGGCCATGGCCGCTGCGACTTTTGTTGCGGCGTGGACATTGGCGCCGGCGGAGATGCCGACCAGCAGACCTTCTTCGCGGGCTAGGCGCTTGGTCATCGCATAGGAGTCTTCGGTTGAGATCCAGAGATTGTCGTCGGCGAGTTGGTCATCATAGATGCCGGGGACGATGGCTGAGGGCATGTGCTTGGTGCCTTCGATGCCGTGGAAGCCCTGGTCAGGCTGGGCAGAGATGCACTTGACGTTGGGGAGTTCGCGTTTGAGGCGGCGGGCGGTGCCGGTGAAGGTTCCACTGGTGCCGAGCATAGCGGTGAAGTGGGTCACCGAGTAGCCGGTCTGGTTGAGGATCTCGACGGCGGTGGTTTCGTAGTGGGCCTTCCAGTTGGCCGGGTTGTTGTACTGGTCAGGGTAGAAGTAGGTGTCGGGATCGGATTCGTAGACTTCCCGGCACTTGATGATCGCGCCATCGGAGCCTGCGCCGGGGTCGGTGAGGATCAGGTCCGCGCCATAGGCCTTGAGGATCATCTTGCGCTCGGGGCCGGCGTTTTGCGGGAGGCAGAGGCGGACTTTGTAGCCGAGCGAGGCACCGATCATTGCGTAGGCGATGCCAGTGTTGCCGCTGGTGGCGTCGAGGATGATTCGGGACTTGGTGAGGCGACCGGTGCGTTCGCCGTCGAGGATCATGTTGAGGCCGGGCCGGTCTTTGACGCTACCGCCGGGGTTGAGGAATTCTGCTTTGCCGAGGATCTCGATGCCAGGATAGGCGGAGGAGATGACAGGCATGCGGAGCAGCGGCGTATTGCCGATGGCGTCGAGCAGGGACTCGCCATTTTGGCGCTTTTGGAAAGCTGCGGCTTGCACGGGTGGGCCTATGGAGGAAGCATACCACAGTTGTCGCTAGGGATTGTGTAGATTAGGCCGGATGTTGGTTTTAAAACTTATATGTGATTGATTGCAGAGGGGTTGCTTGATACCAGGATCCTTCGATTTTTCTTGTTTTTGGTTGGATTCCTTATATCTCACTGAAAGCAAGCCACTTTTAGATTCTAACGCTACGAAGCGTTCTAGGAGCGCTTGTAGAGCATTGATTCAAAGTGACTTGTTCGATATCAGGTTCGCACTTCATTTTTACAAATTCGGGGCTTGTTGATGGACCACTGGGGCGCATGGCAGCAGCGGTCCATCAACAGGCACACGTGTGGCGTCATCTCTGGCGAGGGTTGAATGCAGGCAAAATGTCAAAGAACTGGTGGGGTGGCGCGGGCCCTGCCCCATGCGGGATCATGCCAGACGGAGGGGGCAGTGAACTCGGAGTGGAGATATTCGTGTTGGCAGGATTAGAGATATAAATTTTGGAGATCGGTGAACGACTTGCAAAAAGAAGTGGAAATGAATTTGACCTAGACTGGCCACCCGTGCGTGGGGCGCAAGGTAAGCGCTTGCCGGTCGCTACCTCTTCAGGGCTTGATTTATCTGATTTTATTGGCTGGAATCGGCATTCCTACCC
>Ga0163144_10002427_pt1 | contig 43022 bp, 39 predicted proteins | sample OliLak19BULKMAT1_FD_123175 | JGI IMG/M metagenome (GOLD analysis project Ga0163144, IMG submission 123175) | Freshwater microbial mat bacterial communities from Lake Vanda, McMurdo Dry Valleys, Antarctica - Oligotrophic Lake LV.19.BULKMAT1 | ecosystem: Environmental > Aquatic > Freshwater >...
CCTCTCCCCAGAATGCAGCTGCGTGTCGTGTGGGGATCCGGCCGTGCACGTTCATCACGAAAGTGCGTCTGACCGACGCACCGCCCTCGTGCGGCCCGGGCAGCCCTGCACGTTCATCGCAAACGTGCGCCTGACAGAAACATGCGTGCGTCAGGCGCACTTTCTGAACGAGTCCCTCGTGGACCTCTCCCCAGAATGCACTCCGATGTCGTGTGGGGATCCGGCCGTGCACGTTCATCGCCAAAGTGCGTCTGACCGACGCACTGCCCCGCAGCGGCCCGGGCAGCCCTGCACGTTCATCGCCAAAGTGCGTCTGACAGAAACATGCGTGCGTCAGGCGCACGCTCGGGACGGATCCCGCTCGGAAAGGAGCGTGACCGCGCGAGGCGCCCACGCTCCGGGTATCATGGCGCCGTTCGACCCCGAGCGGACTGACCTTGACCTGATCTTGACGCCGCGCCGGTCCGGGCGCGCGTCCCATCTCACCGCTGAGGACGTTGCATGGCGAGCTCCCCCGGGACCGGCCGCTCATCAGCCGCGACGACGGCCGTGGTCGTGGGCGCCGTCCTGCTTGCCGGCGTCGCTGCGGTGCTGCTCATCAGTGGCGGCGATCCGATCAGCCTCTCCCAGCGCCTCGTGAATAGCCTCTTTCCACCGGTGGCCGTCACCTCACAGGGTGCCCGGATCCGCGAGCTCTACACCATCGTGTTCCTTATCGGCGCCGTGATCTTCTTCATCGTCGAGGGGTTGATCGTCTGGACCGTGCTGCGCTATCGACGCCGGCCAGGCGATGACACGCTCCCGGTGCAGACCCACGGCAACGTCATCGCCGAAGTCGTCTGGACGGTCGTCCCGACGATCATCGTCGCCTTCCTGTTCGTCATCTCCTGGCAGACCCTCAACACAGTGGAGGCCGTGTCCGCCCAGCCGGACATCAAGGTACGCGCCGTGGCCGGGCAGTTCCAGTGGCAGTTCGAGTACCTGCCGGCCGACTGGGAGCCCACGGACGCCCCGCTCAAGAAGCCGCTCTATACCCAGCTCCTGCCGACCGGCGATGGGGGTGGCATGGCCGTGCCGGCGGGTCGATCGGTCAAGCTCTACCTGAGCAGCCCGGACGTCATCCACGCCTTCTACGTCCCGCAGTTCCTGTTCAAGCGGGACGTCGTGCCGGGTCGGACCAACGTCTTCGAGTTCAACGTCAACGAGCAGGATGCGGGCCAGACGTTTCGCGGCCAATGCGCCGAACTGTGCGGCACCGGTCACCGGATCATGCTCTTCGAGGTTCACGCCCTTACCCCGGCGGACTTCGATGGATGGCTGGCTGCGAAGATCGCCGAGGCAAGCGCCACGCCGGCACCGCCTCCTTCCGGGCAGCCCGCACCGTCCGATGGCGTGACACCCGGGCCGGCGCCGGTCGTCCTCAGCGCGATCAACGTGCTCTACGAGCGGACCCAGTTGAACGCCCCGGCCGACGTCCCGTTCATCATCGAGTTCGACAACAAGGAAGCCGTCGCGCATAACGTCGCGATCAACGACGAGTCCGGAGCCAGCATCTTCGTCGGCGAGATCGTGACCGGACCGATCAAGACCACATACGACATCCCGGCGCTCGCCGCCGGCAGCTATCCGTTCATGTGTTCCGTCCATCCGACGACGATGACCGGCACCCTCACGGCGAACTGAGGAGCATCCGATGGCGACGACCGTGCTGCACCCGACGGCCCCCACCTATCGCAGCACGCTGTACGACTGGGTGACGACGACCGATCACAAGAAGATCGGGATCCTGTACGTCATGAACTCGTTCCTGTTCTTCTTCATCGGCGGGCTGCTGGCCCTCGGCGTGCGGGTGGAGCTCGCCCAGCCCGGCCTGCAGTTCGTCACAGACCAGACCTACAACGAACTGTTCACGATGCACGCGACATTCATGATCTTCCTGTTCGTCATCCCGATGCTGGCGGGCTTCGGCAACTACATCGTGCCACTCCAGATCGGCGCGCCGGACATGGCCTTCCCGCGCATCAACGCCCTCTCGTTCTGGATGCTGCCGCTGGCCGGGACCCTGCTCATGCTGAGCTTCGTGACCGGCGGCGCCGCGGCGGCCGGATGGACGAGTTACAGCCCGCTTGCCCAGGACCGGCCGTTGGCCGCGACCGGGACGGGCCAGGACCTGTGGATCGTGGCCCTCGTGCTCATCGGGACGAGCTCCATCCTGGGTGCGGTCAACTTCCTCGTCACGATCTTCAAGATGCGCGCCCCCGGGATGACCCTGTTCCGCATGCCGATCATGACCTGGACCGTTCTCGTGACGTCCGTGCTGGTGCTCATGGCGACCCCGGTCATCACCAGCGCCCTGATCATGCTGTTCATCGATCGCAACTACGGCGGGAGCTTCTTCGACCCGGCCAACGGCGGGGATGCGATCCTCTACCAGAACATCTTCTGGTTCTACTCGCACCCCGCGGTGTACGTGATGGTCCTGCCTGCCATGGGCATGATCAGTGAGATCCTGCCGGTATTCAGCCGGAAACCGCTGTTCGGATACAAGGCGTTCGTCTTCGCGACCGCCGGCATCGGCGCGCTCGGCTTCTCCGTATGGGCGCACCACATGTTCACGACGGGTGCGGTCTACCTGCCCTTCTTCAGCCTGATGACGTTCCTCATCGCCGTGCCCACCGGGGTCAAGATGTTCAACTGGGTGTTCACCCTGTGGCGGGGCCAGCTGATGCTCCAGACCCCGTTGCTGTTCGCGCTGGGCTTCCTCAGCATGTTCCTCCTGGGAGGCATCAACGGCGCATTCAGCGCGTCCGTTCCGGTCGACTTCGCCCTCCACGACACCTACTGGGTCGTCGCCCACATCCACTACGTGCTCTTCGGCGGGTCGGTGTTCGGGATCATGGCGGGGCTCTACTACTGGTTCCCCAAGATGACCGGCCGGATGCTGAACGAGGGCCTGGGCAAGGTCCAGTTCGTCGTGATGTTCATCGGCTTCAACCTGACGTTCTTCCCGATGCACGAGCTGGGGCTGGCAGGGATGCCGCGCCGGATCGCCGACTATGCATCCACCGCCGGCTGGAACGATCTGAACCTGGCCGCAACGATCGGCGGCTTCATGGTCGCGGCGAGCATGCTGCCACTCCTGTGGAACATCTTCGTCTCGCTTCGCAGCGGAGCACCGGCCGGTGACGACCCATGGGAAGGCAACACCCTGGAGTGGGCGACCAGCTCCCCGCCCCCGCCCTACAACTTCGATCGGCTGCCGGAGATCCGGTCGGAGCGCCCGGTCTTCGACCTTCGCCACGGCCCGAAGCGCAGCCACTAGGAGCCGATGACGATGGCGACCGATAGCCGCGCACTGACGACCACCGACCACGGCCCCGTCGCTGCGGCCGACCACGGCGCCCAGGGCGGGATCAGCAATGTCGTCCTGGGCATGCTCCTGTTCATCACCTCGGAGGTGATGTTCTTCGCCGGGCTGTTCGCGGCCTACTTCAACGTCCGGGCCAACGCCGCGCAGTGGCCGCCGATCAACCCGGAGACGACCGAGCCGTTCCACCTCGCCATCCTGCCCCTGGTCGGACCGGCCACGGTCCTGCTCATCCTGTCCTCGTTCACCTGCCAGTTCGCGGTCTGGGGCATCCAGCGCGGCGACCGGACGGCATTCATCCGCAACATCGCGGTCACCTTCGCGCTCGGCATCGTGTTCCTGATGATGCAGGCCATCGACTACGCCGTGCTCGGCAGCGAGGGGCTGAGCCTGTCAGCCGGGACGTTCGGGACCACGTTCTTCACGTTGACGGGCTTCCACGGCGCCCACGTCTTTGGTGGCGTGATCATGCTAGGCGTCGTGCTCTATCGGGGCATGGCCGGCCAGTTCTCGGCGCGTCACCATGACGCCGTGGAGGCCGTCTCGTTGTACTGGCACTTCGTCGACGTCGTCTGGATCCTGCTCTTCTCGCTGCTCTATCTCCTGCCCGGGACCGGGCCGGCCGCGTAGGAGGCTGAAGCCGTGCACCCGCCCCGTCACTCACGCACCGCGATCGCCCTGGGCGCCCTGTTCGTGTTCATCGGTATCGTGTTCTGGGCCTTCCCGACGTTCGTCGGCGGGCACGTCGATTACGCCGGCGTGACGTTGTTGCTGGCGTTGGGCGTCGCGATGTCGATCATGGCCTACGTGCTCATCGCCGGCACGCCGAACGACTGACGCGACGCCAGACCGATGCTCGACGACCTGTGGAACGGCTTCCTTGAGCTGACGGCCCAGTTCGTCATCCCGGATTGGGGCGCCGTCGTCGGGCTCCTGCCGATCCTCGTCCTGTTCCTGATCGTGGCCGTCTTGTCGCGGGTGTTCCTCAGCTTGTGGCGTGCCCAGCCGGCACGTCGCGGCAAGGCGCGGATCCAGCCCCTGACGCCGCCCGATATCCATATGCCCGGGCCCTCGTTCGCGCCGATCATCGCCTCCATCGGGGCCTTCATGCTGCTCCTGGGCCTCGTGTTCGGTGGGCTCCTGCTGGTCGTCGGGGCGATCGGTCTCATCGTTGGGCTGCTGTACTGGCTGCGCGAGGCGATGCGTGTCTACGAACACGACACGGGGGCGGCCACTACCAGCCTGCCGGCGGTCGTCCACGCTGGCCCGCCGCCGGGCGTCCACATGCCCGGGCCGTCGTACCGGCCGTTCCTGGGCGCGCTCGGGGCGGCGATGCTGATGCTGGGTCTCGTCTTTGGCGAGTGGGTCCTCGCGGTCGGGGTGATCGCGTTGATCGCGACCCTGCTTGGCTGGCTCGTGGATGCCCGCAAGGAATACGTGAAGACGGAAGAGGCGGACACGTCCGGCCACCTGGAGAACATCCCGGCACCGCGGACACCGTCCCTGCTCATCGTGGGGCTGGGCATCCTGCTCGCCTCAGCGGTCCTGATCCAGGGCGGCTGGGTTCCCCCGCGCCAGGCCAGCGGCGGCCAGGCGGCGACCCCGTCCGGTGGCCCGGGCGCGTCGAGCGAACCAGGCGGATCCGCGGCGCCGCCGTCGTCCGGACCGGTCGCGGACGTGACCATCACGGCCCAGGGCATCGTCTTCCTGGAAGCGTCGGTCACGGCGCCCGCCGACAAGCCGTTCACGATCGCCTTCGACAACGAGGACAACGGCACCCCGCACAATGTCGAATTGCTCGACGGCGCTGGCACGAGCGTGTACAAGGGCGAGGTCTTCAACGGCATCGCCACCAAGGTCTACGACGTCCCCGCCCTGCCCGCCGGCGCCTACACATTCCTGTGCACGGTCCACCCGTCGATGACGGGGAGTGCCACGCTCCAGTAGGGCTCCGCCCGAGGTCATGACACGCCGCGTCGTCCGATCCTGATCGCGCTGGCCATCGCCGTCGCGACGACGGTCGGGGTCTGGCTGCTCGTTGGGCCGCGAAGCGGCGGGTCCGCTGATCGCGCGAGCGTGGGCGGACCAGCGCCCGCGATCGTGGGCACGAAACTGGACGGCACGCCCTTCGATCTGGCCGCGTACGCCGGGCAGCCGGTGGTCGTCAACTTCTGGGGACCCTCGTGCGTGCCGTGCCGCGACGAGTTCCCGTTGCTCATGGCGAAACTCGCCGAGCACGCCGGCGAGGGGTTGGCGATCGTCGGCGTCCTGACCGACGATCCACCCGAGCTCGCCCGCCGGTTCATCGCCGACTACGGGGCGACCTGGCCGACCGTCGAGGATCCGGACAAGGCGATCAAGGCCGCGTACCGGGTCGCCGGTCGGCCGCAGACGTACTTCATCGATGGCGCCGGGATCATCCAGTCCATCCAGATCGGGGAAGTCCGCGACGCCGACTTCGAGCGCCAGTACGCCAAGATCGCACCGTGACGGTCGCGGCGGCGACCGGGATCGAGGTCGCCGCGCTGGTCAAGCGCTACGGCCAGCGGACCATCCTGGACGGGATCGACCTTGAGGTTCGACCCGGTGAAGTCGTGGCCCTGCTGGGTCCCAATGGCGCCGGCAAGACCACGACGGTCGAGATCGTCGAGGGCTATCGGACCGGCGACGCGGGCACGGTCCGGGTGTTGGGCATGGACCCGGTCCGCGGCGGTCGTGCGCTCCGGGCCCGGGTCGGGCTGATGCTCCAGGACGGCGGCTTCGACATCCGGGCGCGCCCGCTGGAAACGCTCCGCCAGTACGCCGCGTTCCATGCCCAGCCGCGCGACCCGGAGGCCCTGCTGGACCTCGTCGGCTTGCGCGCGGTGGCCGAGACTCCCTGGCGTCGACTGTCCGGCGGTGAGCGTCAGCGGATGGCGTTTGCCGTGGCGCTGGTCGGCCGGCCGGAGGTCGCCATCCTGGACGAACCGACGGCGGGCATGGACCCGGAGGCACGCGCGGCGACCCGGGCCGTCATCACTGACCTGCGGGCAGAGGGCGCGGCGGTCCTGCTGACCAGCCACGACCTGACCGACGTGGAACGACTCGCGGACAGGATCGCGATCCTCGCCGGCGGGCGGATCGTGGCCGCCGGTACGGTGGCGGCACTGACAGCCGGCCTGCGACCACGCCTGCGGGTCCGCCTTGACCGTCCGCTCGACGACCGCGAGCTGGTGGCGCTTGGTGGCGCGGCCGGGGGCGATGTCGTGGAACTGGAACCGGGACGCTACGAGATCGATGCGCTGGTGCCGACGCCGGCGCTGGTGGCCGCCGTGGCCGCCTGGTGCGCGGGCGCCGACCGCCTCGTCCTTGAGTCGCGTGCCATCGGCGGGTCACTGGAGGACCTCTATCTCGACATCGTCGGGCGCGCGTCGTGATCCGCGCGTCGTGAGTTTCCCGGCACCGCTCTGGCGGGCGATCCTCGCCCAGACCGTCGTCGAGCTGCGGCTGACGGCCAGACGCGGCGAGAACCTGCTGGCGATGCTCGGCATCCCGGCCGCGTTGCTACTCTTCCTGGGTTCCACCGCGGTCCTGCCGGCACCGGCGACCGGCTCGCGCGTCGACTCGGTCCTGCCGGGCATCCTCGCCCTGGCCATCATCGCGACGGGCCTCGTGAACCTGGGCATCGCCACGGCGTACGAGCGCAGTTACGGCGTGCTGAAGCGCCTGGGTGGCTCGCCTCTGGGTCAGAACGGGCTCGTAGCCGCCAAGGTCGGAGCCATCCTCGTCGTCGAGATCGGGCTCGTCATCCTGCTGGTCGGGTTGGCCATGGTGATCCTGGGCTGGCGCCCGGCCGGCGACCTCGTGTGGCCGCTGCTCATCACCGCCGTCGCGCTCGGAACGGCAACCTTCGCCGGTCTTGGGCTGGCCATTGCCGGAGGCCTCCGACCGGAGGCGACGCTCGTCCTCGCGAACGTCCTCTTCCTCGTTGTCCTGGCCATCGGCGGGGTGCTGCTGCCGGTCGCGGATCTGCCAGGCGCCGTGGGCCTGATCGCCGGTGTCCTCCCGCCGGCACTCCTCACCGAGACCCTCAAGATCGGCCTGGGCGGCAGCGGCGACCCAGGCGCTCTGGGGCTCCTGGGCGTCTGGGCCATCGGGGCCGTGGGCCTCGCCATCCGGACCTTCCGCTTCGACTGACCCCGGCCTGACGCCCCCGGGTCGACGAGAACCGTTCCGGCGACGGCGACGCCATACCCTGTGAGCCCGATCATCGTGAGCGGGCCGTAGTTGAGGCGAGGTCGACGTGGACCAGCGACAACTCGTGGAGCGCGCAAGGCAGGGCGATCATGACGCCTTCGCCGAGCTTGCCCGCGCGGCCGTCGTGCGGCTGGACCAGGCGGCCCGCCTCATCCTGCGCGACCCGGAGCTCGCACGCGACGCGGTCCAGGAGGGGCTGATCCGAGCCTGGCGGGACCTCCCGAAGCTTCGGGATCCCGACCGGTTCGATGCCTGGCTACGTCGACTGACCGTCAATTCCTGTATCGACCAGACACGTCGTCGGCGACGACGGCCCATCGAAGTCGAGCTCACCGCCATCCATGCGCCGGCCGTGGTCGACATGTCCGGCGCACTCGCCGATCGCGACCTCGTCGACGGGGTGCTCCGGCACCTTGACGAACGTGGTCGCGCAGTCGTTGTCCTGCACTACTTCCTGGGACTGCCGCTGACCGAGGTCGCGACGACCCTGGGGATCCCGGTCGGCACCGTCAAGTCGCGTCTCCATCGCGCCCTCGGCGAGATGCGGGTCGCGATGGCCGCCGAACCGTTTACGCACCCATCGCCGATCGCCGGAGGGCAACTCGTATGACGAGCCAGCAGGGCCTTGAGCGCGATCTCCCGACGATCCTGGGCGATCTCGCGATGGGTCCCTACCCCGAATACATCGATGACGTCCTGGCGACGACGGCGCAGCGCCGCCAGCGGCCAGCCTGGACGTTCCCTGAAAGGTGGCTTCCAATGGACATCGTGACACAGCGGGTCACGACACCGGCCATGCCATGGCGGCAGCTGGGTGTGATGGCATTGATCGCATTGCTGATCGCAACGGCCGTCGCGGCCTACGCCGGATCGCAGCCTCGACTCCCGGCGCCGTTCGGACAAGCGCGCAACGGCCTGGTCGCGTACGAAGCGGGCGGCGATATCTATACCGCCGATCCGGTGTCCGGCACCGCGACACCGATCGTGACCGGACCCGGGACGGACGTCGGTCCGCGGTTCTCGCTTGACGGGACGCACATCGTCTTCCAACGCGAAACGGCCGCAGGTCGAGTCGAGCTGTATGTGGCCCGATCGGACGGCAGCCAAATCGTCAAGGTCACGACTGAGCCGATCGTCCTCGGGCTGAGCATGGATGGCGAGCTAAAGGATCAGTACCAGTTCTCCCCCGATGGACGGTCCGTGTTGATCGCCACCGCCGGCGGTGTCTCGATCGCGCAGAGCGATGGCAGCGGCATTCGCCGACTCGACCTCGCCATGGCCGCCTACGAACCGTCGTTTCGACCGCCAAACGGCGCCGAGATCCTGTTCGTCGGTAACGAGGGTCTGACTGGCCTGTTCGCCGTCGATCCATCCAACGGAGTCGTCCGGACGATCGTCGAAGCCCCGGCTGGCTTCGACATCGGGGGTCCCAGATGGTCGCCGGACGGGTCGCAGATCGCCTACCACGCCTGGGGCGGCCCAGGTGAGGGCTTGACGGCACGCACGCATGTCATCTCGGCGGACGGAACCATGGATCGAGAGCTTCCCGCGCCCCCGGCGGCCGTCTGGAACGCCCTTCCCGAGTGGTCGAACGACGGCACGCGGCTGTTCATCGTTCGCGGCTATACGCCCTTCTTCGAGGATGTCCGCGCGGTGGTCATCCCCGCGGACGGCGGCGGGCTCGGCGTCGAGATTCCCTACCCCGGCATCCTCACTGGAGAATGTTGTTCGACCTGGGAGTGGTCGCCGGACGACTCCAACATCCTCGGGACACCGACCGACGCCAGAGGTCAGCCATTGCAACAGGTGATCCTGGATCCCGACACGGGTGGATCCCGCGAGGCGCCGTGGCTATCCACCAGCCGTCCGACCTGGCAGCGGTTGGCGCCCTGATCAGATCTTGGTCGCCATCTGAACGATTCGCGCGACGCGGACGCCATACCCTGTCGAGCGCGACCGCTATGGTCGCGCCGACCGGAACCCGAGGCGACCGTGGACCAGCGAGCCCTCATCGAGCGAGCGCGGGGAGGCGAACATGACGCCTTCACCGCGCTCATCGATGTCCGCCTCGCGCGGCTGGACGCGGCGGCTCGACTGATCCTCCGCGACCCGGAGCTCGCGCGCGACGCGGTCCAGGAGGCTCTCATCCGCGCCTGGCGCGACCTGCCCGGGCTTCGCGACCCGGACCGCTTCGACGCCTGGCTGCACCGACTCATCGTCAATGCCTGCCTGGATCTCATCCGGCGCCGCAAGCGCCGGGTGATCGAGGTCGAGCTCTCTCCACTCGACACGCCGTCGTCGCACGACGTCGCCGGCACGCTCGCCGATCGCCAGCTGCTGGATCAGGCGCTCGCGCGCCTGGAGCCCGGGCACCGCGCGGTCGTGGCCCTGCACTACCTGTTGGGGATGCCGCTGCCGGACGTGGCGAGGTCCCTTGGCATCCCGCTCGGGACGGCCAAACACGCCTGCACTACGCGCTCGCCGCGATGCGCACCCACATCACGGCCGACGCTGATCCCTCCACAGCCCCACTCGCGGGAAGGCAACTCGCATGACCAGCCCGCAACACTTCGAACACGACCTGACGTTCCTGCTGGAGGACCTGTACCTCGGCGGGACCCCGGACTACCGAGACGACCTCCTCCAGCAGATCGCCCGCGCACGGCAGCGGCCTGCCTGGACATTCCCGGAAAGGTGGCTTCCCATGGACTTCGCGACACGGCGGGTCCCGACGACGAGCGTCCCATGGCGATCGCTCGGCGTACTGGCCCTCATCGGCATCCTGATCATGGCGGCGCTCGCCGCGGTCGTCGGATCGCAGCCGCGCCTGCCGGAACCGTTCGGCCTGGCGGTCAACGGCGCGATCGCCTATGCCAACGGCGGCGACATCTACGTCCGCGACCGGATCGATGGGCCAGCGCGCCTGCTGGTCGACGATCCGGCAACGGACAACGTGGCCTTCTTCTCGCCGCGAGGCGACCAGCTCGCCCTATTGCGCGTAGCTGACGGCGGCGAGAATATCGTCGTGACGCGCTCGGATGGCACCGGTGCCCGGCGCCTGGCCGGCCCGTACGCCGCGATCGACGATATCGTGTGGTCGCCCGACCAGGCCGCCATCGCCATCGGCTACAAACGCACGGGATCCCAAGCATCGACATCGTCGCGACCGACGGCAGCGGAACCCGTTCGCTCGTGGACTTCCCCGCCATGTCGCCCTCCTGGCGGCCGCCCAGCGGGACGCAGCTGTTGTTCCGGGGCCAGACGGATGGCCGGTGGGGCCTCTATCTTGTCGATCTGGCTGGCGGAAAGCCTGGCTACCTCGACCTGGAACAGCAGGGCCTCGAGGCGTCCGCCTATGACCTGCAGGCTCCGGCCTGGTCGCCGACCGGCGACCGCCTCGCGTTCCACACGCTGGTGGACCTCCCGAAGTCCCAATTGCAGACACCGGGCTTTCGCATCACGATCGCATCCATCGGTCCGAGCGGCGATGTCACCGGGGAGCGACCGTTGGAGTTCAGCGAACGGGCCGACGACGAGCTGAGTGTCGCCTTCACGCCTGACGGCACCCAGATCGTGTTCCAGCAGCGGTTCGGGTGGACACCCTCGAACCCGGCCAGTGGCACCCCGACGGTGGACCGACTGTTCATGGCTGCGGCCGATGGCAGCGGATCCGCCCGGGACCTCGGGGTCATCAGTACGAACGGCGACGGGATCGCGTTCGCAGTCGCGCCGGACGGCACGTCACTGCTCGCCCATCTATGGGCGGAGGAGGAGGACTGGCTGATCGACCCGGCCGCCGGAACAGCCGGTCTCACCGATCTGGGCTCGTCGAGCGGGGTCACCTGGCAGCGCCGCGCTCCGTGAGGCCCCACCTCTGACGTCAAACGACGGACAAGGAAGAACCCCGGGTTGGTCGGGACCCGGGGTTCAAGGAAAAGGCGTTGGTTGCGGGGAGAGGATTCGAACCCCTGACCTTCGGGTTATGAGCCCGACGAGCTGCCGCTGCTCCACCCCGCGACGGCGAATGATAGGGACCGAACGCGATTCGGTCAAACCCGGCGGGGCGTGGCGTTCAGTTGCCGGATGCGGACGCGGTCGGGGTCGGGGTCGGGTCGGGTTGCGAACCACGGCCGCGACTCCCGCGGCCGCGCCCCCGCCAACTCCACAGCCGCGACTCCCGCCAACTCCACAGCCGCGACTCCCGCGGCCGCGACTCCGCCAAATGCCCGCCGGGGGAGCATTGGGCGCTCTCCTCGACGTTTGGGGGCCCTGGTGACCTCAGGGCGAAGCGCCTTGGCCGTCGCTCCACGCTCGATCCGGGACTGATGTTGTCGAGGTAGGGCCACACGGAGGGACCGCGAACACGCCGCTACCGCCTAACGCTCCGGGGGCGGGCATTTGGCGGAGAAGAGGTCAGGGCTCCGGCGCGTCCGCGCGGGTCAGGGCGTCCGCGCGCGTCAGCGCACCGGGGCGGGTCGCGCGGGTCGCACGCGCAGGCGGTCACCGCCGATGGCGATCCCCACGAGCAGGCTCACGACCATGACCGCACTGAACAGGTAGAACGGGTAGCGGATGTCCTGGGCAGCCAGCACTCCCGAGACCAGGGACGCGGCGATGAACCCGAACGTGCCGGCGGCACCGTAGATGCCCTGGGCAGTGGACGAACGGCCCGGCGGCGAGTTGGCGGCGAGCACGGCGTACAGCGCCGGATTGAGCAACGCGAACCCGGTAGCTTCCACCAGGATGAGTGGCACCGCGAGGACTGGATCCACCAGGAACGTGTAGAGGATCCCGGTGATGGCGGGCAGCAGCATGCCGAGCACGATGAACGCAAACGGACCCCGCCGATCCACGAGTCGACCCGCGAACGGCGAGAACAGCAGCACGGGCAGCCCGAACATCGCGAAAGTCACCCCGATGAGCGACAGGTCGGCACCGAGGCCCGAGAGGAAGAGGCTCCAGATGACCTCGTACGTGCCGCTCCCGAAGTAGCCGCCCATGGTCAGGGCGAGCGCTGCCAGCAGGCCCCGGTTGCGCAGGCTGGCCGGGGCGCCAGACAGGGTCGTGGGTCGCGTCGCATCGCCGGCTCCCGTCGCGTCCCCGCCAACAGCCGCATCGGCGGCCAGGTCACGTGCCCAACGCTCCTCCATGAACGGCGCGTCCGGCGGGAATTCGGTCCGGTCCGGCGATGGCGTTGCATGCGCCCGGCGCTCGTAGACCTCCTCGCGGACACGGATCGCGATGCCGACCGCGGCGATGATGGAGGTCACCGCACTGAACACGAAGACGAATCCGATGCCACCCACCCACGAAACCCCGAACGCGCCGATGGACGGTCCCAGGAGCAGGCCGCCCATCTGCGCCGCCCCGTACATTCCGAATGCCTCGCCGCGGCGCTCCGGCGGTGTCGCATCGGTCAGGAAGCCGCGCGCCGCCGGATCGTAGACGGCCGCTCCCAGCCCGGACGCGAAGCGCAGCAGGATGAAGGCGACGGGCCCCGTCCAGACGAGGGGCAACGCACCGGAAAGTCCCGTGATGATCAGGCCCGCGACCATCAGCGGGACGCGGTCCGTGCGGTCCGCCAACCAGCCGAAGATCGGCTCCGTCACCAGGCGGGCGGCCGGCCAGGCCGCGATCACGACGCCGAGCATGGCGAGGTCGATGCCCTGTTCGGTGAAGTACAGGGGCAGGACGGGGAGCAGCCCGCCGAACCCGAGCCAGACGACGAACTCGGCCACCAGCAACGGCAATACACCGCCCCAGCGGTCCAGCCAGGCGGTGAGACGCGTTCGCGGAGTCGACGTAGGGCGTTGGGTCATGGGAGGTGATGGATCCCCGGCGACGGCCCGTCAGCGTACCGTCAGGCACGGCCTGCGGAACGACCGGGACCGCCGGACAGGACGACCCGTATACTGCGGGCTCCCCGAGCTCAAAAGGAGTGCCTGCCCATGTCCGCGATCGTCGCCGAAGGCCTGGTCAAGACCTATCGCAGTCGCAAGAGCGAGGTCCGCGCCCTTGACGGCGTCGACCTGACCGTGGAGGAAGGGACCGTCCTTGGCCTGCTCGGTCCCAACGGCGCGGGCAAGACGACGACCGTACGGATCCTCGCCACGCTCCTGAAGCCGGATGCCGGGCATGCCACCGTGGCCGGCTTCGATGTCGTCCGCCAGGCGCAGGAGCTGCGCCACGTCATCGGCCTGTCCGGCCAGTTTGCTGCGGTCGACGAGAACCTCACCGGCCGCGAGAACCTCTGGATGTTCGGCCGGCTCTATCAGCTGTCATCGGCCGAGGCACGCCGACGCGCGGACGAGCTCCTGGAGCAGTTCGATCTCGTCGATGCCGCCGATCGGACGGTCAAGACCTATTCGGGCGGGATGCGCCGCCGCCTGGACCTTGGGAGCGCACTCATCGGGCGGCCGCGCCTGCTCTTCCTGGATGAGCCGACGACGGGGCTGGACCCGCGCAGCCGCCTCGGCATGTGGGATGTCATCCGGCGGCTGGTCCGTGAGGGGACGACGTTGCTCCTGACCACGCAGTACCTGGAAGAGGCAGATGAGCTCGCGGACACGATCGCCGTCGTCGACCACGGGAAGATCATCGCCCGGGGCACCGCCGACGAGCTCAAGTCGCAGGTCGGCGGCGAGCGCATAGAGGTCGTGGTGCGCGACCGCGAGGCGGTCGGACAGGCCTCGCAGATCCTGGTCCGGCACGGCTCCGGCGAGACGACGCTGGACGTGCACACGCGCAAGCTGACCGTGCCGGCGACGGGCGGAGCCACGACGCTCATCCAGGTCGTCCGCGATCTCGATGAAGTCGGCATCCAGATCGATGACATCGCGCTGCGCCGTCCGACGCTCGACGATGTCTTCCTGTCACTGACCGGCCACGCCGCCGAGGTTGAGGCCGCAGCCGCATCGAAGAGCGGAACGGGAGCTGCCGCATGAACGCCGCGCTGCGCGACGGCCTGGTCGTCACCTGGCGAAATCTCAAGCGCATCCCGCGCATCCCGGAGCTCGCGATCTTCGCGATCCTCCAGTCGATCATGTTCGTCCTGCTCTTCGCCTTCGTGTTCGGCGGCGCCATCCCACTCCCGGGCTACCCGCCGGATCCTGCGTTCTATCGCGAGTACCTGATGCCCGGGATCTTCGCCCAGACGATCGTGTTCGCTGCGGCGACGACGGCGATCGGCATCTGCGACGACGTGAACAAGGGCATCATCGACCGGTTCCGGTCGCTGCCGATGGCGCGCTCCGCCGTGTTGACCGGTCGTTCGTTCAGTGATGTCGTGTACAACGGCGGGATCCTCATCGTCCTGATGCTGTCGGGCCTGGTCGTCGGCTGGACCGTCAGGACCGGGCTGCCGGAGTTCCTCACCGGCGTCGGATTGCTGTTGCTCTTCGCCTTCGCGATGTCGTGGCTGGGGATCTGGCTTGGCCTTGGGGTCCCGTCGGTGGAGGTGGCCCAGCAGGTCGTGTTCACGACGCTCTTCCCGATCACGTTCATCTCCAACGTGTTCGTCCCACCATCCACCCTGCCCGACTTCCTCCAGGTGGTCGCCGAGTGGAACCCGACGAGCACGCTCACGGCGGCCCTGCGCGAGTTGTGGGGCAACCCGAACCCGTTCGCCTCGGACAGCTTCCCGTCGCAGAACCCGATCCTCGTGACCCTGGTCTGGGTGGTGGTCATCGTCGGCGTGTTCGGGCCGCTGGGCGTGCGTCGCTACCGGAGCATGAGCCGGTAGTCCAGAGCGGCCGGCCCTATGATCGATCGGTGATCCTCTCCCCCTGGCTCCTCGCGCTCGCCCTGGTCGTCGGGCTGCTCGTGCTCATCCCGGCCCGTCGCCTGCAACTGGCCGGCATCACGTCGCGCACGATCGGGCTCTACGCGCTCTTGCTGTGGATCCTCGCGATGGTCATCGCCGTCCGGCCCTTCGGCGCCCGGATCCTGGTCCCGATCCTCCTCATCGCCTATCTCGCCCCGTTCGTGGCCAGTCCGGACCAGGTCCATCGAGTGCTTCGGCGGCGGCCGCCGGACGATCGACCACCGATCAAGGACGTCACGCCACCCGACGAGCGGATCGAGCCGTGACGGGTAGCGTCGCCCTCCATGGCGGCGGTGAGTTCGAACCCGGGGACGAGTCGTTCCTTCGAGCGCTTCTGGCCGATGCGGGCGGCGTGGCCGGGCGGGACCCGATCCGGATCGCCGTGGTGCCGACCGCCGCGGCACGCGGGCGACCGGCACTCGCCGCCGCCCACGGTGTCGCGGCCTTCGAACGGGTGGCCGTGGCCGCGGGTCGTGCGGTCGACGCCGACGCCGTCCTCGTCTTGGATCGCGCATCGGCGGACGATCCCAAGCTGGTCGCGCTCCTGGCGGCGGCTCACCTCATCCATCTGCCGGGCGGCGACCCGGATCTGATCCCCGGACTGTTTCCCGGCAGCGCTGCATGGACCGCCATCCAGCATGCCGTCGCAGGCGGCGCGGTGCTGGCCGGTGCAAGCGCAGGAGCGATGGCCCTGGCGGCGTGGACCTGGACGCCGGAGGGAATCGTCCGGGGACTGGGCCTTGCACCTGCGCTCCTCGTCGCGCCGCACGCGGACGCTCGGTCTTGGGACAGGACGGTCAAGCGCTTCGGCCATCAACGACCGGCCGGCGTCGGTGTCCTTGGACTCGCCGAACGGACAGGCGTGATCGGTCGACCGGGCGAGTCGTGGCGGGTCGTCGGCGAGGGTGAAGTCCGCTGGCTCGCCGCCGGTGCCGCGGATCCCGCCGTGGCCCGACCCGGCGACGACCTGCGCCTGGACCCATAGCGCTTCCTCAGCCGGTGTTCTGGAGCCCGGCCGCCACGCCGTTGACCGTGAGCTGCACGAGCCGCAGCACCCGACCCCGGTCCGGATCGTCCGCCTCCATCGAGCGCAGCCGGGCCAGCAGCCGGACCTGGAGCTCGGAGAGTGAATCCACGTACGGATTGCGCAGGCCGATGGAGCGCTGGAGGATCGGCGCACCGTCCAGCAGGGCGTGGCGGCCGGTCACGTGCAGCAGCAGGGCGACGGTTCGGTGGTACTCGGCCTCGATCACCGCCCATCGTCGTCCACCGTCGCCGTCGCCGTCGGGCGACGTCACGAGCGACGCGTAGCGGCGGGCCACGCCGATGTCCGCCTTGGCCAGGATCATCTCGGCGTTGTCGAAGATGGACGACAGGAACGGCCAGGTCCGATAGAGCCGCGCGATGACGGCCAGGCCACCTTCGCCGTGCGCCGCCCGATACGTCTCCAGCGCGGAGCCCAGGCCGTACCAGCCGGGCAGGTTGATCCGGGACTGGCTCCAGGCGAAGGTCCAGGGGATGGCTCGCAGCGCATCGATCGACGGAGCGGCCTCGTGCCGGTGGCGGCCGCGGGCCGACGGCCGGGAGCCCAGGCGCAGATCGGACAGCTCCGCGATCGGCGTGATGTCGCGGAAGAAGGCCGCGAACCCCGGATCGTCGTGGACCAGCGCCCGATACGCGACACGGGCCGTGGCAGCCAGTTCGGCGAGGATCGGTGCGCCGTCACGGAGCGCCACCGCCGCCGCGGCATCGTGTTCGGGCGTGGAGGCGATGAGCACGGCACCGGTCAACTGCTCCAGGTGTCGCCGCGCGATCGCCGGATCGATGTAGTTGGCGGCGATCACCTCGCCCTGTTCGGTCAGCTTGAGCCGGCCATCCACGGAGCCTGGGGCGCTGCCGAGGATGGCCCGGTTGGCCGGCCCACCGCCCCTGCCGATGGCACCACCCCGGCCGTGGAACAAGGTCAACTCGACACCGTGGCGGTGGGCGACCTCGACCAGCCCGACCTGCGCCTGGTGGAGCATCCAGGCGGCAGCCAGGAACCCCGATTCCTTGTTCGAATCGGAGTAGCCGAGCATCACTTCCTGGCGATCGCCCCGTGCTGCCAGGTGGATGCGATAGGCCGGGTCCAGAAGGAGGGTGTCCAGGATCGAACCGGCCGCGGTCAGTGCCTGGCTGGACTCGAACAGGGGGACGACATCCAGGACCGGCAGCGCACCCTCGTCGCCCACCGCCAGGCGGGCCAGCCTGAGCACGTCCGTCACGTCGGAAGGATCCGCCGTGAACGAGACGATGAAGCGTCGACACGCCTTCACCCCGAACCGGGCCTGGGCAGCGGCGATCGCCCGGAACGTGGCCAGCACCTCCCCGAGCGAGACGCCCGGCGCGAGCTCCGTCCCGAGGTCACGACCGTCTCCATCGCCCCCGGCGCCTCCGTCGCCCCTCAGCACGGCCAATGCCCGCCGATGGACCTCGCTGTGCTGGCGGATCTCCAGGGAAGCCAGGTGGAAACCGAACGTCGCGAGCTGCCAGCGCAGCTCCGCCACCTCTCCCCAGGCGACACGGCCCAGCCCCTCCTCCACAAGTGCCGCCTGCAACTCGACCAGCTCGACATCCAGGGCCTCCGGTGAGTCGTAGTGCCCGGCCCGAGGCCCCGTGCCGTCGGTCAGGCTGACCCTGGTGCGACGCAGTCGCTCGGCGATGAATCCGAATCGCTGCCGATAGTGCTCCTCAGGGAAGCGGCGGCGGAGCTGCCGGTCCGTCTCCGGCAACTCCTCCGCGTCGCGGCCCAGGCGCATGCCCAGCCCGCGGGGCGTGCCCCGGTCACCGGACGTGGAGGCGGACACCGTCTGCATCAGGCGCATGGCGACCGCTTCGTACCCGCGCAGGACGTGGTCGGCCTGGATGCGCAGGGTCCGCTCGGTCGTCTCCGCCGTGACGAACGGGTTGCCGTCGCGATCCCCCCCGATCCAGCTCCCATAGCGCAGGAAGGCAGGGACACCGGGCGGCCGCTCCCCCGTTCGGACCGCTCGACCCCGGGGCGCGTCCAGCGCCGCATCCGTTGCTCGATACAGGCGCGGCACGACCGTGAACAGCGTCGCGTCGAAGATGGCCATCGCGGTCCGGACCTCGTCCAGGGGCTCCGGTGCGATCACCCGAAGGTCGGATGTGCGCCACAGGAGGGTGATCTCCTCGCGCAACCGGCGCCGGATCTCGCGATCCTCCGACGGGGTCAGGCGCGGGTCGTCCAGGCGCTCCAGGAGCACTGCGCATCGGCGCAGCGCCACCAGGGTCGTGCGGCGGCGGGCCTCCGTCGGATGGGCGGTCAGGACGAGGCTCACCTGGAGCCGACCAAGGATCGCATCCAACTCGGCGTCCGTTCGCCCTGCGCGCCGAAGCCGCGCCACGGCCTCCGCCACCGAGTCGTCCAGCAGGCCGTCACGGGCCGTCCGCTCGCGGCGGCTCAGCGTTCGGACCCGCCCGTGCGCCTCGGCGAGGTTGACCAGCTGGAAATAGAGCGAGAATGCGGAGACGACCGCCTCCGTCGCGCCGAGGTCCAGTGCATCAAGGTCAGCGGCCTGGCGATCGCGCTCGAGTGGATCGTCGCCCCGACGCAGGCTGATCGCCCGCCGACGGATCCGCTCGACGCGCTCATAGGTGTCCGTTCCGGCCTGTTCGATGATGACCTGGCCAAGCAGGGCGCCCAGTAACCGGACTTCACGCGCCAGCGGGTCACGGGCGCCGGCGGACCCGATCCCGGTCGGCTCCGCTCGCTCTGGCGCGGTGCTCGAGCGTCGTTCGCTGCTCAAGCGGCCTGCCCGGCGGGCCACGTCCGCAACCCAGGCAGGACAGGACCGCAACCTTTGGGGACCGCAACCTTTCCTACCCTTGTATCCTGAGGTTCATGGCCCACCAGTCGGAGGCTCGCATCAAGCGCGGTTCGCCGTCCCCGGACCCCATCGTCGAGCGAGCGGTCGACCCGCCGACCGATCAGCTCGAACAACTCAGGTTCCTGCATCGGGTCGCGCGCCTGGCGACCACGGCCCGGACCTGGGCCGAGTTGCTGGAGACGGTCGTCGACGAGACGCGGGATGCGCTCCATGCCGATGTCTCCTCGCTGTACCTCCTGGACCGGGACGGAGCGTACCTGACCCTGGCGGCCACGAACGGCCTGGACCGCTTCCAGATCGGCCGGGCGCGAGTCCCGTTCCGCGAAGGTGTGACGGGCCATGTCGCCGCGACCAAGCGTCCCCTGATCATCCCGGACGTCAAGGCCGACCCGCGGTTCCTGTGGGTCCGCGGCCTGGACCAGCGCCGGTTCGTCACGTCCATGCTCAGCGTGCCCCTGGTCTGGGACGACAAGACCGTCGGCGTGCTCAACGTCCAGACCGAGCGGCCGCGCACCTTCGGCAAGGCGGACGGGGCGCAGCTGAGCGCGGTCGCGGACCTGATGGCCGGGATCGTGGAGAAGGGTCGCCAGCAGACAGAGGCGGAGGCGCGGCTGGAGGCGCTGAAGGCCATCGACGAAGCCCGCAGTGAGCTGATCGCGCTGGTCACCCACGAACTCCGGACCCCACTCGCCGTGGTCCGCGCGTACACGGATCTGCTGGCAGAGGAGCCACGGCTGTCCGGTCGCGAATCGCGTGATGTGGAACGGCGCCAGACCCGTGCTGCGTGGCACGGCGCAACGCTGGAACAGATCGAGCGGCTGGATCGACTGGTCGACTCCATCCTCGCGTCCGTCCGCGTCGTGCCGGAGGATGCGGCCACCGTCACGCCCATCGATGTCGAGCGCCTGATCGGCGAAGTGCTGCACTCGCTGGCACCGCTGGTCGGTCATCACGATCTGGCCATCGGCGGGATGCCCCGGCTGCACGCCCTGGCCGACCCGCCACGCCTTCGCCAGATCATCGAACATCTCATCGAGAACGCGGTCAAGTACGCGCCCGCCGGGACGACGATCACCATCGACTGGACCCTCGCCGAGGGTGTCGTCCACCTGGGCGTCAGCGACGAGGGCCCGGGCATTCCCGACGAGTGGCGTGAGCGCATCTTCGAGCCGTACGCCCGGCGCGACACCCACACGGCGCGCGGCTCCGGGATCGGCCTGTACGCCGCCAAGAGACTCGGTGAATCCATGGGGGCGCGCCTGTGGTGCGAACCCGCCCGACCGCATGGGGCGCGCTTCGTCGTCGCCCTGCCAGCCGCTGTCGCCATCTAGCAGAAAGGAAGGCCGATGATCGCCATGAGCAGTCGCCCGCTTCGTATCCTGGTCGTCGATGACGACCCGGCGATGGTCGGGGCCATCACCGCCCTCGTCGGGACCGAGGGTCACCAGGTCATCACCGCGTACGACGGCCTGACCGCCGTAAAGCGATTCCGCGAGGAGCACCCGGACCTCGTCCTGCTCGACCTCGCCATGCCCGGCCCGGACGGGTTCTCCGTGGCCGGCCAGATGCGAGCCGTCGGGCAGGCACCCATCCTTGTCGTATCCGGCGAGAGCGGGGAAGCGGCCAAGGTCCGGGCGCTCGGCCTGGGCGCGGACGATTATCTGACCAAGCCGTTCGGCAAGGCGGAATTGCTGGCCCGGATCGCGGCGATCATGCGTCGGGTGGACCGACCGGGTTCCAGCGGTGCCCCGGCGGGTCCCCTGGAGGCCGGCGGCCTCGTCCTGGAGCCCGGACGCCACGAGGCCCGCGTCGGCGATGCGTCGCTGTCGCTGACCCCGACCGAGTTCCGGCTGCTGGAGGCCCTCGTCCGTGCCAACGGCGACATCGTCCCGCACCTGCAGCTGGCCCGTGCCGGTTGGCCGGCAGAGACCGATCCCGACCTGCTCTGGCTCAAGCCCCACCTGGCTCGACTGCGGGCAAAGGTGGAAGAGGCCAGCGGCCCGCACGTGGTCGCGGTCCGTGGCGTGGGCTATCGGATCGTGGTGGAGGACGTGCCGGCCGGGCCGTAGGTCAGGCGTCGGAAGCCCCGCCTTGGCCCGGGCTTTGGCCGACCGCGCTTCCTGGGCTCCTGCTTCCGCGTCGCGGGCCGGTGGCGCGGTCAGACCGCGAGCGAGACCGCCCGACCGCTCGCGTCGTGAACAGCGTCCGCACACACGACCCGGCAGCCGCGGGCATCGCGTCCACCGATCGGATTGAAGTGGAACCAGGCTTCGCCCGACCGGGCGAGGCGGCAGCCGCAAGACGAACAGGTGACCGGCCCGGCCTGCCCATCGCGGACGGCAGCGGAGTCGGTGAACTGCGGGTCGGTGGGGTGGAGCACGGGGGTCACCTTCGCATCAGCCGGAGCGGACGTGGGTCGGGGCGGGCGAAGCGTGGTCACGGCCTCATCGGAGTGACGTTTGCCCATCATGACCGGAGCGTAGACGCGCGCCCAGCGCACGTCGCTTTCGAGCCGGTGGCGGCCCGGTTGCGGGTCGGTATCGACGTTTAGGGCCTCAGACGACTGGCTGACCCTGGTCGGTGGCCATCTGGGTGATGACGCCGGGGTGCGGTACTGGCGCCGATACTCGTGGCTCCACCACCGGCGCCACCGCGACGGCAACCACCGGGGCCAGCGGCTCCACCAGCCAGAATGCGGAGGCGAGGTCGTCCGAGGCCAGCGATCGGGTGGCTGCCGCGGAGCCCGCTTCACGGTGGTCCTCCAGCAGGCCGATCAGCTCCGTCAATCGGTCCGATCCGTCGGCGCGGTCACGAACCACGGTGGACAGGCGCATCGCCGCGACGTGGTCCCCGTTGAGCGCCGCGGCATGCCGGCCACTCGGGTCGTACAGGTACGCGCGACCGCCGGTCATCCCGGCCCCGAAGTTCGCCCCGACCGGACCGAGCACGACGACCGTGCCGCCCGTCATGTACTCGCAGCCGTGCGGGCCGATGCCCTCCACGACCGCCTCAGCCCCGGAATTGCGCACCGCGAAGCGCATCCCGGCGCGACCCACGAGGTGCAGCCGTCCGCTCGTGGCGCCGTACAGAACGGTGTTCCCGGCGATGGCCTCGCCCCCCGGGTCCGCGGCGAGGTCCGGTTCCGGCGCGACGGTGATGCGCCCGCCGGACAGGCCCTTCCCGACGTAATCGTTGGCCTGACCCACGAGCCGAAGCTCCACGCCAGGCCCCGTGAATGCGCCGAATGACTGCCCGGCGACGCCGCGCAGCTCCAGGTGGACGGGACCGCGCAGCTCGCCGCGCTCCAGGGCGCCGGTCAGCCCGGCACCGAACGAGCGGTCCGCGGTGGTCAGGCGCAAGCCCGTGGCCGCGATGGGGCCCTGGTCGCGGAACGCCTGGGCGATGCGCACCTCCAGCGGCGAGGCCGGCGCGTGCTTGCCGAATCGGGCCGGGTGCGCCGGATCCGCTCGACGGACCGCATCCGCGCCCCATGGCGCACCGGAGATGACCGGCTCCAGTTCCGCGCGCGCCGCAGCGGTCGTGCGGAGCAGCCGTCGGCTCTCTCCGATGATCAACCCGAGTGTCCGCGCGCCGACGGCCGCCAGTTCGCGCCGCAGATCCTCAGCGATGGCCAGGAAGTAGCGCTCGGCCATCTCCGGGGTGCCGGTGAACTTGGCCCGCAGGTCCTCGCGCTGCGTCGCGATGCCGGTCGGACAGGTGTCCAGGTGGCACTGGCGGGCCATGTCGCAGCCCACCGCGACCAGGGCTCCGGTCCCGAACGCGAACTCCTCTGCCCCGAGCAATGCGGCGATGAGCAGGTCGCGCCCGGTCTGGAGACCGCCATCCGTGCGCAGCGCCACCCGATCGCGAAGGTCGTTGCGGAGGAGGACCTGGTGGACCTCCGCCAGGCCAAGCTCCCACGGCGCTCCGACGTGCTTGATGCTGCTCAGTGGCGAGGCGCCCGTCCCGCCGGCGTGCCCGGACAGGTGGATGTACGTCGCGCCGGCCTTGACCACGCCCGCCGCGATCGTCCCCACGCCGCGACTGGCCACGAGCTTGACACCGATCCGAGCGGCCGGGTTGATGGCGCGCAGGTCGGCGATGAGCTGGGCCAGGTCCTCGATCGAGTAGATGTCGTGGTGCGGCGGGGGGCTGATGTAGCTCTGACCGGCCTGACCTCGACGCAGTGCGGCGATGTAGGCCGTCGCCTTTCGCCCGGGCAGCTGACCGCCCTCTCCCGGCTTGGACCCCTGGCTGATCTTGATCTCCAGCTGATCCGCACGGGCCAGGTACGTCGCGGTCACACCGAAACGGGCGGACGCGACCTGCTTGATCCGGGCGTCGCGCCGCCGGCCGTCGTCGTCCGGCGTGTACCACGCCGGGTCCTCGCCGCCTTCCCCGGTATTGGCCGAACCACCCGCACGCTGGATGCCGATGGTCAACGCCTGGTGCGCCTCTGGCGACAGCGCCCCGACGCTCATGGCGGACACGACGAACCGGCGAGCGAGTGACCGGGCGTCCTCGACGTCGTCCAGGCGAAGCGGCTCACGCAAGCGCCGGATGAGGAGCTCATCGCGGGGCACCGATGGGGCATCGGACGGTCGCGCCAGGGCCGCGCGATAGCGTTCCAGGGCCACGTCCAGCGAGGTCGACATGTCGCCCTCCACGGCGGCCGGATCGCGGGGCAAGGACCCGGACAGGACCTGGATCTCCTTGGCGATCGCCGGGGAGAAGAGGTGCGCCTCGCCGTCCGCCCGGAAGCGCGCGAAGCCAGGGTCGGGAAGGCGCGGCTCGCGGCCGGCCGGCGTCGGCGGCAGGGCCAGGGCGGCGTCGCGACGGCGGAGCTGGCGGGCGCCCAGATCGACCAAGGTGGTGCGACCGGGCCACGCCGCAGCCATCGGGAAACAGCGTTCGATGACGTCGGGGGCCAGGTCCACGGTGTCCACCAGGGACCCGCCGATGTAGCTCGCGACGGCGCTGATACCCATCCTGGCCAGGGTCTTGCGCAAGCCCGCCTCAAAGGCGCTGACCAGGTTTGCGATCGCTCCCCCCGGCGTGACCTCCTCCGCTCCGCGCGTGCCGGCCAGTTCCGTGGCCAGCTCGATGGCCAGGCGCGGGTGGACCGCCGTCGCGCCAACGGCCAGGACCATGGCCATCGCGTGGACGTCGAGGATGTCCGACGCGTCCACGACGACGTCCGTCCGGCCCCGCAGGCCGGCACTCGTCAGCGCCGTGTGGACCGCGCCCCCGGCGAGGATCGATGGCACGGGGAGACGCTCCGTCGAGGCTGCCGCATCGGTCACGACGAGCACCTCCACGCCTGATTCGGCGGCAGCGCTGGCAGCCTCGGCAAGGCGCACAAGGGCGGCCCGCAGACCCTCGGCCCGGTCGGCCGCCGGCCACGTGGCATCCAGGACTCGCACCCGCCGGCCGCCGGCGCGCAGCGCGTCGCGCAGGCCGTGGAGGTCGGCCACGATCGGGGTCCTGAGGCGCAACGTCCGCGGTCCGCGCGGCGGACCCCCGAGCAGCGCCGGGCGGCGCCCAAGTTCCACGCGCAGGTCCATCACGATCCGTTCGCGCTCCGGGTCGATCGCCGGGTTGGTGACCTGGGCGAACGCCTGGCGGAGGTGGTCGGCGACCGGGCGATCCAGGCGGCCGCGCCCGGCCGTGGGCGTGTCGTCGCCCATGCTCCAGAGCGGTTCGTGGGCCTCCAGGACCATCGTCTTGATGTCCAGCCGGGCGCGTTCCGCATCCAGGCCCGCAAGATATCGCTGGGCGTGATCGGAACCTCGCCCCGCGCCCCCGGACCGCGTCGCCGCAAGGTCGGCGTCGTCGTCGTGGATCGGCCGGGGAGCGTCGTGGATGCTCAGGTGCCGAAGGACCCAGGCCTTGGCATCCGTGTCCTCCAGGATGGCGCGTCGGCCAGGTTCCACGAGCAGGAGTTCGCCCGGGCCCAGGCGGCCGCGACGGACCGTGTCCGCGGCAGCCAGGGGCACGGCACCCGCCTCCGAGGCGACCACCACGAGCCGGTCTCGGCTCACCGCGAACGAGGCTGGGCGCAGGCCATTGCGGTCGATCAGCGCCCCCACCCGCTTGCCGTCGCCGAAGACGATCGCGGCCGGACCGTCCCAGGGAGCCAGCATGCCGGCGGTCCGACGGCGCAGTGTCGCGACGTGCGGGTGGGGTGCCCGACGGAGCTGCAGGGCCTCCGGGATCGCCGCGAGCAGGGACGGGGTCAGATCCCAGCCGGTCGTCGTCAGCAGTTCCAGGCCCTCGTCGAGTGACAGCGAGTCGGATCCGTCCGGCGAGAGCAGCGGACCGGCCGCGGTCAGTTCCGCCGCGATCGGCCTGGCGCCGAGGTCGCGGGCGCGGCCGCGCACCTGTTCGCGATTGCCGCGAACCGTATTGATCTCGCCGTTATGGGCGATGGCCCGGAACGGCTGGGCGAGCGCCCAGGTCGGGTGGGTGTTCGTCGCGTAGCGCTGGTGGAACATCGCATAGCCGACCTCGAGAGGCTGGGCAAGGTCGGGGTACAGGTCCACCAAACGGCCACCGGCGACGAGGCCCTTGTAGACGATGGTCCGGCACGACGCGGACGGCACGGACAGCTCCGCGACGGTACCGCCGGCGGCACGGGCGGCGGCTTCCAGGCGACGCCGGGCGATGACCAGCCGCCGCTCGAAGGCGTCGTCTCCGAGTGGGCGCGGATCGTCGGCGGCGCGAGTCGGTCGGGCGACCACCGCCTGGGCCACCTTCGGACGCGAGGCGGCCGCGGCGGCACCCAGGGCGGCCGGGTCCATGGGTACGTCGCGCCAGCCCAGGATGGGCAATCGCGCCTCGGCGAAGATCCGCTCCACCAGCGCCCGTGCGGCCCGTTCGGCCGGACCGTTGGCCCGCGGCAGGAAGAGCATCAGGACGGCCGGCCGATCGGCGGCGATGACTTCGCCGGCGATCAGCCGCAGGACGGACGCGTCGAGCGGGAAGGAGATCCCGGCTCCATCGCTGGATGCTCCGTCCGCCCCGAATGCGCCTCGGTGGCCGAGAGACGCGAGGCCGGCCAGGGCCAGCGGCAGGACCCGTGCCCGCGAACGTCCACCGGCATCGGCGACGAAGCCGATACCGCACGCATCGTGCTCATAGCGTGGGTCGTAGAGCGGAGCTCTGGAGTCGCGACGTGGGGCATCCATGGCAAGGTCTCCGGGGCGACAGCGTGGCCGCCGTCGAGGGGAGGATCGACGGCGGCCGATGGGAAAACCGTGGTGACGGAGCGCCAGGCGGTCGGGGACCGGGGAGGAACCAGCCCCGATCGACTGTCTCGCCTGCCGTCAGGACTGATAGGCGGCCTCGCCGTGCACGGACAGGTCCAGGCCCATCTCCTCCGACTCCGAGGTGACCCGGAGACCGAGGATCAGGTCGACGAACTTGACGATGACGAAGGTGGCGATGACCGCGTAGGCGATGACCGCCACGACGGCGATCAGCTGGTTGACGAGTTGTTGAACGTTGCCTTCCAGGAGACCCGTGTAGGCACTCTGGATGGCTGAGGAGGCGAAGACGCCCGTGGCCACGGCGCCGAACATGCCGCCCACCCCGTGGACCGCGAACACGTCCAGCGCGTCGTCGATCTTGAGGCGCGAGCGCAGCAGCGTGGCGCTGTAGCACAGACCGCCGGCGACGAGACCGATGATCAGGGCTCCACCGACACCGACGAAGCCGGACGCCGGGGTGATGGCCACGAGACCGGCAACGGCACCGCAGGCGGCCCCGACGACGCTGACCTTGCCCTTGTGCAGGTGGCTCGCGAGGACCCAGGTGATGGTCGCCGCGGCGGCGGCGGTGTTGGTGACCATGAAGGCGTTGGCGGCGAGGCCATTTGCGGCGACGGCGGAGCCTGCGTTGAAACCGAACCAGCCGAACCACAACAGGCCAGCGCCCAGGACCGTCATGGGCACGTCGTGGGGTTCCCGACCTTCACCATTGACCGCGCGGCGGCCGATCAACAGCGCCACGATCAGGGCGGACACGCCGGAGCTGATGTGGACGACCGTGCCGCCGGCAAAGTCGAGCGCGCCGAGCTTGAACAGCCAGCCGTCGACCGACCAGACCCAGTGGGCCAGCGGCGAGTAGACAAGGATGCTCCACAGGACCGTGAAGAGAACGAACGCGCTGAAGCGCTTGCGCTCGGCAAAGGCGCCGGTGATGAGCGCGGGGGTGATCGCCGCGAACATCAGCTGGAAGGCGGCGAAGAGCACGAATGGCACGGTCGTCGCGTAGTTTGCGGACGGCTCAAGACCGACACCGTTGAAGAACGCGAAGTCCAGGCCGCCGATCAGACCCCAGCCATTGACGTCCGGCCCGAAGGCGAGCGTGAAGCCGACGACGACCCATACGACGCTGACCAGGGCCAGCCCGAAGAAGCTGTGCATGATCGTCGAGAGGACGTTCTTGCGGCGAACCAGCCCGCCGTAGAACAGGGCGAGACCTGGCAGCATGATCATCACGAGCGCTGTCGACATCAACAGCCAGGCGGTATCTCCGGAGTCCATCTTGCGATCCTTCCTCCCGACATCTGGCAGGGACGATCCGGCGGCTGAGGCAGACGCTCCACCGGATGTGGCCGGAAGGCTAGGGAGCGGGAACGTCGCGGTCGGCCCCGTGGCAGGACCGACAAGGTGTCGGTTGGGTGGCGCTCGACCGATGATCGGAGGCCATGGTTGCGTGCCGGGTACGGACCGAACGCAGGGTTTCCGGTGGGACCCGAATCCGCAACGGATGTGCAAGACGCGTCCTGAAGGTGCAGCCTCAGCGCAGGGTCACGACGCGCAGACTGGCCGCATGCTGACCCAAGCCCTGCGCTTCTTCCTGCTTCGTTTCCTTCCGCGCCGCCTCGTACCGCTGCTGACCGTCATCGAGGTGGTCCGGCTGATCAGGCGGCTTCGCCGGCGCGGGCCGGACCCGGTGGCGCCACGCCGCCTTCGGATATCGGGATCGCCCGATGGGGAGGCGGACGTCGTCGAGTCGGTCCTCGACCAGGAACGCGCTCGGAATCGCTAGCCGGCTGGGTGCTACCACTTGTCGGCAGATGGCGGCGGATGACGCGAAGCCAATCAGTGTCATTCAGCATGGCTTTCACTCACCCTCGGCGAAACCGAACGATCGAGTCGGCGACGCTCGCGATGGTCGCCGCCCTGGTCGGCCTCGTGACGGCATAGTGGCGCGGCGGCCAGCTGACGCCTGAAAGACCGACAACCTGACTTTGTGATTCGCGAGATTGACTCTTACGCGTCTGGTCCGGCTAGTAAGAGCGCGTCGACCATCAACCCCAGAAGATCGCCGTCGGATCTGCTTCGATCTCCGCGAGCAAGGGGTCGACGTGGGAGGCCGAGGCGATCCGATCGTAGCGGTGCCAGCGTAGGTTGCGGTCGCGCCAGTACAGCGTCCAACGAGCGACGGTCGGCTCGAACCGAAGCTGAGCGATCGGGAAGCGCGTCCAGTCAGGACCGATGTCCGCACGCCATGGCGCCCGCGTCTCGACGATGGTGACGGACGTGCCCCGACGACCTCCATCCGGATCTGCGCAGCGAGGCGGGACGGGACGCGAGCGTCTACGTAGCGCTTGATCCGGGTGAGCTCGAGCTCCGACACGACAGGACGGTCATCGGGTGGCCACGGCGTCAAACTACCGAGTAGAAGCCCGAGCGTTGACCCCAAACGCCGAGCGGAGGCGGGTGCGTCGCCTATCCCGAGCGCTTCGCCGATCCGTACCCCTAAGCGAGGCTCGAGTGGAACTCGATCGAGTCTTCGATCTGTAACTTCATCAGCCGCCGAAGAGACCCACATCTTGGGCATGGGCGCCTTAGCGAGGGGTCTGCATCCGTCGCTTCCTCGAGCGCTTGTCCACAGTCAACACACTCGACCGACGGAGGACTCGTTGTCATCGGGGGCCCCTCTGGGACGAACGTCTGCTGGTCCCTCACCTTCCACAATCCTCGTCGCATAACCACCTCGCGGGCAAACAGCTACTCGTAGTCCATGTCGATGATCGACCCCCGGCGACCGTAGCAGCGTTCGCCGTATTCATTCTTGTGGGCATTGAGGACCGTGGCCCGGGTGGTTCGGCGAAAGTGCCTCCCGCAGGACGGGCACTCGAGAATGTAGGTCGTTCCGGTCGATCGGCGTAGTCCTGATCGGCTGGATCGACGGGTTGTGGTCCGACCCGTGCCTAGCCCTCGAGTCGTTGGCAGGGCCGACAAAGGACCGATCGATGCGAACTCGACGGCGTAGACCGGCCGGAATGGCCGAGTCGTGACGCGAACACTTTCGATCCTGTCGACCCGGTATGAGCGATGCTTCCTGGCGTCGGCCCTGATGGCATGCAGAAGCAGGTGGCCTGCTCGGCTTCGCCGGAGTGAATACGGCTCGATCACGCGCACGCTGTGCCGGTATCCGAGTTCGACGCATAGTCGATTGGCCGCGGCAAAGCGCACCGTCTCGAGAGAGAAGCCCGTTCCCCATGTCCAGACGGTCGGGGGTGGGGACCATCCAGGATCCTCGTCGGCCTCGAAGGCAATGGCGGCAAGTTCGGCGGGCTGCGATCGGCCTTCGAGCCAATCGAACAGCCCAGGCAATTCGCCCCAGAACTGCTCGAATGGCGGGAGGGCGAGCAGTTGGTGACCGAGCATGTTCTGCCATTCCGACACCAACTCGGCCCTCGTGTCCGCCGCAGTCACCGCCGCTAGCGTCGGGACCGGTACACCTTTGGTGCGGCACTTCTCCTCGAGGGTTGAGCGGACGAGTTCGCCATGGCTTCGGAAGTCTGGCCGCCAATACAGGTTGACGATGTCGTAAAGATCTCGCGGTCTCCCGCGCTCGCCCATCGCGCGGAGCTTCTCGGCGAAGACTTCCTCGAAGGAGTAGGAGCGGACGACGGCCGGACCCGGCAGCGAATCGGGATATGGATGGCTGATGGCCCGGAGAACCGGCGGCCGGGCGACAACCTCTCCGATCGAGAGATCGATCTTGATACTCGCGGCCTCCGGCGCGGCCCGCGGCCCGCGGCCCGCGGAAGTAGATCCGACCCTCCAGCGAGGATCCTGCTGGCCGGCTGCGCACGACGGGTGCCCTCAAGGAGAAGTCGATGCCGGACGCCTCCTGGACGCGTGCCAGCGTGCGCTGAAGAACCTCGACCACCGTCGCGTTATCCGCAGGGCCGCCCGGGAGCACGGTGAAATCGAGATCCTCTGAAAAGCGGTACGTCTCGACGTAGCACTTCTTGAGGCAGGTCCCACCCTTGAATACCCATCCGTTGGCGAGGACGGGATCGGAGCCAATGCCCCAGAGCACCCAACCGAGGGCGTAGTCCTTCTCGACGACGTCCTCGCGGAGCCCCCATTCAGAGACACGTTCGACGATCGCCGCTCGACCGATCACCTGCGGATGTCCGCGTTGATGCGGAGGTTCCACCGAGTGACGATCGGACCGCGCGGGCCGATGGCGGGGTCAAGCAAGCTGATCCCACGGCTCACGTGATCGGCGCAAGCAACCACGAGGTCGGAAGCGTCGACCCCGAGGACTTCGAGGATGTACCCGAGCCTTTTGAACACCGCCCGATTGCCAAACAGCTCTCCATAGGAGACCAGGAGCGTGTCGTCTCGATGTGAGCTCCGAAAATATTCGTCGACCACCTCCACCACGTGACGGATGCCACCTCCGTTACTTGGCTCATCGAGGATGTCGATTAGCGTGCGACTGGGGTCCGACAAGGTCACCTTGGCAGTCGAGCGCCAGATCGACCGAAGGCCAAACAGTTTCTCCTCCGAGACGAGCTTGACCTGAATTGCTGTGCCATCGAAGGTCACGGTCTTGCCGGCGATGCGCCGTGGGCTGTAGACGAGCACCTCTCGAAATAGCTGATCGGTCAACTCCCAATGCTCGCACGCACTCCAGCCCCCGATGTATCCGCCTGGAAACAGCTTCGCAGCGATCAACCATGGGTCTTCATGCCAGTCGCCGGATCGGGCGGCCTCGAGTGGCACCGGGATGTAGAGACCCCGGCGAGGACGCGTCAACCAGCCGCGTGCGGCCAACGACCGCAGCAGGCGTCCGGCGCGTTCGGGAGGCATCTGCCACAAGTTCGCAGCGTCGCCCACAGTGAAGGGACCGGGCGTGTTCCGGTGGAGCAGCTGGAGAAGGCGGCGATTGTCGGCTGTTATGCCACCGCTGGAATCCGTATAGTCCACGCTATCATCCGTCCATCCTACGGTCACTATGTGACGTTGGATGTAAGTATACTCCGTGCTCTTAACCGTCCATCACACGGACGCATTATGTCATCAGATGTCATATCCTCGATCGGAGTGGCGCGGCCCAAGAGGTCCGCGACCGAGTTGACGACACGGCAGACAACCTGTTTCGAGGCGCGTCTCAATAGGTCCTCGCTGTCGAACCGGGCTCCCGGGCCATTTGCTCGGAACCTGGCATACCCATAGCACATCGTCTGAAGCGAATCCGTCAGCTCTTCTTGAGCCCCTGAGCATCGACTGAACCCAGATGCACTCGGCGACGAGTTATCGAGCGCGTTCGACCGATGGGTCGTCCAACTCGTGGACAGCCTCCGGAGCCCAAGTCGAACGTAGGTCGGAGCCCCCAATGGCGACTGGCTGACCTCAGCCGGTTGACGCGGCCCGTGAGGCGGTTAGACTTCGGTACATGGCATCCGTCCGACTTTCTACCGTTGAGGCTCCGCTCGATCGCCCCACCCTTGTCGACCCGGCAATCCGGTTACTGCGGCGAGCACTGGCGCTGGGCCTGCTTGGCGACACTGAACGAGTGGACCGTCTTGACCTTGAACTGGTTCGCAGGATCGCCCGGGAGGCGTCCGCGGCAGGCATCGGTCAGGACGCGGCAATTGCGCTCCTCCAGGGTGCGAGTGCAGGGAACCGTCTCGCGGCGCTCATCGAGCGACTCGATGATTCATTGGCCGAGTCGCCATTACCGGATCGCGAAGTGCCGGAACTTCTTCGCGTTTTCGATAGGGAGGCGTTGGCCGCCCTCACGGGAACCTCAGGTGTCAGCCTGGGACGCTATCTCGCGGGCTCGCGGAAGTGGCCGGACGAACTGGCAAGTCGCATCCATTGGCTTGCGTTGGTCCTCTCTGACCTCGCCGGGGCATACAACGACTTCGGCATGCGGCGCTGGTTCGAGCGCGAGCGAGCCCAGCTCGATGGCCGTTCACCGCGCCAGGTACTCGGTACAGAATGGGATCCCGCTGCCCCCGACGTCGAAAGGGTTCGCCAGCTTGCGGCCTCTCTCGCCGGCGTCGGGGCGGCGACGTGATCGTCTTCCGCCACGCCGATCCTCGCTTTCCGTTCCTCTGGGAGTCGGCGGCCCAGGCTCCCGCGCGGTGGCACGGCCTCGGCGAAGGACCCGTGCACTATTTCGCCGAGACGCCGGACGGCGCCTGGGCCGAATTCCTGAGACACGAGGAGATCACTGATTCTGCGGACCTTGCGGGTGTCGCTCGTTCGATCTGGTCGATCGAGCTGCTGCGTCCCCCACGCGCGCGGCCGCCCCTGAACAGGCCGACACTCATGGGTGGCAGGTCAACCTATGGCGACTGCCAGCGCGAGGCGCGGCGGATGCGTGCGCGGGGGATCCGGGGCCTCGTCGCACCATCGGCGGCCCTCCAGCCAACTTCCTCGAGCGGCTTTCGTACCGAGCGTGGCCTCCAGGCAGGGCCCAGACGCCCCGAGCGCGTCTTCGTGCTCTTTGGTCTGCGGCCTGATCTTGTCGGCTGGGCTGCCTGCAACGAAGGTCGACCTCGGGACGACCTGCTACCTCGAGTTCGACCTCTTCGATGAACCATGTTTCAAGGCCTGGACGATGGGGCGGCTCCCCGGTCGGTCCGGAAAGCCGTTTCACGCACGACATCGATGGTGAGCCGGGTGGGATTCGAACCCACGACACAGGGATTAAAAGTCCCCTGCTCTGCCGCTGAGCTACCGGCCCGCGGGTAGCCTACCCCGAACGACGGACCGGTTGCCGCCCGTTGGCCGCCGGTTGCCTGCGTGGTCAGGCCGGCGGCGGAACCTCCGTCGGCAGTGGCTGGCCACGGACGCCAGCGACCAGGTTCGCCGCGGCCATCTGGGCCATCTTGTCGCGGGTCGCCCGCGACGCCGACGCGATGTGGGGCACGATCAGGCAGTTGTCCAAGCCCACCAGCGGATCGTCCATGGGAATCGGCTCGGGATCCGTGACGTCCAGGGCCGCCGCCCAGATGACGCCGTCGCGCAGCGCAGTGGCCAGGGCGACCTGATCCACGACGGGGCCACGGGACGTGTTGACCAGGACGGCCGTGGGCTTCATCCACGACAGCGTCTCCGCGTTGATCAGGTGCCTCGTCACCGGGGAGAGGTTGACATGCAGCGACACGAAGTCGCTCCGTGCCAGCAAGTCCTCCAGGGGCAGGAACGTCGCCCCCAGCGGTCTCGTGACGTCGTCCGGCAGCCGGTTGACGTCGTGGTACAGGATCTCCATCCCGAACCCCTGCGCCCGACGTGCCACCGCCTGCCCGATCCGCCCGAAACCCACGATGCCGATCGCCGCACCATGGACATCAGGGCCAAGGAGCAGGAGCGGACCCCAGGTCTTCCAGTGGCCGTCCCGCACATAGCGATCACCCTCCGGCAGACGACGGGCCGCGGCCATCATCAGCGCGAAGGCAAGGTCGGCGGTCGTCTCGGTCAGGACACCCGGGGTGTTGCCGACCGGGATACCCCGGCGCGCACACGCGGCGACATCGATGTTGTCGAAGCCCACGGCGTAGTTGCTGACGACCTTGAGACCGGAGCCCGCGGCATCCAGGAACTCGTCATCCACCTTGTCCGTGAGCAGGGTCAGCACGCCGTCACAGCCGGCGACGCGGCGCAGCAATTCGTCGCGCGGCGGTGGAAGATCGTCTTCCCACAGGTCGACATCGCAGACGGCCCGGACCGCGTCCAGCCCCAACTCCGGGATGATCCGGGCGACAAAGACGCGCGGCCGGGCCTCGCTGATGGCGTCAGCCACGGCCCAGACCCTCCACGAAGCGGCCGATCCGGCCCAGCGCCTCAGTCAGGTTCTCGCGCGAGTTGGCGTACGAGATGCGGATGTGCTCCGTCCCGACGCCACCGAACGCGGTCCCGGCCAGGACGCACACGCCCGCCTCCACGAGCAATCGCTCGGCCAGCTCCGCGCCGGACAGGCCGGTCCCGGCGACCGAGGGGAAGGCGTAGAACGCCCCGACCGGGGTCTTCGCCCGGATGCCCGGGATGTCGTTGAGGCCGGCCACGACCAGGTCGCGTCGGGCCTTGAACTCGACGACCATGGCGTCCACGTCGTCCTGCGGCCCGACCAGGGCCTGCACCGCGCCGACCTGGACGAAGGTCGGGGCACACGAGATCGTGTTGATGACCAGTTGGGCGAAGGTCTGGATGAGCGACGTCGGGACGACCGCGTAGCCCAGGCGCCAGCCGGTCATGGCGAAGGTCTTGGAGAAGCCGTCGAGGATGATCGTTCGCTCGGCCATCCCGGGCAGCGAGGCGATCGAGACATGCTCATGACCGTCGTACAGGATCCGCCCGTAGATCTCGTCGGAGACGACCCACAGGTCGTGCTCGATGGCGAGGGCGGCGATGCGCTCGTTGTCCTCCCGGGTCAGGACACCGCCGGTCGGGTTGGCCGGGGAGTTCACGAACAGGACCCGGGTCCGCGGCGTGATGAGCGAAGCCAGCTCGTCCACGTCGAGGCGGAAGTCGTTCTCCATCCGGATCGGGATGGGGACCGGCGTGGCGCCCACGAACCGGGTGAGCGATTCGTAGATCGGATAGCCGGGGTCGGGCACCAGGACCTCGTCGCCCGGATCCACGAGCCCCAGGATCGCGTACAGCATCACGCCCTTGCCGCCGACCGTCACGAAGACCTGCGACGGGTCAGCGGTCACCCCCTTGCGCAGGGCGACATCGGCCGCGACGGCCTCGCGCAGGGCCGGGATGCCGGGGAACGGCGCGTAATGGGTGGCGCCCTCGTCGAGAGCCCGTTTGGCCGCCTCGCGCACGTGGGCCGGCGTGTCGAAGTCGGGCTCGCCGATCTGGAGGTGGATGATCGACTGACCTTCGGCTTCCATGGCCCGCGCCCGGGCGCTCACGGCGAAGGCACTCTCCGTGCCGATGGTGCCCATCCGGGCGGCGACACGGAGACCGGTCTGGACGGTCATGACGAACCTCCTAGGGGAGCAACGAGCGGATGGCGAAGGTGACGTTGGCGGGCCGTTCGGCAAGGCGGCGCATGTACCACGGGTACCAGTGCTCGCCATAGGCGATGAGCGTGACGACCCGGTGGCCCGCCCGCGCCAGGCGGTGCTGTTCGCCGACCCGGATGCCATAGAGCATGTGGACCTCAAAGCCGTCCTTGCCGATCCCGGTGACCTCGACCTGCTCCGCGATCTGCTCGATGAGCTCCACGTCGTGGGTGCCGAGACCCAGGCGGATCGGACGTCCACGGCCATCCTTGAGGAAGCTCACGGCCAGATCAAGGAAGTTGGCGTCGACCCGGCGCTTGTCCCGGTAGGCGATCTCCGCCGCCTCGTCGTATGCACCCTTGACCAGCCGGATCGCTGGATCCAGGGGCATGAGTCGGGCCATGTCCGCCGCGGTCCGCTTGAGGTAGGCCTGGAGGCAGATCCCGGTCCGGGGATGGCCGGCGCGCAGCCGTTCGTAGAGGCGGACCGTCCGTTCCACGTAGGCGCTGCCCTCCATGTCGATCCACAGGTACGAGCCGGCGCCGGCCGCGTGATCGGCGATACGGACCAGGTGGGCGAGCGTGCGGTCTTCGTCCAGGTCCAGCCCGAGCTGGGTCGGCTTGACGGACACCTCCCCGTCCAGCCCGCGGACCTTGATCGCATCCAGGACGGCGATGTAGTGGTCCGCCACCGCGTCGGCCTCGTCCAGGCCGGCAAGGTTCTCGCCGAGCTTCGTGTACATGGATCCGATGCCGGCAGCCTGGAGCGGGGCCGCAGCGTCCAGCGCGGCTTCCAGGGTTTCGCCCGGCATGAACCGTCGGACGGCTCGACGCATGAACGGGAACCGAGGCAACCGGTCCTTGAGCCACCGGTTGCGAGCGGCCCACAGGAACACACGGCGCATCAGGGAACTCCTCTGGTCATGGCAGCGCCCGGATCATGCCACCATCGATGGGCACGATGGCGCCGGTGATGTAGGACGCGGCGGGCGACAACAGGAACGCACCCAATCGACCGACCTCCGCGACGTCCCCGTACCGACCCAACGGGATGCGGGCGATCACCGAGGCCGTGATCGACTCCGGGCTGGCCCCGGTGCGCAGGGCAGCGGCCGCGTCGATCTGGGCGATCCGATCGGTGGCGACGCGGCCCGGCGCGATGCCGTTGATCCGGATCGGGGCGATCTCCGAGGTCAGCGACTTGATGAGCCCGGCGAGGCCCGGCCGCAGGAGATTGGACGTGGTCAGGCCCGGGATCGGCTCGCGCGCTGACGACGACAGGATGACGAGGATCGCCGGACGTTCGCTGGCGCGCAGGTGCGGAAGCGCCGCACGGACAAGTCGGATGGCGCTCCACAGGGTCCCATCGATGGCACGCGTCCAGGCATCCTCGTCAAGGTCGTCGAAGGTGCCGGGGGGCGGTCCACCGGAGTTGACGAGCATGAGGTCCAGCCCACCCAGGGCCACCACGGTTCGCTCGACGGCGTCGCCCGGTCCCTGGGGCGTCGCGAGGTCGGCACCGATCGCGATCCCCGATCCCGGTCCAGGCAGTCCTGCCGCAGCCGCGTCCAGCCGCTCGGACGGGCGGGCGACCAGCGCCACGCTGGCACCCTCAGCCGACAGCGCCGCGCCGATCGCGCCGCCCAGACCGCCCGAACCGCCACCGACGAGGGCTCGTGCGCCGCCGAGACCCAGCTCCATGCTCCTCCTTCGAGCTCACTTGCTGTGGGTCGATGGTACGCGACCCACCCGACCGCGCGGGCCCGGCAGCGCGATGCGGTCTACTATCTCGCGATGACCCGGTTCTTCGACATCGACGACGCGAATGCGGCCCTGAAGGAAGTCGGCCCGCTGCTGGCCACGCTGGCTGACCAGCGAACGGAGCTGATCCGATTACGGGATGGATCGCTCGCGGCGCATTCCCCGGCCGGCGGCGGCTCAGGTGAACTCGATGATGCCGTGGACGAAGCGGAGGCTCGGCGCATCCAGCTGCGCATGAAGGGCATCATCGATCAGATGGCGGCCGCGGTGGCTCGCATCGACACGCTCGGGATCATGCTCCGGGACATCCAGCGCGGTCTCATCGACTTCCCGGCGCTGGTCAACGGCCGGCAGGTCTGGCTGTGCTGGCGACTCGGCGAGGATGACGTGGCGCACTGGCACGAACTGGAAACAGGGTTCGGGAGTCGGAAGCCGCTTGCGGAGCTGGCGTGACGGCTCTCGACGGCACCGGCGCAGTCGACCGCGTCGGCGGGTCGGGGCGGGTCGTCCAGGCAGATGGGCGGTCCAAGGCGTATCGGCCACTCCCCGTGGAGGCGAGGACGGCGGCCGTTCTCGAGGGCTTCGCGGCATACGAGCGAGGGGAGCCGTTCGAGGCGCACGAAGCATGGGAGCCTGCCTGGATGGGCACGAGCGACATCGCAGAGCGCGCCCTCCTCCAGGGCCTCATCAAGCTCGCCGCAGCCGACGTCCACGGCGGGCGGGGCAACCCGCGCGGCGTCGCGCGCAACCTTGTGGGTGCCCTGGAGCGGCTGCGCACGGCCGCGGATGCCGGCGTGACGTCGGCGCCGGGCATCGCCATCGATGTCGGCGCGCTCATCGACGCCGCGGAGGCTCGACTCGGCCGCGCCGATCTTGGCGAGACGACACCGACCATCGCGATCCCATGGAGGCCTGCATGAACCAGGGCGCCCCGCTCCCGACCATCGACGTCCGCGAGGCGGAGCGACGTCTTCGCGAGGATCCCGACCGGCCGCTGCTGATCGACGTTCGTGAACCGAACGAGTTCGCGTCGGTGCGCGCGCCGGGTGCCGTCCTCATCCCGACGTCCGCATTCGCGGCACGGATCGGGGAGCTGCCATCGGACCGGCCGTTGCTCGTGGTCTGCCACGTGGGTGGCCGCTCGGCTGCCGTGACCGGCTTCCTGGTGCGCGGCGGCCGGACGGATGTGGCCAATGTCGCCGGCGGCATGGAGGCCTGGGAGGCGGCCGGGCTACCCGTCCGCCGCGGGCCACTGGAGTCCGGAGAGGGCGACCTCCCCGGCTGAGATCGCCTGCCGTGCTCACTCTCCGGCCACCGACCGGCTAGCGGCGCAGCACCCGATGAATCATGCCTCGGGCCTGCTCCTTGTGGGCGTAGCCCCAGCCGATGAGCAGCAGGATCACGAAGTTGACCGTGCCGGCACCGGCCGCATTCAGGTAGCCCAGCTGCTGCCCGATCTCCCCGTCGATCTTCAGGCCGGGGACCGTCGCGCCGACCAGGCCGAGCTGGAAGAACGGGCCCTGCGGCGCGACGTTGGCGCGGGCACTCATCCGGACCGCACCTTCCGCCGTCTCGCCACCGACGAGGATGACGTTGGGACCGGTGACGAGCGGGCTTGAACCCGCCAGACCGTTGGGCAAGTCGCTGACGTCAAGGTGCGACCACTGCGGGATGTCCCCGCCGTTGGTCGGGATCGCCCAGTACAGCTCGCGTGCGGGCCCGGCCGCGTCCCGGCCGCCCACGCTGTAGAGCGTGCCGTTGGCGGACCAGCCGGCGGCGTCGCTGCGTGCCGTTGGCAGGTTCGCGGCGTCGCTGATCGCCCACTGGAGGACCTTGCCCTCTCCTTCATTGACGGGCAGGCCCTCCGCGGCGGCGAGGCCGAGGCTGCCGCGCTGGACGGCACCGACCGGACCGCTGGCGTCGCGCCCACCCCACAGCCAGACGAAGTCGCCGATGACGGCCGCGTTGCCATCCGCCTGAGCTTGGAGGAGATCGGCTTCCGGAGCCCATGCCTGCAGGGCGCCCTTGTCGTCGAGCACGCTCTTCCAGGTCGTCGCGACCGGGCCGCCTGGGCCGTCCCCGCCGATCAGCAGGATCCCGTCTGAGGCCACCGCGCCCGCCGCCCCGGCTCGGGCCTCCGGCAGGGCCAGGTCGGCGACCGTGGTCCAGACCCCGATCTCACCGGTCTGGGTGTCCGGGGTGAGCGAGTAGACCGTGGCCGTCGGGGCACCCGATCCGTCCAGACCACCGATGACGTAGATGGTCCCGGACACGGCCAGCACGCTCGCGTTTGCGCGCGGCTCCGGCAGCGCAGGGCCATCCGCCCACGCGTCGAAGTTGCCGACACTGACCGTCTCGGCGACCCACACGGTCGACTGTGCCGTCTGCCCGTCCGATCCCCCGATGTAGATCAACTTGGTGCCGACCTGGACGGCCGCGCCATCCGTCCGCGCCGCGGGGAGTGCCAGTTGCTCCGGCGACGGGTGCCACGGGACGACTGCCCCGACTGGCGCGGGACACGGCAGGGTCTCGTTGTCCGGCGGGCAGAAGTTGACGGGCGACCAGGCGAGCACTCCCAGATCCAGCGTTCGGTTCACCGTCAGGTAGTACGCGCGGTCCGGGATGTACCCGAGCATGAGCAGGATGACGACCAGCCAGACGGCGGCCTTGACCCCGGCCCATGCCCACCCGTCCGCGTCGAGCAGCCCGAACATGGCCCGCTTTCGCGGGACCGTCATCCCGGCTGGGAGCGCCTGCTGCGCCATCGTCCTCCCATTCCTCGCCCGACGGTCGGCCTGTCCGACCGTCGGTCGATCATTCGGCCGTAAGGGTGCCTGTCATGTTCGGATGCACGGTGCACACGAATGGAAAACTGCCGGCCGGCAACGGACCCACCTGGTAGTCGCGGGTGCCCGGGCCGGCGAAGAGCTCACCCTTGAAAACGCTCGCCCCGGCAGCGTCCTTGACCTCGACGTTGTGCTGGATGTTGGCGTCCTGGTTGTCGAACCGGATGACGAACGCCTCGTCCGCGGGGGCACTCAGGACATCGGTACTGAACGCGACGTTAAGCGCAGAGATGTCCACGACGGTCGCCTCAGGGTCCACCGACGGAGCCACGCTGGCGCCTCCGGGTGGTGCCGGGCTGGCGGCCGTGAACTCATCCTGCCAGCACGCAGGGTAGGGCGTGGCGCCGGGCTCCGGCTTGTAGTCGGGGTCCCGCCAGCCCTTGAAGGTCTCGACCTCGCCCGTGATCGGGTCGATCTTGGGATCGAGCAGCTCGGGATGGCGGACCGTGTACGTGTCCGTGCTGGGGGCGCGCAGGAACGAGATCAGCTCCTGGATCTGGCGATAGTTGAGCGGACCCGGCGGATTGCCCTGGTCGGACCAGAGCAGCATCAGCGACTTGTCGTTGCCACACGCCAATCGACCGCCGACGTGCAGGATGTTGCGCAGGTAGTCCTCGCTGAGGTGCGCGAACAACTTGTCCTGCCGATTGAGGTTGGGCCCGATGCCTCCCTCGCCCTGCTCTCCGTGGCAACGCGCGCAGTTGGCTTCGTAGACGTTGTACCCGCGCTCCACCGAGGTGACCTGCTGGGCTTCCAACTCCGTGCCCTTCTCACCGATGCGCGGCTGGGACAGACCACCCGGCAGACCCAGTTCATAGAACCAGTAGAGGGCCACGAACAGGACGACCACCACGACGGCAAGGAATCCGACCCAGCGCGCGTTCGAGGATTGGCGGACGACCTGCGCAGCGCGTTCCGGGGTCAACTCGACCGCGCGGACTGACGGTGCAGACGTGAAGCGCTCCACCGGTGCGACCGGACCCGCCGCGGCCGGCGGCCGGGGGACGGGCAAGCGCTGGTCCGGCTCAGGCTCGCGCCCCGTGGGCTCGCGTCCGGGCGTGTCCGTCATCGGTCTCCTCGGTCGTCGTGGATCATGGGATCAGATACAGCCGGTGGGCGTGCGCGGCGGGATGATGCCCGGCTGCCCCAACGCGATCGGCAACGGTCCGAGTGTGATCTTGCCGGTATCGACGGTCAGCACGCCATCGCCGCCCACGGTAACGGAGAAGCGGTCCATGCTGCGCGGCGCCGGCCCGTACTGGGCGCCATCCGCCTTGATCCCGAGCCGGTCGTAGCGCGACCCGTGGCATGAGCACTCCATCCAGAAGTTCTTGAGGCACGTGTTGGGCTTGCAGCCAAGGTGCGGGCAGCGCTGGTAGAGGGCGCGCACGTTCAAGGCCGTGCCATCACCGGTCGTGTCCTCGCCCGGTATGAAGCGCTGCTGCGCGGGGTCGACAAGGATGACGAACGATCGAGCGAATGCGAAGTAAGCCGGGAACCCCTCGTCGATGGGCAGCGAGGAGTTCTGGGTCTTGACGTCCTCCAATGTGCCGATCGCGAGCTTTCCGCCAAAGCCGCCGGACAGGTTGGGCCAGACGAACCCGATCGTCCCGGCGGTCACCTCCAGCAGCCACAGGCCGACCCCGGTCCCAAGGGCGGTCCGCATCAGCTGACGGCGCGACAGCCCCTGGACCTGCTGCTTGCGCAGCGACTTGATGGCCTCCTTGGTCAGGGCCTGTGGTTTGTCGATGGGTTCGACGTGGTAGTTGCTCATGCGCGCTGTCGTGTTCCTTCCGGCGCTCAGAGGGCGAAGTAGACGCCCGGGGCCGTCACAAACGGGATGATGAAGGTGTAGCCCGGGCCGCGGAAGAAGATCCCGATGAAGGTCAGGACGAGGCCCAGGATGCAGAACATCGTGAACAGGACGACCGCGGTCTTGCGCTGCGAAGGCCGGATGGCGAGGACATCGCCCCGGTCCACGTACGGGATCAGCGCGGCGCCCACCAGCACGAAGGTCGGTGCCAGGACGCCAGCCACGGTCGGGTGGAAGTAGGCGAGCAATTCCTGGAGTCCCAGGAAGTACCAGGGTGCCTTGGCCACCGCGGGCGTGACGTTGCCGTTGGCCAGCTCCTCCAGGGGGGCGTTGATGAACAGGCCCATCATCAACAGGAAGACACTCATGACCCCGGCGGCCAGGAACTCGATGGACAACAGGTGCGGCCAGGTCATGACCGTGTCGTCCGGTTCCTTCTGGACACGGACGACGGCATCCTGCTTGACCAGGGCCAGCAGCCGATACGGCCGCGCCGACATGGGCACGCGCTGCTTGTCGATCTCCGTGCGGCGGGTCGGATCGACGGGCAGGACCTCCCGGCGCTCCATGGGCAGCTTGGTGTCAGTCATGGCTCAGAGCGGTCCACTGATGCCACCATCTTTTCGGATGCGCCAGAAGTGGACCGCGAGGAAGATCGCGGCGACCAGCGGCAGGACCATGATGTGCAGCACGTAGAAGCGCAGCAGGGTGTTCTGGCCGACCTCCACCCCGCCCAGCAGGATGCGCGAGACCGGCGTGTTGAACAGGGGCGCGTAGCCGCCCATGTTCGTGCCGATGGTGATCGCCCAGTAGGCGATCTGGTCCCACGGCAGCAGGTAGCCCGTGAAGCTCAGCATGATGGTCAGGAAGAGCAGGACCACGCCGACCACCCAGTTGAACTCGCGCGGCGGCTTGTAGGCCCCGTGGTAGAAGACGCGCATCATGTGCAGGAACACGAAGAAGACCATCAGGTGCGCCGCCCAGCGATGGATGTTCCTCGTCAGCAGGCCGA
>Ga0163144_10002429_pt1 | contig 42995 bp, 30 predicted proteins | sample OliLak19BULKMAT1_FD_123175 | JGI IMG/M metagenome (GOLD analysis project Ga0163144, IMG submission 123175) | Freshwater microbial mat bacterial communities from Lake Vanda, McMurdo Dry Valleys, Antarctica - Oligotrophic Lake LV.19.BULKMAT1 | ecosystem: Environmental > Aquatic > Freshwater >...
CGTCTGTGGACTCTGGATCTCGCCGGATGGCACCGTCCACCTTTCCGTTGTCACCCCCGGTGGTGGTCGGTCGGTGCGCTCCGATTCATTCCGCCCCTTTTCCTGGGCGTCCTCCGCCCCCTCGGGTACGCTCCCCGAGGGAATCACGCTTGAGACGCTCGCGGGTGACGCCCCTCTGCGGACGTTGGTGCATGCGTCGACCGTCCAGGCGCACGAGGCATGGCTGGCACTGGCGCGGACCGAGTCGATCACGGTCGATGGGGTGCGACCACTCGAAAGCCAGTATTTGCTGCAAACTCGCCGGCGACTGTTCGCGGATCTGGCTTTTTCCAAACTCCGCCGCTGCCAACTCGACATTGAGACCGGCTCCGAGGACGGGTCATTCAGCGATGCCACCCGTGCGGGAGACCGTGTTCTGGCGATCGGACTGCAGTTTGGCGAACGCAACCGCACGCTCGTGCTCGCCGGACTGACCGATACCGCCGAGCGCGAGCTCCTGGAGACATTCAACATCGTTTTGGCGGAGGAGGACCCGGACATCATCGAGGGACACAACCTCTTCAAGTTCGACCTCGATTTCCTCAGGCAGCGGTGTCGTCGCCACAAAGTGCCCTGTCAGTGGGGTCGCTTTGGACAGCCCGCCAGCTGGCGCAACAGCCGGATGAAAGTGGCCGAGCGCTGGATCGACTTTCCCCGGTGTGACTTGCCGGGCAGGACGGTCGTGGATACGTACCTGCTCGTTCAACTCTACGACTTGACGGCGAGGGAGCTCACCTCGTACGGACTCAAGGAGGTCGCCGTCGCCCTGGGGATCACCCCGGGCGACGCCAAAGAGTCCGGGGCCCGAACCTACATCGCAGGCAATGCGCTCCAGGCGGCCTTCGAACACGATCGCACCAGTTTCCTCAAGTACCTCGAGGACGATCTTCGGGAGACCCGCGGGCTGGCCGATCGACTGCTCCCGACCTATTTTGAGCAGGCGAGAACCTTCCCCATTCTCTTCCAAGAAGCGACCCTGCGGGGGACGACGACCAAGATCGATCTGCTGTTTCTTGAGGAGTATTACCACGCCCGGCAGTCCTGTCCCCAGCCGCCGAAGATCGCACCGTTCGAGGGTGGTTACACGCGCAGTTTCCAGGAAGGCGTGTTCCGCCACGTGCTTCATTTTGACGTTGCCTCGCTCTACCCGAGCCTGCTGCTGGCGATCGGACGGAACCCTGCGACGGATGCCCTCGGGGTGTTCATCCCGCTGCTGACGAAACTCCGCGCCTACCGGCTGCGATTCAAGCAACTCGCCCGGAGTGCGCCGACCGCGGAGGAGCGGGCGGAGGCGGACGCGCGGCAGGCGAGTTTCAAGATCCTGATCAACTCCTTCTATGGCTACCTCGGTTTTTCCGGAGCGCGTTTTGGCGACGGCGAACTCGCGGCGGAAGTCACGCGACGCGGGCGCGAACTCCTTCAGGCCCTGATTGAGGCGTTTGTCGGCGAGGGTTGCACCGTGCTCGAGGCGGACACGGACGGTATCTACCTTTCGTCGCCCCGGTACCATGATCGACCGGAGGAGCTGCTCGCCCTGATGGCACCGGTCCTGCCGGAGGGAATCGAGTTGGAATACGATGGACGGTACGAAGCCATGTTCTGCTACAAGGCAAAGAACTATGCGCTCTACGATGGTAAACGGGTGATCTTGAGAGGCAGTGCCCTGCGTTCCCGGGGGATCGAGCCGTATTTAAAGCGCCTGTCGGATCAACTGATCGACCACCTGCTGGGTGTAAATCCTGAGTCCCCCCTCAAAGGGCTTGATGAACTCCGCGCGCAGATTGCCGGACACACGTTTCCAGTGGACCAGTTGGCCAAGACGGAGAATCTCAGCCAGGGCTCCGATGCCTACGAGCGACTGATTGCCGGCGGTGGAAAACTCCGCCGAGCGAGTGCTGAGGCGGCGCTGCTCCTGAACCCGCGGCCGTTGATGGGTGAACGCGTCAGCTATTACCTCACCGCAAAGCGGACGAGCAAGGCCAGTGACTGGCAGCGGGCCCGGCCGCTTTCGCTTTTCGATCCGGTCATGGCGCCGTATGATGCGGAGGGATACTTGACGAAGATCGACGACTGGCTTGAACGTTACAGCGCGTTCCTCGGTGACCTGCCGTCTTCACCGGCGAACCAGGACGAGTTTCGCCTCGAATGATCCGCAACCGGATTTGCGCCGGCCACCGCGGCCGGAGAGGTGAACCCTCCCCGGCCCCGGTCGGTTGAGGGTGAGCTCAGCTCCAACGCAGGTCGTTCTTGGAGAAGGGCAGGGTGCGGATCCGCTTGCCCGTGGCGGCGAAGACGGCGTTGCCAACAGCGGGTGTGAGCGGAGGCAGGGCGGGTTCCCCGATGCCCGTGGGCGGATTGTTCGTCAGCAGGTAGTGCACCTCGACCTTGGGTGCATCCGCGATCCGGAGCAGGGGGTACTCGTGGAAGTTGGCCTGAACCACGCGGCCCCGCTCGATGTCGAGTTCCTGATAGGCGGCGCTCAGCGCGTCGAGGATGGAGCCCTCGACCTGGTTGTCGGCGCCGCTTGGATTGATGATTTGGGAACCCACATCGCCCACCACGACCACGCGGTCGACCTTGAGCACGCCTTCCTGGGAAACGGTGACCTCGGCGACATTCGCGAAGTAGCCGCGATGGCTGAAGTGAAACGCGATCCCCTGACCGCGCCCCTTGGGCAGTGCTTTTCCCCAGCCGGATTTCTCGGCGACCAATTTGATCACCCCGCGCATGCGGGCGGCCTCGTAGGTGTTGGGGCGGTCCCCCGGAGTCGAAACCTCTTTCTTGTCGCCCAGCAGGGCCAGGCGCAGTTCGACCGGATCCTTGCCTCCGGCAGTCGCGAGTTCGTCGATGAAACTCTGGATCACCCAGGAAAACACGCAGCTGCCGGGGGCGCGCCAAGGGCCCATGGGAATGCCGCAATCGAGCACCGTCATTTCCGCCTGATAGTTCGGAAGGAAGCGGGCGGGGAATTCGTCGGGGCTCAAGGACCCGCCGCTGCCTGGCCGGCCACCATTGCCGAAGGTGACGAAATGGTTGTGCCAGGCGGAAATGGCCCCGGCGGCGTCGACCGCGCCCTTGAGGAAGTGGATCCCTCCCGGGCGATAGTGGTCATGCCGCAGATCATCCTCGCGGGACCACGTGAGTTTGACCGGGGCGGACACCCGCTGGGCGATGGCCGCGGCCTCGATCATGAAATCGCTGCTCAGGCGGCGGCCGAAGCCGCCACCCATGCGGGTGATGTGAACCTTGACCTTCTCCTTGGGCATCTTGAGGACTTCGCAGACCAAGTCCTGGCCGCCGCCCGGCCGCTGGCTGGGGGCCCAGAGTTCCATGATCCCGTCATGGAACCAGGCCGTGCAGTTCTGCGGTTCGAGGTTTGCGTGGGAAATGAACGGATAGGTGTACGTGGCCTCGACCTTCCTCTCCGCCGCCGCCAACTGGGCGGCGACATCACCGTCCTTGCGCAGGCTTTGCGCGCCGGGCTTGGGACCGAGTTCATGGGCCTTGTCGAGGAACCCGGTCCAGCTGTCATTGGCGTGGGGACCCTCATTCCAAGTCACCTTGAGTTGTTTGCGGGCGCTGAACGCGGCCCAGGTGGACTCGGCGACGATGGCCACGCCGGGCACCAAACCGTTGAGGTTGGTCGTGCCTTCGATGACAAAGGCATCCCGCACTCCGGGGATTGACTTGACGGTGTCGAGATTGGCGCGAACGACCTTGCCGCCGAAGACCGGACACTTTTCGAAGACTGCGTAGAGCATTCCCGGAAGCTTCTGGTCGATCCCAAAGAGCCGTTTGCCGGTGACGATCGCGGGGTTGTCCACGCCGGAAATCCGACGCCCGATGATCTTGAAATCGCGGGGATCCTTGAGGGGGACTGTCTTGGGATCCGGCACGGTCAACATCGCCGCCTCGGCCGCCAGTTCCGCGTAGGTCAGGGAACGTTTGGAAGGCGGGTGAAGGACGGTGGCGTTCTCGGCTCGGCAGGTGGAGGCGGACACACCCCACCGTTTGGCGGCTGCTTCGATCAGCATCAACCGGGCGGTCGCACCCATCTGGCGAAGGGGGGTATAGCAACGGGGAGTGGTCGTGCTTCCCGCGGCGAGTTGCGCGCCGTAGGCCGGGTCGAGCGGAACGATCTCGACTGTGATCTTCTTCCAATCCACCTCCAGCTCCTCGGCGACCAGCATCGGCATCGACGTGTGTACACCCTGTCCACATTCCGGGGTATGGGCGGCGATGTAGATCGCGCCATCGGTTCCGATGCGCACAAAGGCATTGAGCGCGGCGCCTCCGCCGACACCCTTGGCCACGGGCGTGGCCGCCAGTGCGTCGTCGTCGAAACCGAGGTAGGTCCCGAGCAGGAGGCCACTGCCAGCGAGTCCGGAGAAACGTAGAAATGAACGGCGATCGATCGGTTGGGAGAGGAGCGTGCTCATTTGGCCACCCCCTTTCCGGCGGTCAATTCCGCCGCCAGATGAATGCCCTCGCGGATTCGCAGGTAGGTCGCGCAGCGGCAAAGATTTCCCGCCATCGCATTGTTGATGTCGTCGTCGGTGGGCTTCGGGTTCGCCTTCAGCAAAGCGGCCGCAGTCATGATCTGGCCCGACTGGCAATAACCACACTGAGCCACATCCTTCTCGATCCAAGCCTGCTGCAGCGCATGGGTCCCATCCGCTGAGAGTCCCTCGATCGTGGTAATCTGCATTCCCACCGCCGTGGAGACCGGCATCTGGCAGGAACGCATCGGCACGCCGTTGATGTGGATCGTGCAGGCACCGCAGACGCCCATCCCACAGCCGTACTTGGTGCCGACGAGATCGAGGGTATCCCGCAGAACCCACAGGAGAGGGGTGTCGGGCGGGACGTTCACGGTGCGCGCCTGTCCATTGATCTGAAGCGTATAAGTCATTGGATACGAGGGGGAAACAGAAGTCAATTTCGACCGAGGCCCGGTGCCAGCGGAGGACCAGTGCGGGGAACCTAGGCACCGTCTTCGCGACGTCAACCCGCGGAGGCCGGTCTTTTCAAACCGCTGAGGTCGATTCCGCACTCAGCCAGGCAGGCGGGCGGTCCCGCGTGCTCGGGACCGCGGGGCTGGACATCGCGCTGACGAATGCGGAGGACGGAGGCGGGACCGGATGGTCCCGTCGCGGCCTCGACGAGGCCACCCACAACGGAGGCGGGATTGGTCTCTTCCGATCTTCTTACGTTGACGCCCATGCGCGGCGGCGGCGTCCTCCGAGTGAGACTGTCATGTTGACCCGTTTCTGACGACTCTGTGTTCAGCGGGAGGCAGCGCTCCGACGGACCACCCAGTTGATGATGGCCTCGTCTTGGTCGCCGCTTCGCCAAATCAGCGAAAGGAACTCTGCCGGGTGAATGTCGTTCGTGCGGAAAAAGTTACGGTCGCCTCCGCAACTGTACATCATGCTCGAGGGCAACTCTCCCCGAAGTTTTGCGCGAGCCTTGGGGATGATCCGAGGCAGCCAGGTGATTCCCTGGATTTCGGCGCTCTTGGATGGCAATGAGGCTTCTTGAAGCTGGCGTGAGCTCGACTGGCCACGCTGCTCATTGAGGAAATAGTCACGTCGGATCAGCTCGATCGACAGCGCCCGGTCGTAGCCCGGTTCCCCGCCATTCACGTCGTCCTCGGCGTAATCGTAGAGGTGTTGTGCGGTGATGCCGTTTTCGGCCAACCATGACTCTTCGTCCGCCGTGATCAGTCCGGTCGGGCTCCGGTGTCCCCGGCGATAGGCATCGACGGATTTGATGTAAATGGACCGGAAGTGATCAGCGAACGCGTAGTGTTTCATGAAGCGACCACGCTGAAGAAGAAGAAGGCAAAAGGCGAGCGTGGGCGTTTGTTGCCGGGTTAGGCCAACTTGAAATCGATCTGGCGTTTGAAGCGATCGACTCCAGCGACCACCACCTCAATGCGGTCGCCCAGTCCGAGCCGGCGTTTGGTTCGTCGGCCGATGAGCACGGTCCCGTCATTCGAGGGGAGATATTGGTCGTCCGCGATCGACGAAAGGGCGACAAATCCGAACGTCATCGACTCACTCAATTCGATGAAGAGGCCCTGTCCGCGAACATCGGTGATGATGGCGGCGAACCGGGTCTTGATCTTCTTCTGCAACTCGCGTTCGAAGTATTCGACCAACTTGATCTTCTGGGACTCGCGCTCGGCGTCCTGCGAGTTGGTTTCGGTCAGGCTGAGGTGTTCTCCAAGGCTTTCCATCTGCCCACCGGAATACCCGACCTTCGGACGAGCCCCGGCTCGCTCCGGTTTTCCCGGTTTGATCAGCGCATGATCGAAGACCCGATGAACCACCAGATCGGCATAACGGCGGATCGGTGACGTGAAGTGTGTGTAGTCCCGCTTGTTCAACCCATAGTGTCCGTCCGGCGAGGCCCGGTAGACCGCCTTCTTGAGGCTTCGCAGCAATTGTGTCCGCAAGGTGTAGCCTTGGGCGTGCTCGCGGAGGGTTTCGAGTAATTTGACCACCTCGGGACGCCGTGAAAGGTCTCCGGTCTTGACGTGAAACGTGGCCAGCAGATCGCGGAGCTCCGCCAATTTTTCCACATCCGGCTGGTCGTGGACGCGATAGAGTGAGGGGAGCCGCTTTTCGCGCGTGGCTTGGGCAACCGACTCGTTCGCAGCGAGCATGAACTCCTCGATGAGCTGGTGGCTCTCGTCGTGTTCGATCCGTTCGAGCCGCTCGGCGTAACCGTCGGCGTCGACGTAGATTTTTGTCTCGGGCATGTCCAAATCGAGTGAGCCCGCCGCCATGCGCTGCTCCCGGAGTCGTTTGGCGATCTTCCAGAGTTTTCGGATCCAGGTCTGCAGGTCGCGCAGTTCTCCGTCCTTGAGGGAGCGCAGGGCACGGCCGGTCGAACCGGTCTGATGCTTGGCCGGCAGCGGGAGCGCGCGAATGGCATCGAGATCGTCGGTGAAAAGCAGGCCGTACGCTTGTTTGTAGGTCAGACGCTTGCGGCTGCGGATGACCGTGTTGGCGAATCGCGTTTCTTTGAGCAGAGCCCGCTTATCAAACGTCATGAACACCGCCTTGCAGAGACGGTCTTTGGCTTCGACGAGGGAGCAGAGTCCGTTCGAAAGTTTCTCCGGAAGCATCGGCACGACGGTCCCGACAAGGTAGGTGGAATTGCCCCGTCGCTGGGCCTCGCGGTCGAGCGCCGTTCCTTGATGAACGTAGGACGACACATCGGCAATGTGGACGCCGACTCGAATGTCGCCGTGAGGCAGTTCCTCGAGGCTGAGGGCATCATCGAAATCCTTGGCATCGTCCGGATCGATCGTGAACACGGCGCGCTCGCGGTAGTCCTCGCGACCTGCACTCTCCTCGGCAGAAACTTCATCCGGAAGCTTGGCGACCTCCGCGAGCACCGAGTCGGGGAACTCCGGGTTCAGGTCAAATTTGCGGTACACTCCGGCGAGCTCGGCGCGGGGTTCGAAAGTCTTGCCGAGCCGCTCGACCACCTGACCTTCGGGGATGCGGTGCCGTTCCGTCCAGGCTTTGAGTTTGACCACGACCTTGTCGCCCGGTCGCGCAGGCACGCGGGAGCTTTCCGACGTGGGGTCCGGCACCGAGATGTCGTGGACGAAGCGGGGGTCGTCCGGGGCGACGTAGAAGGCGTTGCGAACCTGCTTGAGATTGCCCACGAGGGTGTCTCGCGCGCGTTCGACCACCCGAATCACCCGTGCCCGCTGTTCGCGTTCACCGCCAAAGGCACCGCGGCCGGGAATCTTTCCGCCGCCCGATTTGGGCTCGACGCGAATCGCCACGCGGTCGCCGTGGAGGGCAACATCGGTATCCTCCGCGGATATGAAATAGGCGGGAGCTGCGGGACCGGGTTCGTTGATGCGGCGATCCGGGACCACCAAGGCGTGGCCGCTCTGACGGAAACTGATCCGTCCGGTCACCAGGCCGGGAGTCTTTTCGGTGGGCCCGGCAAGGGCCACCCGGTCGCCCTTGACTCGATGGATCAGGCCTGAGCTCGCCAACAGGCGAAGTTCATGGGCGAGCAGTTTTCGTCGCACTTTCTGCACCCGGAGCACACGGGCCAGTCCCGCGTCATCAAGGGGCTTGTAGTCAGGGGAACGGAGTAGCTCGAGCAGCTCGTCTTTGAGTTTCTTCATGGCGGCGAATCGCGTTGGTTGCGGACGAGCGCCAGGATGGGCATCCGCAACGGCAAGGAACGCACCGTGAAGCCTCGGTTCCCGGGCCGCGACGAAAATCCGACGGCGGTCGTTGGGACGAACCGCCATCGGGTTTTGTCGGGCGACGAATCAGGACGCTGGTTTGGGAGCTGGCAGGACGACCGCGCGAGAAATGCGTGTCGGAGCAAGGTAAGCTTTTGCGAGCGCATCGAGTTCCGCCTTGGTGATGGCGGTGACATCGGATTCGCGGGTGCGGGCCCATTCGAGGACGATCGGCTTTTCTTGCACGCGGGAGAGCACGCTGGAGAGCCAGTAGCCGTTGGTCCGCACGCTTTCCCGAATGCTCGTGAGCACCGGCAGCTTGGCTCGGGAGAGCTCGTCCTCGGTCACGCCGTTCGCGTGGAGGTCGGCGCTGAGTGCGGTGACCGCATCCGCGATCTTTGCAACCATCGTGGGATCAACGTCGATCCCGCTCGCGAAGTAGCCGTAGCCGGGAAAGACATCGCTTGCCGCGCTGCGCACACTCGGGCTGTAGGTACCGCCCATCTCTTCCCGAAGCTTCACGCGCATCCGGTCCGAAAGAATATTGGCGAGCAGGTTCAGACGACGGGCCACCCGGGCGTCGAGTCCATCCACGGTGGGCCAATAAAAGACCGCCAAACCTTTGGGGATCTGTGTCTCGATGGTGAAGTCCCGACTGAAGGGCTCCTTCGGGAATTTTACCGAACGCAACTCGGTCAATGCGGGTCGGGCCTCGCGGGCGGGCAGGGCACCGAGGGTTTGGGCCACCGCCGCGATGGCTGCCTCCTCGTTCAGTTCGCCGACCAAGGCGATTTCGATCGCTCCGCGGGAGAAATGTGGGGTCAACCAGGATCTGACCTCCGCGAGGGTGCGCGACATCATGATCGCCTTCGGCGGCGTGCCGAAACGAGGGTCTCCACTTGCCAGCAGACTCGCAATTTCGGTCGAAAGGGGGCCGTTGGGCGTATGGGCAAAACCCAAGTACATCTGTTCCAATCCCTTTTGCGCTAGCCGGAGGGATTCGGGCCGGTACCCGGGATCGGTCAGTTTGGCGGCGAGCAATTGCAGGGCGAGCAACAGGTCCTCCGGGGTCGCGCCGCCCGAAAATTCGAAGGCGTCGGGTGCCGGACGGAAACGGACGGAAACGTTCTTCCCGGAGAAGATGCGCAGCAGATCGTCGGTGCTATGACGGCCGAGGCCACCGGAGTCGAAGGTCGCGCCGGCGATGGAAGCGAGACCGCGCTGATCGCGGGGTTCGGTCATCGAACCGGAGCCGACGCGGGCGGAAAGCAGGATGCGATCGGCCTCAAAGGCGGTTTTCTTCAGATTCAACCGGACGCCGTTTGCGAACGTTACCCGGGTAATGCCGAGATCGGCGACCTGGTCGCGGGATTCGACCTTTCCGGCAGGGCCGAAATCGGTGTAAGCCCAAGAAACCGAGCCCTCCACCGGAAGGGGCTTCACCGCAACGGTGCGGGACTGCTCGTAGGCGGAGGTGATCGCGGCGACGGGCGAAGAAATGACGGCGTTGCCGCTGACCATGACAAAGCGGTGATCGGCGGCCCAGGTTTCGCGCAGGGCGGCGAGACAGTCCTCGACGGACAGTTTCTCGAGGGCGGGCTTGAACAGCGCGAGGTCGCCTGTGGGATCGGTCGAGACTTTGTTGTTCAGCAGATCCTGGGTCAGTTCATTGGCCAGTTCGGGTGAGCGGCGCGTCGACATGGTCTTTACGGCCTGTTCGAGGCCGTTGAGGAAACTGGCGCGCACATCCGCGAGTTCCCCGGGTTGAAATCCGAATTCGACGGCGCGGCGCAACTCCTGTTCACCGAGCGCCAGCGCTGCGGCCCATTGATCGGACTTGGCGGTGAGATCAAGAGCGGTCTCCCGGAAGAGGTCGAACTGCTCCGAGGCGTAGGCCCGGGCGCTGAGGAAAACGGCGTTCTCCTTCTTCGCGAGGATGGAAAACCGCCGGTTCAGGATCGCATGGGCGACGTTGCGGGGAAGCACCTTCAGGCGCTGGGCGGACGTGTCGGGTTTCGCCGTGATCGGGGCGAGGGTGCTCAGGCTGATGCTGGTATTGGGCGTCTCCGATTCAGGGTGAAAGTGGACGTGCAAACCGGGGGTGGGTGCGACCTTGCCCAGATTGGGCTCCGCGCGCGCCGAAGCGCGGGACGCGATCGGCGTGAAGGTATCCATCAACTGTTTCTCCAGTTGGGCCGGATCAAAATCGCCGACCGCGACCACGGTCATCCGCTCCGGCCGGTACCACGTGTTGTAGAAATCGACGAACCGTTCGCGCGGGGCCTTCTCGATCACCTCCGAGAGGCCGATGGGAATACGCTTGGGAAAGAGCGTGGAGCCGAGGCCGAATTCGAACTGGGCGACGAAGGTGCGGAAATCGACGCTATCGCGCGCCCGCTTTTCGCTGATGATGATCCCGCGCTCGCGATCCAGTTCCGCCGGTTGCAGAAGCATGCCGCCGGCGTAGTCGGAGAAAAGCCGCAGCCCCTCGGCGAGGGTCGATTCTTTGGTGTCTGCGAGTTCCAGCAGGTAGATCGTCCGGTCGAAGCCGGTATTGGCGTTGGTATCGCCCCCGAAGCTCATTCCCATCCGTTGAAAGAACTCAATCATCGTGCCGGGCGGGTAGTGGGTACTGCCGTTGAAAGCCATGTGCTCGAGAAAGTGAGCCAGTCCCCGCTGATCCTCCTCTTCATGGAGCGAGCCGGCCTTGATCAACAGCCGGAGCGAAGCCCGCCCCTTGGGTTCTTTGTTGGCCATCAGCGCGTAACGCATGCCATTGGCCAATTTTCCAAACTTGATCGCGGATTCGGGAACCAAGTCGCTGACTTCGTGGGCGAACGGTTTCGTTTCGGCACCTCGCAGCGAGAGGATGCCGCATAGTCCCAAAGCGATTGCCCAGACCATGGCCCGGGCGGGGAAGAAAGATCGATTCATATGAAACAGACAGCGGATGTGGGACCAATCGGGTCAACACCTTTGCTCTGGATTGGTTTGCATTAGACCCTAAGGCACAATCCGCGATTTCGCGAACATGAAGCCGCCGTCTCGGAGGGGGGGGGGACGTCTGGAAGGTCATCGGGCGGTGCTCTCCCGGCGACGACTTCCCTGTTGCGCTTTGCCATTCGGACGCCTCATTTGCCGTTTTCCATGGCTTACGACTGGCTCAAAGGCATTTCCGACGACTATGATGTCATTGTCATCGGCAGCGGTCTCGGGGGACTCACCGGTGCGAACGTACTCGCAAAGGCGGGGCATCGGGTACTCTTGCTGGAGCATCATTATCAGTTTGGTGGCCTGGCCACCTGGTTCACCCGCAAGGGCGGACACATCTTTGACATCTCGCTCCATGGATTTCCGAGTGGGATGATCAAGTCGTGCCGGAAGTACTGGACCAAGGAGATCGCCGACTCGATCGTGCAATTGAAGGATATCCGGTTTGTGAATCCGCAGATGGATGTCTGGACGACGTTCACCCGCGAGGACTACACCCGTGTCCTGGTCGAGCAGTTCCGGCTTCCGCGTGAAACCGTCGAGAGTTTCTACGACTACCTCCGGTCGATGAATTACTACGACAACAATCCGGAAACGACCGGGCAGTTGTTCAACCGCTTTTTTCCCGGTCGGCCGGACGTGCACCGTCTGCTGATGGAGCCGATCGCCTACGCCAACGGATCGACCCTCGACGATCCGGCGATCACCTATGGGATCGTGTTTTCCAACTTCATGGGTTCCGGGGTGTTCACGTTCCGGGGCGGTTCCGACCTCCTGATTGAAAAGATGGTGGCGGAGCTGAAGCGAAACGGAGTCGAATGCCGCAAGCGAGTCCTGGTCGAGCGTATCCTCGTGGAGGAGCGCGATGGCCGGAAGGTCGTCGCCGGAGTGGTCGCAAAAGGAGGTCGTGTGGTTCGGGCGCGTGCGGTCCTGTCGAACGCCAACATCAAGAATACCATCTTTGCCTTGGCCGGAGAAGCGAACTTCCCGGTGGATTTCGTCGAGGCTGCGCGTGCGGTGAGGATCAATTCCTCCTCGTGCCAGGTTTACTTTGGTATTCGCAAAGGGGAGAGCATTCCGCACATCGGTGACTTGGTCTTCACCTCGGCGGCTCTTCAGTTCAGCAGCGAAGAGTTGACGGATTTTCACACCACCAGCCGGACGTTCTCCGTTTACTACCCGGACACGCGTCCCGGATCCGAGCGCTACACGGTCGTCGCTTCGCTCAATGGTCGTTACCCGGACTGGAAGAAGCTGTCCGAGGAGGACTACGAGCTCCACAAACGCCGGCTGATCGAGGAGTCCCTGATGGCGCTTGAGCGTTTCATTCCAGGGGTGCGGGAAAAGATCGACTGGACCGAGGCGGCGACTCCGCGAACGATCGAGCGCTACACCACTCACGTAGGAGGAACGTCCTTCGGAACCAAGTTCGAGGGACTGAAGGTGTCGATGGAGCTGTCGGACAAACTTCCCGGTCTTTATCATGCCGGCAGTGTCGGCATCATCATGTCCGGCTGGCTCGGAACGATCAATTACGGCGTCATCACGTCCAACAAGATCGACAAGTATCTCTTTGGGCTGAAGGCGGCGGGACAACCAGCCCCGGTCGCCGCAGGCTGAGGGTCGGGCTTGCGGTTGCCGAATTGGCCGGCCAGACCTCTCCCGTGACTTCAATCGCGGTCAAGACCGCCGACCTCCTTCGCGTCGATCTGAACGCACGTCTGCCGTTCAAGTACGGCATCGTGACCATGGTGCAGGTTCCTCATGTCTTTCTGCGTGTGCAGGTGGAGACCCCGGCGGGTCTGTTCACTGGCGTCGCGGCGGATCATCTGCCGCCGAAGTGGTTCACGAAGGATCCGACACGCGATGTGGCCTCGGAGATCGAGGACATGCTGGCCGTGGTCACCCACGCGGCCACCGCTGCGACCAAGATCCGTGCGTTCACGCCGTTTCGATTCTGGCTGGAGCTGAAAACCGTGCAGGCGGAGTGGGGCGCAAAGCATGGGCATCCACCGCTGCTGGCCCAATTCGGCACGTCGTTGGTCGAACGGGCGCTCCTGGAAGCCCTCGCCCGATCTCAGGCAACGACGCTGCGGGGACTGCTGCATAATGGGTCCCTTGGAATGGAGCTTGGAGAGGTTCATCCCGAGCTTCGTGGAGTCGATGCGGCGGGCCTGCTGCCGTCTTCGCCGCCCGAGTCCATTGTTTGCCGCCACACGGTCGGCATGGTCGATCCGCTGTTCGAGGCGGAAATCGGTGCCGAGGCGAGATTGAACGACGGATTGCCGCAGTCGCTTGAGGCGAGCATCGATGTGTATGGCTTGCGCCACTTCAAACTGAAGATCGACGGGAACCATCCGGATGCGGCGCTGGGACGGCTGAAGGCGATCCTTGGCCTGATCGGACCGCGCGCAGGCCGGGACTACGCCTTCACGGTCGATGGCAACGAGAGTTTTTCCACGGCGGGAGCCTTTCGAGATTTCTGGTCCCGGGTGGAGGCGGATCCGGTGCTCCAACCGGCGCTCTCCCACTTGCTCTTTGTGGAGCAGCCGCTGGCCCGGGCGGTGGCCCTCGATGCCGCGCGGGCGGATCTTGGCGACTGGCCCGCGCGTCCGCCGATCATCATCGACGAATCTGACGCCGAGCCGGCCGATCTGCGTCGCGCGCTCGAGCTGGGCTACGCCGGGACCAGCCACAAGAACTGCAAGGGGATCTTCAAAGGCGTGGCGCACGCGTGCCTGATCCGTCGGCGCAATCTCGCCGGGCCAGCCCGGTTGCTCCACTCCGGAGAGGATCTCTGCAACGTTGGACCGGTCGCGCTGCCGCAGGATCTCGCGGCTCAGGCCGTGCTCGGCATCACCAGCGTCGAGCGCAATGGCCATCACTATTTTGCCGGGCTGTCACCGTGGCCGGTGGAGATTCAGGAAGCGATGCTCGCGGCCCACCCGGACCTTTATGGGCGCTCCGCTCGTGGATGGCCGACCTTGCGCGTGGAGAGGGGGCTGATCTCGACGCGTTCGGTGCTGGCGGCGCCGTTTGGCGTCGGCGCGGAGCTGCCCCTCGAGTGCATCCCCGGAGTCTGGACGCACCTCGCGTAGACCCCGGTTGCGAACAGGTGGCTGGCGCTGAAATCGAGGCTTCAGCGCGTTCGCCGCAGGATCAAAACCAGCGGTAGCATCGCGGCGGGCGCGACAGCCGAGACCGCGAGACCGATGGCGAGTGTGCTGCGGTCCGCGATCCAACCCACAAGCCACGGCATGAAAATCCCGCCGGCGTTGCCGAGTGCGGCGAGGGTGCCGAACATGCTCGCGCCTCCGTCGGGGTGACGATCGGCGGTGACCGCGAGCATCGTCGGCCAAAGGCAGCTGCCGGTGAGTCCGGCTGCAATTGCCGCGCTCAAGGCCACGGCGGGAACGGGGAGGAACGAAGCGATCAAAAAGAGTACGATGGAGGTCCCGCAGCCCCAAGCCATCACCGTGTAGGGATTCCAGCGGGTTCCGGCGGCTCCGACCACCATCCGTCCGAGGGCCATCGCCACGGAGAAGAGGAGCAGGGACATGCCCCCCAGCCAAGTGGGGTAGCCCAACGAGAGTTCCGCGAAAGCGGGCAGCCACTGAGCCATGCCCAACTCCGTCGCACCACCCAGGAAAATGGCCACGAGCGCGCCCAGAAACCATGCATTGCGGAGAAGTTGACGCAGGGGCGTGCGTCCTCCTTCGGTCACCAAGGTCGGGAACCGCAAGGGGGCGAAGGCGATCATGAGGAAGACGGGCAGGGGCAGGAGCACGAGACAGGATCCGCGCCAGCCGATGCCCGCCTTCAGGGCGATCGTTCCGGCGAGCACGGTCACGGCTGCGCCGACGCAGTAAAACGAGTGCAACCAGTTCATCGCCGCGCCGCGCCGTTCCGGGTGCAGCGCGGCAACCATCGGGCTCAGGACCATGTCGAGCATGCCGGCGCCGAGTCCGAGAACGAACAGACTGGCCGTCAACCACGCGTAGGAAGGTGCGACGGCGGCTCCGAGCAGGCTGATCGCGATGCAGGCGTTGCCGAGGATGGCGAACCGTTTGACGCCGGACCGATCGGCGAGGGGGCCGGTGACGATGATGCCGACCACCAGACCGCTGAACGCCACGGCTCCCAAACGTCCGAGCTGCTCTTTCGTCAACCCTTGGGCGCCGCCGTAAAGTTCGCTCAAGGTCGTGAGAAAAACGGGAAGAAGGTTCAGCCCGATTGCCAGACTCATCATCGCCGCATAGGAAAGCATCGTGAGTGCGCGGGCGCGCACGGGTCGGACATCAATGGACATCCGGCGAGCCAAAGCCAATCCCCCCGGGAAGCAACCTCACTTCTCCTCGCCACTGATCGAGGCGCTTCCGAGCCGGACGGCACCGCTGGTTGTGGCGGTGGGTCAAGGCACCTCGTACACCTCGACGAGCGCGACCCCGGTGGTGTTATCATATCCACTGATCTGCGCGGTATAACCGCCCGCAGGCAGCGTGATGAGAATCGAGGAGTCGAGCGCGAGCTCCGAGAGCGGGAATGCGCCGACGCGCCGGGCGGCGAGGACAATCTGGTCCGCGTTGCTGGAGCTGGCCCAGTCATCATTTTCCGCCAGCTGGACTGTTCCTTGGAAGATGCGCAGGACCGGATCGTCGAGCCGGCCCGGCACATTGAACTGGGAGAGCGAGGGGCCGATCGCACGGATCAAAACGGTCCGCGTGCCTTCCCCGGAGAGGGTGAATCCGGCGATGAGGATCTCAGCGCCCGTGCCCACCTGGCTGCGTGCCGAGGCGTTGGTCAACCGCGGCGTGTCCGCCCGCACGTCCGCCGACGGAGTGAGGTCGTAGATCTCAGCGAGCGCCACGCCGGTGGCGCCACCGGCTCCGGTGACGTGCAGGGTGTATCCGCCCGGGGCGAGCACCGGGGCGAGCACGCTGTCGCGACTGTTGCCGGCGAGCGGAAATGCCCCAACCGCCGCGGAGGCGTTCACCAACGCGGTCGTCCCCCCCCAGTTGTCATTAAAACCGATGGTCGTGCTGTTGCGGAAAAGCTCGGCGCGGGGATCGTCGAGGGTTCCGGTGACGTTGAAGAGGCTCAGTGTCGGTCCGATTGCGCGCAGCAACAGCGGTTGGTTGGCGGAGGATGCACCCTGTCCCCCGGTGCTGAAGCCCGCGACGAGCGTTTGCGCACCGCTGGCCGCCGCCGTGCGAATGGAGAGATTGGTCAGCCGGACCGGCAGGGTGTCCTTCACCGGAGTCCCGGGTGGCGGTGGTTCGGCGAAGGCGGTCAAGGTGACCATGCCGGATTCACCGTCGTATCCATCGACGGCGATGAGATACGATGTCCCGGCGACGGCGCTGAAAGTCACCTGGCTGGTCAGGCTGCCGCCTTCATCGTCGTTTTCTCCAACGACACTGAGGGTGGACAGACTCGATCCGCGGTAAACGCCCAACAGGGTATCGAAGTCGCTGCCATAGGTGCTGACGAAGGCGGGCCCTGTGAAGGGGGCGGTCCAGGCGTACCAGATGGAGGAGCCGCCCGGGTTGTTCGCGTGCTCGGGTTCGGACGTTTCGCGGGTTGCGGCGACGGTGTGGCCGTAAATCGTGCTGTTGCCAAAGAGGAGGCGTCGATTGGCGAACGCATCGTTCAGCCGATTGCTGAGGGTGAGCACGATGTCGCCGAAATCACCACCGAAACCATCGACGGCGATCTGGTAGGTGGTGCCGGCGACCGCGGTGAAGAACAACTCGGAGGTCAGTCCCTCGGGTGCACCGTCGTCATCAGAGGCGACCTCGGTGAGGGTTGAAAGGATCGTGCCGGTATAGACGGCGAGCAGGGTGTCGACGGCGTCGGATCCGCTGGTGGAAAGCATGACCCGTCCGGAAAAGGGAGAGGTCCATTGCCACCAGAGTGAACGACCGCCGGTTACTCCGGCGTGCCTTGGCTCCCCGCTCTCGCGCGTGGCGCCGGCATTGTTGGTGAGAATGCGGAAGTTGTCGCCGAGGAGAGTGGTGCGACTGGCGAACGCGTCGTTCGAGATCGATTGGGAGATCGTCAGGCTGGTGGCTCCGCCGGAGCCGTCGACCACGATGGCGTAGGTTTGTCCGGCGACGGCGTTGAACGCTACGCGGCTGGCGGTATTGGATGCGGAGATATTGTCGTTGCTGCCGATGAGGGTGAGCCCATTGACGGTGGAGCCGGTGTAAACCGCGAGCAGGGTGTCGTAGTCGCTTCCCAACGTCGAGACTTCGGTCGCGCCGCTGACCGGCGCGGTCCAACTCCACCAGACCGAGCGTGCGCCTGTGCGGCCGGCGTGAGTCGGTTCACCCGCCTCGCGCGTGGCGTTGCCGCTGAACACACCGGTGGTGGCGCTGCCGCTCGGCAGGACAATCCGGTTGGCAAAGGCGTCATTGGCCGGAGCGACCGGCGCGCCCGACAGGGCCCGCGCGAGGTTCAGCCGTCCACCGGTGCGACATTTGCGCGCGAGTGACGTGAGCGGATCGGTTGAGGCGAGCAGGCGACTGATGAGTTGTTGCGCCGTGTCGTTCGGGAATTGGGCCTTGATCAGGGCGAGCGCGCCGGCCACGTGCGGGGTCGCCATGGACGTGCCGGAGATGCTCTGGTAGGCGGAGTCCCCGGTGTTCCAGGTGGAACGGATTTCAACCCCCGGGGCGGCGAGATCGACCTTGGAAGCACCGTAGTTGGAGAACGTGGCGAGCTGATCCCGGCGGTCGGTGGCGGCAACCGAGACCACGTTGTCGAAATCGAAGTTGGCGGGAAACGCGGGCACGCGGTCGTTGTCGGAGGCTTCATTTCCGGCGGCCGCGACGAAGATCAAACCCGAATTGCGGGTGGCGGCGATGGCCACCCCGAGCGCGGAGTTCGCAGGACCGCCACCCCAGGAGTTGCTCAGGATCTGCGCACCCATCCTTCGGGCATAGTCGATGCACTCGATCGCGTCGGAGTCGGTGCCCGCTCCATTGGCGGAGAGAAACTTCAGCGCCATGATCTGGACCGACCACGCGACCCCGCTCACGCCCAGCCCGTTGTTGCCGATCGCGCCGATTGTGCCGGCGCAGTGCGTGCCGTGGCCGTTGTCGTCGGTGGGATTCCCGCTGTTGGTGCGCGCGTTGATCCCGAAGACATCATCGACATAACCGTTGCCATCGTCGTCGCGCCCGTTGTTTTCGCGGCCACCGCCGGACTCACCGGGATTGCGCCACATGTTCGCGGCCAGGTCCTCGTGGGTGGTGCGCACACCGGTGTCGATCACGGCGACGATGACGGAACCGGCCGAGGTGCGGATATCCCACGCCTCGGGCGCATCGATATCGGCGTCGATTTGTCCCGACTGTTGCCCCGCGTTGTTCAGTCCCCAAAGTCGTCCGTTCAAATAGTCGGTATCGTTGGGCGTGCGCGAGATTCGGCGGACGTAGTCGCGATGGACCTTGGCGACCCCGGCCAATCCGCGGTAGACGGCGATCGAGCGCTCCAAGTCAGCTCCTGCGGGAAGTTCGACGACCTCGAGGCCCTCGAGTGCCGAATAGACTTTGAGCGAGCGAGCACCCAATTGCTCGTGCAACCGACCGATTTCGGCGGCGCGGGCGGGTGAGAGCGCAGCGCTGCGTTGGAGGATGAGCCGGTCCTGACGATGAGGATAAGCGGCCAGAGCGGCTTCTTCGATATCCGCGACCGCCTGGGCGTAAACCGGGAGCAGGCTGAAGAGATTCAGGATCAGCCCAAGAACGCAGGAAACTAAGCCGAGACGTGAGCACATGGTGATGGGCGGACGCGAATGCGGGAAGCGGAGTGGCTTGCAATCGAGTTCGGCGATGACCAGTCAAGTCCTCATGTCCCGTTGGTTTCAATCTCCGTGGAGAACAAAATCCGTGATTGTTGCCCTGAGTGTGGTCTTTCTGGCCGGGTTTTGCCCCGGTTGCTGCTCCACCCAGTGCGCGCGGAGTGAGTCTCCGACGACGGTGGCATCCGTTGACACGAAAGCCCCGCCACCGCCAGAGGCGGAAAGCGTCTCCGGGAAGCTCATGCATTTGGAGCTGGAAGGTGGCTTTTGGGGGTTGGTGACCACCGCGGGCGAGAAACTGCGCCTGACCAAGCCACCCGCGGGCGAATGGAGCGGCGGGGAAGCGGTGAATGCGCGGATCCGGCGTCTGGAGGACGGACCGAGCATTTTTCAGTGGGGTCGACCGGTCGAACTCCTCTCGATCGAACGGCGCGCACCTCCCCCCCGAAGCGAATAGTTTCCCGGGCTCGGGAAGGGATCCGGTCCTTGCGCGCTCCCATGGAAGCATGACGTCGGACGCAGCCCGCAGCCCTCGGAGGCGAGGGTCATGCACGGGGCCTACCTTTATCCTCGATAAACCGCGCCGCATCGGGAGAATGCAGCGACCCCGCAATGCCCCGACTTCCCGTCAACGATCCCGAACGAACGCGTCTAGCCGAGGACGAAGCCCGGCTCCGCAACTGGAAACGATGGGGACCTTATCTCTCGGAGCGGCAATGGGGGACGGTGCGGGAGGACTATTCGGCGGACGGAAACGCGTGGGAGTACTTCAGCCACGAGCACTCGCGCAGTCGGGCGTATCGTTGGGGTGAGGACGGTCTTCTCGGCTTTACCGACCGGGAGTGTCGTCTGTGTTTTTCAATTGCTCTCTGGAATGGAAAGGATCCGATTCTCAAAGAACGCCTGTTTGGATTGACGGGCCCGGAGGGCAATCACGGTGAGGATGTGAAGGAGGTTTATTTCTACCTCGATTCAACCCCCACGCACTCCTGGTGTCGCGGCCTCTACAAGTATCCCCAGGCGCGCTTCCCCTACGAGCAGTTGAAGGAGGAGAGTCGGCGCCGGACACGTTCCGATCCGGAGTTCGAGTTGCTTGATACGGGGGTTTTTGACGGGGAACGCTACTTCGACGTCGAGGTGGTGTATGCGAAAGCGGGGACCAACGACATTTGCATCGAAATCAAGGTCGCCAATCGTGGGCCCGAACCCGCGCCGCTGCATTTGCTGCCGACGCTCTGGTTTCGCAATACTTGGTCCTGGGGGTGCGAGCACGAAGGCTGTGAAGTCAAACCCAGGTTGCGGGAAGTCGGCCCGGGTCGGGTGAGCTGTGATCATGCGACACTCGAGCGGATGATCTGGGTGGTCGAGCCGGACCGGAACCAGCCGATGCCCTCCCTCCTGTTCACCGAGAACGAGACCAATGTCGTGGCACTGTTCGGCGGGGCCAACGCGTCGCCGTACGTCAAGGACGCGATCCATGCCGCGGTGGTTGACGGTCGCACTGATGCGACCAACCCCGAAAGGAAGGGGACGAAGGTGGCGGCGCATCATCAGTTCAATCTGGCAGCGGGGGAGGAGCGGACGTTTCGACTCCGGCTGTTTGCGGAGGAGTCGGCACCTAAAGAACCCTTTGGCACCGGATTTGATGAGATCATTTCCCTGCGTCGGACAGAGGCGGATCGCTTCTTTGACGGCGTGGCGGGCTCGCCTCTTCCTGACGATCATCGGGCAGTCGTGCGTCAGGCCTACGCGGGCCTGCTCTGGTCGAAACAGTTTTACCACTACGTCGTGCGGGAGTGGCTGGAGGGCGATCCCGAGCAGCCGCGTCCTCCCCCGGAGCGCCGGCACCTGCGGAACCAAGACTGGGGGCATCTCTTCAGTCGCGATGTTCTCGCGATGCCGGACAAATGGGAATACCCTTGGTTTGCCGCTTGGGACACGGCGTTTCACATGGTCGCGATGGCCCGGGTCGATGCCCATTTCGCCAAGGAGCAGTTGAATCTCTTCCTCCGCGAATGGTACCTGCATCCCAACGGACAGATTCCGGCCTATGAATGGGCCCTGTCCGACGTCAATCCACCGGTGCATGCCTGGGCCTGTTGGCGGGTTTACAAACTCACCGGTCCCGAGGGAAAACGCGACCGGGTGTTTCTTGCGCGGAGCTTTCAAAAACTCCTCCTGAACTTTACGTGGTGGGTCAATCGCAAGGATCCAAGCGGCAACAACCTCTTCTCGGGGGGCTTTCTGGGATTGGACAATGTCGGGGTCTTTGACCGCTCCAAACCCTTGCCGGGAGGATGCGAGCTCGCGCAGGCGGACGGAACGGCGTGGATGGCGTTTTATTGCGGAACGATGCTGACGTTGGCGCTGGAGCTGGCTGACGGGGATTCGTCCTACGAGGACATGGCGTCGAAATTTTTCGAACATTTCGTTCGGATCTCCGATGCGATCAATCACCTCGGAGGCTCCGGATTGTGGCACTCCGAGGACGGTTTCTATTACGATCAGCTGATTGGCGCGGACGGCGTGGGTGAGGCGGTAAGGCTGCGGTCGATGGTGGGGATCGTTCCCCTGTTTGCGGTGGAATTGATCGACGAAACGCGTCTGAACGCCCTTCCGGGATTTGCGAAGCGCACCCGCTGGTTCCTCAAACACCGCCGGGACCTGACCAAGCAGATCTCCTATCTTTCGCACGACGGCCAATCGTCAGGCAACTACCTGCTCGCGATCCCGAGTCGCGAACGGCTGGAGCGCGTGCTCCGGTATGTTTTCGACGAGAAGGAGTTCCTTTCGCCCCATGGCGTTCGTTCGCTGTCGCGGGCCTATGCGGAGGATCCGTTTGTACTCAAGATGGGCGAAGCGGAGCACCGGGTGCGATATGTTCCGGGCGACTCCGATTCGGGACTGTTCGGCGGAAATTCCAACTGGCGCGGTCCTGTGTGGTTTCCGATGAATTTTCTCCTGATCGAATCCTTGGAACGTTACCACCGTTTCTACGGCGACACGTTCACGATCGAGTTTCCCACGGGCAGCGGCCAGTGGATGAATCTGGAAAAGGCGGCGCAGGCGTTGAGCGCCCGATTGTCGGGCCTCTTCCTGCGCGACGAGCAGGGGATTCGTCCCTGTCACGGGCCAGATTCACGCTTCGCGAAGGATCCGCATTGGCGGGAGCACATCTGGTTTCACGAGTACTTCCACGGAGACGATGGACGTGGGCTCGGCGCGAGCCACCAGACGGGCTGGACCGCGCTCGTGGCGAACCTGATGGAGGATCTTGGGAAATCGGGTGCCAAAGGAGATGCCAAGCGCCGAGGACGCTGATCAGGGTTCTGCCGTTCGGGGGAGCCCGGGCATCGACAATCAGACCAAATACACCTCAGAAGACGGTTGAATATGGGGACAAGACCCCAATTTTATCGGTTCTTGTCCTTTGGAAGGGAGGAAGTTGCGTTTCCGCACCAGACTTCGGCTGGCCGAGACCACCGAAATCGGCGTTAATGTTAGTCCGCTGGTCAACAGTGGGTGTATGAACTCGGTCGCAAGCAGTCCTTTTCACCAGGCTCCCTCGGGGAGTCTGAATTGCAGGTTTGGTTCAATGCGATGGGTGGCGCTGTTCGCATTCCTAATGTGGATGACAGTGGCGGTCAGCCCGGTTGATGCAGCGGATCGGTGGGAAACGCTCCAAGCGATTCACTGGGTTGAAAACCCCAACAACAGCCCGACTCCTGGAGCGCACGGTGAACTCGGCGCCTACCAATTCCGCCGCACCACATGGTTTTCCTACACGCGCAAGCCCTTCGAATATGCCCGTGAACGGGCGCATGCGGACGAAGTCGCGGTGATGCACTATGAGTGGCTCAAGCGGGGCTTCGAAAAGTCGGGCATGGAAGCGACACCCTACCTGATCGCCTTGGCATGGAATGCCGGCTTGAACGCCGCCCTCGGCGGCCGGGCTCCGCGAGTGAGCCACAATTACGCCACCCGGGTGACGAACATCGTCGAGTCGCTGAAGCTGCGGACCGCGCAGAGCGGGCAAGAGTAGTCAGTCGGCTGGCGCGGCTCCGCCGTTTCGCTCGCTGTCTGGGTGGGCCTGGGGCGTGCTCAAGATCCGGTCGCCGGAGGGACGGGTTCGTCCAGAAACGACTGTTGCGTGGGTTGTTTAAGCTCCTTTTTCGCCGCCTCTTCCTCGGGCGTCGCATTGAGATGACGCGGCGGTCGGGAAACGCGGGTGGCGACCGCGGCTTCGCGGTCGGTCACAATGCGTTCGCAGATGGTTTGGATGTGGAGTCGAAGCCACTGAAACGTGCTGCTGCCGGGGGTGTAGTCGGCCGGCCCATAGTGATCGATCCGGCCGACTTGGCGGAGTCGGTCGTTCTGGGCGAACTCGTCGGAGCGAGCCGGGTTGTAGACGCCATAGGCCTTGCCGCCGCCCTTCTTCACCACGGAGAAACTGGGGATGTCGCTTGGACCATCCGCGATGTAGATCATGTTCTGAAACGGAATGCGGCGATCCTCGGGCGCAATGTTCGCGTTGACGTCGATCGCCGGGTTCTTGTTCGTTCCCTTGTTAATTTCGAACAAGGCGCGCGTCTTGGTCGTATTATCGATCACCATGCCGATTTGGGCAATGACCGCATCGGCTTCCATGACGAACTCCTTCTGGCGAAGGAATCCGGGCTGAAGCGGGTTCTCGATAAACTCGCAGCCCCAGATGCCGTCCACATGGTTGGCGATCGCGCTCCCGCGAATCATCTCCGCCAGACCGGTGCTCACGATGTAGTGTTCGAGGTGGATCTCGTGTTTGAGGTAAGCCTCGCGCTCGCGCACGAACGATTTCGTCGCATCGAAGAACCCGGGCAGTCCCGGGTAGAAGACAATGTCGCCACCCGCTTCGCGCAGGACCTTGTTGCCGAGCTTTGGCATTTTCCCCGCAAGTACATAGGTAAGCAGGTGGTTAAGGTAGGCAATTTCCCCGGAGAGGTGGTAGTTTCGCCGCCGGTAATGTTCGACCAGACAGTTCGTTTCGCCCCAAAAGGTGGCCTCGTCGATTCCGTAGCGACGGAAGAGAGGCGACTGCATGTATTCCGGGATTAACGTCTTGTCGAAATCCCAGATGCAGGCGATGGTGTTCTGAGTGAAAAGCGTCGTAGCCATCGTTAATCAACACCGGTAGGCGGATCTGCCGCTCGGCTTGGTTTGATGGCGAACAGAAGCCGGGGACGGCAGAGCACGCAATTCGCAAATAGTTTCGGGCTTCTCCGCCACGTACCAGCATGGACAAACTCCCACCGATCCTGCCTTTTCAACGGCGCATGGATGAACTCGACGCCCAGATGGCGGCGCCGTCGTTCTACGCCAATTCCCGTCGGGCGACGGAGGTCAGCCGGGAGCATCAGAAGCTGGGCCAGTTGATCGCGGACCATCGGAATTATGAGAAGGTTGGGCAGGACCTGGCGGATGCCGAGGCACTCTGCAAAGATCCGACGGCGGATCCCGACCTCAAGGTATTGGCTGCTGCGGAGTTGCCCGAGCTGCAACGGCGCCACGCCGTGCTGCATGAGTCGGTCCTGTCGGCGATGATCCCACCGGAACCCACCGACTCACGGAATACGGTGCTTGAAATTCGTGCGGGTACGGGCGGCGAGGAGGCGGCGCTTTTTGCAGCGGAGCTGGCCCGGGCTTACCAACGGTATTCCGATCGCTGTGGGTGGAAGGTTGAGCCGATGAGCAGCACGGTGAGCGAACGCGGAGGATTTCGCGAGGTGAGCGTCTTGATCACCGGAAGCGACGTCTACAAGCAGTTCAAGTTCGAGAGCGGAGTCCACCGGGTCCAACGCATTCCCGCCACCGAGGCCAACGGCCGGATTCATACCTCGACGGTGACCGTCGCGGTGCTGCCGGAAGCCGAGGAGGTCGATCTGCTGATTGATCCCCAGGACCTGGAGATCACCGTTCAACGGGCCAGCGGGCCGGGAGGGCAGGGGGTCAACACCACGGACTCGGCGGTACGCATCATTCATAAACCCACAGGCATGATCGTGTTCTGTGCGGATGGGCGGTCGCAACAGAAGAACAAGGCGAGCGCCATGGCGGTGCTCCGTTCACGCCTGCTGAAGATGAAGGAGGATGAGGAAAAGGCCAAATACGCGGCTCAGCGTAAGAGCCAGATCGGCACGGGCGATCGCAGTGAGCGGATCCGGACCTACAACTTTCCGCAGAATCGGCTGACCGATCACCGGATCGGTCTCACGCTCTACAATCTTCCGCAGGTGATGGAGGGGGACATCGGACAGATCATCGCGGCCCTGCAAGCAGTCGAGTTTCAGGAGAAGCTCGCCGCGCTCACCGGGCAGCCGTTCGTGCTCAGGCGCGCGGGCGCGGATCGGGACGACGATTGACGCCGACGGCGAAGGGTCGTTCCTCTCCGGATATGCTCACGGTCCTTGAGATCATCAAGAAGACCACCGACTTCCTCGCAGGAAAGAAGGTGGAGAGTCCCCGTTTGAGTGCGGAGTGGTTGGTTGGACAAGCTCTTGGACTCCGACGCATGCAGCTTTACATGCAGTTTGAACGTCTGCTGAGTGAGCCGGAGTTGGAGAGGATCCGACCCTTGGTCCGCCGTCGGGCGGCGCGCGAACCGCTGCAGTACATCCTGGGGGAGACTGAGTTTTGCGGATTGAAGCTGAAGTGTGATCGACGGGCTTTGATCCCAAGACCGGAGACTGAATACCTCGTCGAGCTGATCTTGGCGCGTTTCTCTCCCACGGAAGCCGCGAACGTGCTCGATCTGGGCACGGGAACCGGCGCTCTGGCACTGGCGCTCGCCCAAGCCCTGCCGACCGCGCGCGTCATGGCGGTGGATGCCAGTCCGGATGCACTTGCGCTGGCCCAGGAAAACGCGGGGAGCACGGGCCTGTCCGGGCGGGTCACTTTTTTGTTGTCTGATTGGTACGCCGCGGTTCCGCCGGGAGAGCGTTTCGATTTGATCGTTTCAAATCCCCCGTATTTGTCGGGCGAGGAGGTTGCCGCCGCGATGCCGGAAGTCCGCGACTTCGAACCCCACTCGGCACTCCTTGGCAGTGATGACGGCTCCGGCGATTTGCAGCAGATCCTGCGCGATGCGGGAAACTGGCTTGTTCCCGGTGGTTTGATTGCCTTGGAAACGGGTCCCGATCACCATGCGGCTTTAAGAATCGTTTCTCAAAGCCTTGGTTTTGAGGGGTTTGAGTCCAAGACTGATCTGACTGGGCGCGATCGATACGTCTTTGCACGGTCACGTGTTCCGGCTGTTTGAGGTCCGGCCGCGAACCTTCGCGGAGACCGATCAAGCGTTGGCTTCGATCGGAGCTGCGTGCCGGTTGCGCCAGCGATCAAGGACTCGGAGATAGATTTCGGCGGGCGAGAGCCCGTGGAGGGCGCGCAAGGCCTGAACGGAACTTCCGTGGTCGATGAAGCGGTCTGGCCAGCCGATCCGTTCGACGGTGGTCGAGCAGTCGGCCTCTTGCAGGGCCTCAAGTACGGCGCTGCCGAAGCCACCAGCGATGACATGGTCTTCCATGGTCACGAGCATGGGAATGCAGGCCGCGTGGCTCAGGAGAAGGGCGCGATCGAGCGGTTTGACGAAACGGGCGTTGACCACGCCGACGCTCAGGCCCTCCTCCCGCGAGAGCCGCTCGGCGAGTTCGAACGCATCGCCGACGAAACTGCCCAGGGCCCAGATCATGATGTTCGAACCCTCGCGAAGGACCTCGGCGTGGCCGATCGGAAGGGTTGCCGGTTTGTCCTTGATCGGCACGCCGCGTCCGGCCCCGCGTGGATAGCGGATAAAGGCGGGGGCGTTGAGCCGGAGTCCGGTGTGCAGCATGTCGACGAGCTCATCCTCATCCTTGGGCTGCATGATGGTGGCGTTGGGCACGCAACGGAGGTAGGCCAGATCGAAGATGCCGTGATGGGTCGGCCCGTCGTTGGGGGACAGCCCGGCGCGGTCGAGGCAGAAAACGACCGGAAGGTTCTGCAGGGCGACATCGTGGATGATCTGGTCGTATCCGCGCTGCAAGAATGTCGAATAGATCGCGACGACCGGTTTGATTCCCTTGGTCGCGAGTCCGGCTGCGAAAAGCACGGCATGCTCCTCGGCGATGCCGACATCGAAAAACTGTCGCGGGCACTCGTTTGCCAGGTGCGTCAGGCCCGTGCCGCTGGGCATGGCACCTGTGATCCCGACGATGGTGGGATCGGACTTGGCGAAACGGACCAAGGCGTGGCCGAAGACATCCTGATAGTGAGGGGGCGTTCCGGCAGCGGGTTTCAGGCTCTCGCCGGTCTGCGGATCAAAGGCGCCCAAGCCGTGAAATCTCTCGGGATGGCGCATGGCCGCCTCCAGTCCCCGGCCTTTCTGGGTGATCACGTGAAGGAGGACGGGGCCGTCCGTTTGTTTGGCAAACTCGAGATTCTTGATCAACTCCTCGAGATTGTGGCCGTCGATCGGTCCGAGATAACGAAGGCCGAACTTCTCGAAGAGCGACGACTCGACAAAGAAGTCCTTCGTTTCCCGTTTCCACTTCATGTACACCCGGTGCATGTCGTTCCCGCCGGGCAGCGACGTGAAGAACTTCTCCAGGTCGTGGTGAATCTTGTTGTAGGTCGGGTTGGTCGAGAGCCGGTTGAGGTACTTGGAGATGGCTCCGACATTTTTCGCGATCGACCACTCGTTGTCGTTGAGGACCACAATCAGGCGTTTGGTCGAGGCGACGACATTGTTCAGGGCCTCCAAGGTGACACCGCAGGTGAAGGCGGCATCGCCGCAGACGGCGACGACGTGTTCCCCGGTGCCCAGCAGGTCGCGGGCGCTCGCCATGCCGAGCGCCGCGCTGAGGGCGGTGCCGGCGTGGCCGGCACCGAACGCATCATGCGCACTTTCGTTGCGCATCAAGAACCCACTCGCTCCTCCAGACTGGCGCAGCTTGCGAAAGAATTCTCCTCCCCGTCCGGTGAGCAACTTGTGCGCATATCCCTGATGGGCGACGTCGAAGACGAACGGGTCGGTCGGCGAGTCGAACACCCGGTGGAGTGCGAGGGTCAGCTCGACCACCCCCAGATTGGGGCCGACGTGGCCGCCGTTCTTTGCGGTGACAAGGATGATCTCCGTCCGAATTTCGGCTGCGAGCTGTGCGAGTTGCGACGCGGACAGGCGCTTCACGTCCGCGGGCTCCTGAATGGCGTCGAGCAGACGCGGAGCGAACGGTGAAGGTGCCGAAGGTTCGGCGAAGGACGGATTCATCAACGGAAAAACGACGACGGAAGGAGGGGATTCAGGACTCACTGCGCTCGCTTTCGAAGGAAACGAGGCGTGCACCACCGTCCTTTTGTTTCTTCAGTAACTCGATTTTGAGCTCGGCATCTTTCAGGCGCGTTTCACAGACCTTGAGCAGCTGATTGCCTTCTTCAAAGCGAGCCAGCAGATCGGCGAGCGCGACATCACCCGATTCCATGGATTCGACAATCCCCTCAAGCCGTTCGAGGGCAGTTTCAAAGGAAAGGACTTGGGCGGGTTCGGGTTCCACAGGGAGGGACACTACGTCGTTGCGAGCGAGTTTCAATCCCGGTTTGGCAAAGACCTGAGTTTCACCCAAAACGGGGATCGAGGGAACGCCGTCGGGTGGCTTCAGATACGGACGGGAATTCCCCGTCCTGCGAGATAGGATTTGACCTCAGGGATGGTCAGGGTGCCGAAGTGAAACAGACTTGCGGCGAGAACGGCGCTGGCGTGTCCCTGATCGATGGCTTCGGCAAAGTGTTCGAGTTTTCCTGCGCCACCGCTGGCAATCACCGGTACGCTGACGGAATCGCTGATCGCCCGGGTCAGGGCGCAATCGTAACCCAACTGCGTGCCGTCAGCATCCATGCTCGTGAGGAGGATTTCGCCAGCCCCGAGTTCCACGGCCTGCCTGGCCCAAGCGACCGCATCGAGTCCGGCCGGATGGCGGCCACCGTGCGTGTAGACCTGCCAGGTGAGTCCGTCGGGTTCACGTTTGGCGTCGATTGCGACGACGATGCATTGGGCACCGAACCGATCCGAGGCCGAGTGAATCAGTCCCGGGTCCTTGATCGCCGCGGTATTCAAAGAAACCTTGTCGGCCCCTGATTTCAGCATCGCCTCAATATCCGCAACCGTGCGCAACCCGCCTCCGACCGTCAGGGGCATGAAACACTGTTCTGCGGTGGCCGCGACGACGTCGTGCATGATCCGGCGACCATCGCTGGACGCGGTGATATCAAGGAAAACGAGTTCGTCGGCACCTTGGGCGTCGTAGGCCTTGGCACACTCCACCGGATCACCGGCGTCACGCAGTTCCTGGAATTTTACGCCTTTGACGACGCGTCCCGCGGTGACGTCAAGGCAAGGAATGATTCGGCGAAAGAGCACGAGAAATTTTGATCACGGTTTCTCTAACCTCGATCTCAGAGAGCTTCCGCGGTGCGAGACCGCCAAATCAACCCGTCAAAAATCAGGATTCGAGTAAACCAAACTCACTGATCCGTGTGCGTGATATCGGGTTCAAACTCGACGCTCAGTCGGTAGACTTGGCCCGGGCGCATGACCAGCGGGTGGTCACGGACGAGGTACTGGAGATAGTGAATCTTCCCGAAGTTGGTCCGGTAGACCGGATCGGCCGAAACCACCTCGGTTTCACGCCATCCAGCCTGGAAGTCGTTCTTGCTGACTCCGCACCGCTGACCCTGAGGTCCGAGCGCGAGGGTTCCGGTCACATGGTATTTGGAATGCGGGGCGGCGATGGCCAGCATGTACCGGAACTTATCGAGCGTGACCTGTTGTTTGACCGTGTAGGCGAATTCGCAGCCGATCTTGTTGCCGGCGAAATTCCACTGCACTTTCACGCTGCCCAGCCCCTTGATGATCTCTTCCTTGGTATCGATCAGTTCCGGCTGTTCATAACGGAAGTAGAAGCTGTTTCGCAGACCCAATCCGGTGACGCAGTTCTTCCCGTAAAATGCCGGAATCATGACATGATCGCCGAACGTGAGTTCGGGAATCATGATGGGTGCGTACAAATTGTTTGGCCAGTCGAAGATGCCTGGGCAGTGAGGGAACGGGAGCGCATCGGCGACCGCCTTTCCTCCGCATGAGACCAACGGAATCTGAAAGTGCAGGCCGCTGGTGGCGTCGCGGTAAAGGAAGACGCCCTGCTCCTTGCGGTTCGATTTGTCGAAAATAACGAAACGACCGGCCGTTTTCGTCGGCTCGAGTTTCGGTGGGATGGTGGGCAGTTGAACTGCCTTGGCCAAACGCGACCACTGGCACAGGTAGCGCGCCGCGTCGAAATTCGCCATCCGCGTCGTGTGATTCGAGTAAGCGGTCCGCTCTTCATCACGCAGATCGAGGAAACCGTGTTCCTGATCGAGATACGTTTGGTAGAAGAAGAAGAATAGCCGGCGCAGGAGGTCCTGATAACGCGGGCGCTGATCGTCGGGAATCCAACCATCGCGCAGCCCTTGGAGCACGAGGGTGATGCAATGCATCTGGCCATAGGCACCAGCCGCACGGCCGAAGGCCCAGCCAAGACCATCGGCGCGGACCAGATCGGGCATCATCCGAATGTACTTCTCCGCGTAGGTGCGAAGGGTGGGGAGTTTGCGGTCGCGCACGCCACTGTTGGCATGGAGCTGGAGTGCGGAGCGGATGAACACAAAGGTCATCACCCCGTAGAGATTGAAATTTCCGCCCAACCCGCTCGTCGAGTCGTCGAAGAAACCGGTCGAGCTGGTATGGTTGATCCGCTCGACCATCCTTTCGATCAATCGTGAGGTCTCATCCTTCTTCGAGAGGCCGAAGCTGAAACGCGCAACCGCCTTGGCGACATTGAAAGCCTGCCAATGATTGTCGAAATCGCTCCGGTGGAGCAGTTGTTTGTCGATGCGCAGTTGCGTCTCTTCGACGAGGCGTTCCCAAACAGAGTTACGTTCCTTGGAGGGTCCGAAGCAAAGGAGACCGAGGGATGCGTAGGCCAGGCCGTTTTCGGCGGCGGGCTCCGTGAACATCTGGGCTGTCACGCAACGTGCTGCCAGATCAACGAGATCGTAACCTTTGAGGGTGGTATCGCCCGTGGCGCGGTAGTATTCTCCCAAGGCGTAGGCGGCGTGTCCGGGCTCGTCGGGGCGTGGTACTTCGCCCGGTGCGGAGAGAAGCGTGCCGTCAGGTTGAATCGCGTCGAGATTATGGCCGAGAATCGAACGGGCCATATCGAGGCATTGCTCAGAAAAACTATGCATGCGTAGGTGTTTGCTGGCGGTCAGCGCGGTCCGACGCTTGGTGCGTGCGGATGGAAACGGTGTTTCTTCAGGAAGTTGGCAGTTGGCGCAAGAGGGAATTCTGCGGCGCTTAGCGGGCGATCAGTTTAAGAAACTCATCGTTGGTCTTCGTTTTCGAGAGACGGGCGATCATCGTTTCGGTCGCTTCCTCGACCTTTTGCTGGACCAAGGCACGCCGGAAAAAGTGAATTGCGTCGAGTTTTTTGGCGTCGAGCAGCAGTTCCTCTTTGCGAGTGCCGGATTGCTGGATGTTGATCGCCGGCCAGAGCCGCATTTCTGCACATTTGCGATCGAGCACCAGATCGCTGTTGCCGGTGCCTTTGAACTCCTGGAAAATGACGTCGTCCATCCGACTGCCCGTCTCCACCAGAATCGACGCGATGATCGTCAGTGAACCCGCTTCCTCGGTCCGTCGCGCGGAGGCGAAGAGCTGCCGTGGTTTTTCGAGTGCACGCACGTCGAGGCCACCCGTGCCGGTGCGACCGGAATTCCGCATCGTATTGTGGGCTCGGGCGAGTCGGGTGAGCGAATCGAGCAGCAGCACGACGTCCCGTCCGGCCTCAACCAAGCGGCGGGCCCGTTCGATCGCCAGATCAGCGATGCGCACGTGGCTTTCCACCTGCTCGTCATTCGATGAGGCCCAGATCTCGGCGGGCACACTGCGCTTAAAATCGGTCACTTCCTCGGGACGTTCGTCCACCAAAAGAACCATCACATGACATTCCGGGTGATTCTCGATCACTCCGAGCGCCATGTCCCGCAGGAGCGTGGTCTTGCCGGTTCTCGGCGGGGCGACGATCAATCCCCGGGTGCCTCTGCCGATGGGGCAGAAGAGGTCGACCACGCGCGTGGTCATACGCCCGTCCTTGATCTCCAGCTTGAGCTGCTGGTTGGGGGAAACCGTCGTCAGATTGATGAAATCAGCCTTCATTCGCCGCTCTTCAAGAGACATCCCGTCGACCGATTCGATGAATTTCATCTTCGGGTTGGGGAATTTTCCTTCGGCGGGGTAGGCGGTGCCGCCGATGATCTGGCCCTGTTTGAGTTTGAAGCGGCGAATCAGCTCCTTGGGAACAAAGGTGTCCGAAGGACGGCGTTTGCCGAAGCGGGTGAGATCGAGCAGTTGGCCGTTGCCGCTCTTGTTCAGATCGATGTCAAGAATGCCCTCGACGTGGATCAGATTCTCGGGCGGAGGAATCGGGGCGGCGGGGCGCTCTGCGGCGTCGGCTTGGGGAGCGTTGACGGCAGGCGTCGTCGCTGTGGGGTCCGCGGGAGCGGAAGCGGGCTTATTTTCCATGAATAGCTAAGGGACAGAACAAATCGTTCAAGGCCGAGGCTTGACGCTTAAAACCTGCCGGGAGATATGAGCTGGGCGCCGACAGACGGCGGCACATTCTCAAATCCCCCAACAGCCACTACGTGATGGACCAAACGATTACCTCAGTATCCCGAGAAAATCGGGTTTTCAGGCCTTCGGCCGAGTTTCAACGCCAAGCAAACCTTGGGAGTTATTCCGCTTATAAGAGGCTTTACGCGGAGTCTGTCAACGCTCCAGAGAAATTTTGGACGCGACAGGCCAAGGAATTGTTGGCCTGGCGGAAGCCTTTCAAGCAGGCGCTTCGCTGGAAGCTTCCTCACGCCAAGTGGTTTGTCGGTGGTCAGTTGAACGTGGCTGAGAACTGCCTCGACCGGCACTTGGGCACGGCCCGCGAAAACAAGGCCGCGATCATTTTTGAAGGTGAACCGGGCGATATTCGCACCCTGACTTACAAACAGTTGCACCGTGAGGTCTGCCGTTTCGCCAATGTGCTGGTCAGTCTCGGGATCACCAAGGGGGACCGGATCGCGATCTACCTGCCGATGGTGCCCGAGGCCGTCGTTGCCATGCTCGCCTGCGCCCGTCTCGGCGCGATTCATACGGTGATTTTTGGCGGTTTTTCGAGCGAGGCGATCAAGGATCGCGTGAACGATTGCCAGGCCAAGCTGGTGATCACCGCCGACGGCGGATGGCGTCGTGGAAAGATTGTCGAGCTCAAGGCGAACGTCGATCGTGCCGTCACCTCCACCCCGACCGTGAAGAACGTCGTGGTCCTACGGCGTACTGGGAATGCCGTGACGATGACCGAGGGCCGGGATCTTTGGTGGCACGAACTCGTTGCGCAGGTGCCCGCGGAACACACGGCCCGCGGTTTCGACAGCGAGAATCCTCTGTTCATTCTCTATACCTCCGGCTCCACCGGCAAACCCAAGGGAGTGCTCCATACGAGCGCCGGCTACCTGCTTGGGACTGCGATCACGTCCAAGTACGTCTTCGATCTGAAGGACACCGACGTGTATTTCTGCACCGCGGACATCGGCTGGATCACCGGTCACAGCTACGTGGTCTACGGACCGCTCGCCAACGGGGCCACGGTTCTGATCTACGAGGGCGCCCCCAATCAACCGGGCCCCGACCGTTTTTGGGAAATGATCGATCGCCATGGGGTCACGATCTTCTACACCGCGCCGACGGCCATCCGTGCCTTCATGCGTTGGGGTGACGAGCATGTGACCAAACACAGCCTGCGCTCCCTTCGTCTCCTCGGATCGGTCGGCGAGCCGATCAATCCCGAGGCTTGGATGTGGTACCACAACCTGATCGGCAAGAAGCGTTGCCCGATTGTCGACACGTGGTGGCAGACGGAGACCGGCGCCATCATGGTCTCTCCCCTTCCTGGCGTGACGCCGACCAAGCCGGGCTCGTGCACGCTTCCCTTCTTCGGAGTGATCCCCAAGGTGCTCGATGAAAACGGCAAGGAGGTGCCACGGGGTTCGGGTGGCAAACTGTTCCTCAAGTCTCCCTGGCCTTCGATGTTGCGCACGCTCTGGGGCGATGACGAGCGGTACAAACGGCAATACTGGAGTGAGTTGCCCGGATACTATTTTGCCGGCGATGGGGCCCGGATCGATCGGGACGGCTACCTTTGGGTGGTCGGACGCATCGATGATGTTCTCAATGTCTCGGGGCACCGGATCGGTACCGCCGAGGTTGAGAGCGCGATGGTTTCCCATCCGGCGGTGGCTGAGGCGGCCGTGGTCGGGCGTCCCGACGAACTCAAGGGTCAGGCGTTGGTCGTTTTTGTCATTGTGAAGTCGGGGGTCCGGGCGGACGCGGCCCTGCGCGAAGAGCTACGGGCTCACGTCGCCAAGGAAATTGGCTCGTTGGCTCGTCCGGACGATATCCGTTTTGCTGCGGGTCTCCCTAAGACTCGATCAGGCAAGATCATGCGCCGGATCCTGAAGGAAATTGCCGCAGGCGGAGAGGTGAAGGGCGATACCACCACGCTGGAGGATTTCTCGGTGGTGGCGGCTTTGCAGGCTCACGAAGAGTAGATGGAACGGGACGGTTGAAGGGGTAATTAAAGCAAATATAATGCTTTAATTACTTGCCTTCTCTCGGGGCGATGCATCATGTGATGCATCGCTCTTATGATTTGCGTTAATTTCCCTCCTTCGTCACGTTGCTGGAGTTCCGCTTCTCCGTGTGGATTCACTCTCATTGAAATGATGGGGGTGTTGGGCACGATCGCCCTTCTGATTGGACTGGCGGTCGGTGTGGGCCCCGGGGTGGCGGATCGGACGGCGCGGCTTCGGGCGGAGGCTGATTTGTCCGTCCTGATGTCGGCGCTGGAGTCCTATCGCCGAAGTTTCGGCGATTATCCCCAGACGGGATCTTGTCCACCTTCGGACGGGTCGGGGGGCACCCTCGTCGGAGCGACGGCGGAGGCGAAACTTCTCAACGCCCTGCTGGGGCGGCTTGGCCCGACGCTGCGAGCGGTGCGGCGCCGGGCATTCGTCAATCCCGACCTCTTGGCGACGGCTTCTGGCAGACCCTTGGATCGTGGTTCGTTCGAGGGGCAATGGCCGGACGCTTTCGCCGACCCATGGGGGCGAGCGTATGTTTACGCTTACCGGGTTTCGTCGTCCGCGCGTTGGGACGCGGAGGGCTACGTTCTGTATTCGCGCGGATCCGATGGTGCTCACGAAGCGCCTTCGTTCGGCGTATTCAACCCCGGCGCTCCCGCAAACGAGGACAATGTATATGCCCAAAGATGAACGAAGGGGTTCGACCGGGCGCCGCGCCCGAGACGCATTCACGCTCTTGGAGCTTCTGGTGGTGATCGCCATTCTCGCGGTGCTGGGCGGCCTTCTGTTCCCCGCAGCGGGGGCCGCTCGCGGCTTTGCCCAGAAGACGCGCACTCGGGCACAATTCAGCCAATGGGCCCTCGCCTTCGAACAGTTCCGCGCCGACTACGGGTCCTATCCTGGGGTGGATTCGTCGGGACGGATTGATCCGATCCGATTTGTCGCCGCTCTCACCGGCCATGACCCAGCCGGGACCCCGCTCACCGGCGCGTCGCTGTTTGGCAATTTGCGGAGGGCGCGCTACTACAGCCCGACGCACTCGGAATGGCTGGTGGACGACACGGCGCCGGCAACCGCAGGCGAGTTGATCGATGGTTTCCGCAACAGTCAGCTTGTCGTAATGGTCGATCGGGATGGCGACGGCGTGATCCAAGGGGCGGAAATTGTCCGATCAGCCCTCGCCGGCGGCAATTCGCGCGATGGTTTCACCCCGACCGTTGAACCGGTTGATGCCGATCTCGCGGGGAGTGGAGTCATCCGCGCGGGTGTGGCTTTCTACTCCGCTGGCCGGGCGACGGCGGGCACTGACTATGTCTTCAGCTGGAAATGATCAAAGTCGTTCGCGAAAACGCCCCGGCGGGCGACAACCGCGGGGCACTCGCCGCGCCGGACTGACGCTCGTCGAGCTCCTGATGGTACTCGGCATTGTCGCCCTGGCCGCCGGATCGTTGGGCCACGGCCTGCTCGCGGGTGACCCGGCGGTCTCGCTTGAGGCCTCGCAACGGCTGATCTCGTCGCTTTTGGTGGCTGCACGGACGGAGGCGGCTGCGACCAGGAGCAGCGCGCGTCTGTTGATTTACGCCGATGTGAGTGGAAATTCAGAGACGAATAAAAAGCTTCGCTTCGCAAGGGTGGTGCGTAGGCGGGTGGACGGGTCGTGGGATGCGGTGGGTGCTGGAATCTACCTGCCGAAACCCGCACGGGTTTTGCCTTCGGTCCAGCCCCTGGTCCGCGCTGGTGCGTCCTGGGGCTCGGCGCCACTTTCATCATTCAGCGGCGAGGGAGCGATTCGAGTGGTCGTCGGAGTTGAGGGGCAAACCGCCCGCTACCATTTCGTCGAGTTCTCGCCGTTGGGTACGATGACGGCGGCCACGCTCGTGATTGCCCCAGGCGAGACGATCGAGGGAACGCCGACGTCGTCCGTAGTCTTCCATCAACCAGCCGACGTGCGAGGGATTAAACTCAGCCAATATGGTGCGCAGACCTTTCTGCCCAATGCCAATGCCTTCTAAAAACAAACGGAGGTCTTCCGATACAGGCTTTTCTCTTGTCGAAGTCGTGTTGGCGCTCGGCGTCGCCGCGGGGGCGCTGACGATGGTGACCGCACTTTTCACCTCGCTGGTCGCTGATGCCGGCGCGAACGCCGGATTGCAGGCCTGCGATTCGGCGGTTCAGACCGTGCACACGCACGTGGTGGCGCGGAGTTTCAGCCAAGTGGTCCGATTCCATCTCGTGGCAATCGACGAATGGGAGAGTCTTGGCCCAAGGGATACCCGCGTCTGGTGGGTCGATCGGAGTGGCGGCCGAATTCTTGCGACACCACCGGAACTCGGAGAGATCCCGGCGAATCCGACCTCGGACGGCTTCTTTGAGGTGGCGCTGATTCCTTGGACGTCGGGCACCTCTCTGATTGCTGAGATCGAGCGCGGCAGCCTTCGCGGCAGCCTCGTCCTGAGTTGGCCGGCCTTCGCACCGGACGGAACCGCAATTTCCCGGGAGAACCGGAATCAGCGACAGGTCCCGGTCTTCCTGCAACGATGAAGACTCGGAGGACAATTCACGAAGCTACTGGGCAAGGGTTCCGTGGCTTCACGGTTTTGGAACTACTCGTTGCCGTCACGATCGCCGGCGCGCTCACGCTGAGTCTCCTGGCGACTGCCTCCCACCTCTTCTCCGCTTGGCGAAGGACTGCGGCGATTTCTGCGGTCAGGACGCAGGCGAACGGGATACTCGACTGGCTTGAGGCCGACCTGGGATCGGCGGTTTTTCGTCGTGACGACAATGTCTGGCTTGCGGCGACGCTGCAGAGTTCGCCGCAACCGCCGCGGGGAGACGCTGGAACGAGTGATGCGGACTGGACGGGACGGGTGAAGCCCGTGGATGGGCTGCCGGCCTCGCCGGGTTCGTCCCTCGACCTTCAGCCGGCCTCGGGTGATCGGGCGGATGTCCGCTTTGGCCAAGCCGGCCTCTGGCTCCGTTTTTTCACGCAGCAACCGGACTCGAATGATGGACTCCAGAACCTCTCGGCACCGCGGGCGGTGGCGTATCAGTTGGTGCGCCGCCGGGTCACCGCCGGGGCAGGGGCCCTGGCGGGGGACTCAGCCCCCGCACGCTACCTGTTGTATCGCTCGACCGCCCGCCCCTTTGGTCCGGATTGGCCGGATACGAACTCGACGATGGGGAGTGGGTATGACCTGTTTCGGGAGGACGTCGTCCCTCACTACAATCGCGCTGACAGCTCACGGATCGACCAAGTTGGAAACATTCGATCACCTCGGCGGTTCGAACAGATCCTGGCCAACAACGTGATCGATTTCGGAGTCCGAATCTGGACCAGGCAACGTGATGGCAGGGAGTCGGTGTCGTTTCCAGCGACCGACCATCTCGGTCGGTCCAAGCGAGGTTTTGCGGCAACGATTCGGGACGGACAGTGGCGGGCACCGGCAGCCTTGCCGCCTCCGTTGCAGGGTGGCCGGCCATGGACTCTGGCCGAGCTGACCTATGGCTTTCCGGTTCAGATCGAGGTCTTCGTGCGGATACTCGGAGAGGAGGGAGCCCGCCTGATCGAGGCGTTTGAGCAAGGTCGAACGGTCCGTCCTCCGTCGGTGGCGACCGACGCCGAGCAGTGGTGGGCGCTCGCGCGGGCACACTCATCGGTATTTACCCGACAGATTCGAATCCATGCCACACCACGCTAGTTCCAGCGATCCGTTCGCCACCCATGGAACCCTGAAACGTCGGGCTTTCGCGCTGGTGCTGGTTCTTCTGGTGCTGACCTTCGTCGTGCTCCTGGTAACGACGCTCGGTCTGCTCACCCGGGTGGACACGCGGGTGTCGGTCCGGCGGATGCAGACGGCGGACGCGCGGCGCCATGCGCTGCTGGCGGTGGAACGCGCCCGGGATCATTTGCAGCGCTTCGCCGGGCCCGACCAGCGGGTGACGGCGACGGGGGATTTACCCGGATTCCCGGCTCCTCGCCAACCCGCACTTGCGGGCGTCTGGGACACCCGATCGCCCGAGCCGCGTTTGCTCACCTGGCTGGTCAGCGGAAATGACGGGGCGGATCCGTTGGCGGTCACGCCTGAGTCGGCGCCCGCGCCGGAGACGCCGGCCGGAGCCGATGAGGTGTTTGTGGTCGGCCGCGGGACGGTTTCGACGGATCGCGCGAGAGTAAAACTTGCGCTGGAGGCCCTGCGGGTGCCGGCGGGACTGCTCCCCGGACAGGGTGGTGCGTCGTCGGACGAGCATACCGTCGGTCGGATCGCCTACTGGATTGGAGATGAAGGTGTGAAGGCGAGCCTCGGACTCGGTGGAGGCGAACCCGCACCGTCCTACGACAATCGCTCGACCGTCGTGCCGGACGAAGCCTCCTGCGCCCCTGGGGAAAACTGGATCGGGGATGCCGACGCGAGACGACGTCTGCTGCAATTGCTTCCCCGTTTTCCCCGATTTGAGACGCTCTTTCCGGGGTTCGACTCCAGTGCACCGGGCTTGGTCGAACGTTTCAAACGAGCGCTCACGCGGCCCCAGCTTGCTCTGGTCGATCCCCTGATCACCCCCGCGCGTCTGCGGGCGGTCTTTCACGATGTCACCCGCTTGAGTCGAGCTGTTCTGGCCGACACGGGAAGGCAAGGCGGGGGACTGCGAATCGATTTGTCCGATACACCGGATGTCGGGCCCGCGTCCTTTCGGCGGTACCTCCGGGAGAGGCCTCTGGAGAATTCGGGGGCCGTAGCTCTGCACACGCTCCGCCCATGGACGGTGGTCGAAGAGCCCTCAGTCCTGCCGATGGGAAGTGATGCAACCTGCTTTTCGGTCGGTCCCGTATTGACCGAGTGTCTTGTGAGGATTCGAATATTTCGGCAAGGATCGCCGGGAAGGGTGGCGGTTCGCTACGAGCGCCAGGTCGAACTTTGGAACCCCTATTCCTCCTCGATTTCTGCGTCTCCAGGCGAACTGCGGATCCGGTTTGGCGGCGTGCCCAGACTGGTGGTAAAGGCCGGCGAATGGACCGGTGAGCTCGACCCTGGTGACGCGCTGCCAGTGGCGGCGAACGGTGAGACCGTGGTGTGGGCACCGGGTGAAGTGAGGGTTCTCCGAGGCGGAACGATACTGACGGCCGATGGCGGGGCTGAGACCTGGATCCCTTTCCCTGAGATGGCTTTCCCCCCCGAACCGCTTGAAGGGGGACTCAGCGTCGACGCGTTGGCGTTGTCAGGGGCCGCACCCCTGGATATCGACCTGCGCGTGGGGGGCGGACCCTTGGCCAGGTATCGGCCTTCGAAAACGTTTCGCGCCGCGACGGCGTTCAACGCGACCATGGACGAAGGGGACGGTTGGATGTTTGGATACGGTTTTGAGCTTCGTCGAGACCTGGGGGAGTGGACGGATGGCAGTCGGGAGCAGGCCAGGGATCCGCGTTGGCCTGACCTCGTGGGCGACATCCACGAAGTGGAGCTTTCCCGATGGAGTGACCGTCCGGACCAGAATCTCGGGGGAATTCCTCTCGGTGGAGAGGACGCGTTTTCAGCCGGAAAGCGGACCGCAGTGTTTGAATTGCCGCGCCAGGAGGTGGTGTCGTTGGGATCGTTGCAACACCTGATCGGACCGCGCCCAAGCTCGATCGGAAATCCGTGGGGAACGACGGTGAACGCGTGGTTTGATCGCGCGTTCGTTTCGACGATCCCCCGATGGGCGCCCTATTTTCCGGCCGAACCCACATCACTGCCGAATCCGTACCTGGAACTGGTGTGGGACCGGCAGGGACAACCTCCGCTGCTCGGTCGCCGGGATGCAACCGAAGGATCTGGCGATGGAGGCCTTCTCGATGGCCGTCACGCTGCCCGACACCTGTTGATCCGGGGAGCGTTCAATCTGCATTCCACTTCAGAGGGCGCGTGGCGGGTCCAGTTGGGCGGATTGAAGATTCCAGCCTGGAAAATCGGTGGTGCCGAAGGTGAGTCCATCGTTCTCCGCCACGCCTTTTTTCGATTGAGTCAGACCGCGGACGCGTTCTCGGCCGACCCACGGTCGAACGAGTCAGGTGGATCGGTTTGGCTCAGAGGCGTTCGGGAACTGAGTGAAGTTCAAGTGGCCGCGTTTGCCAGGGAAGTGGTGGCCGAACTCCGCCGTCGCGCCCGACCGTTTGCCACGACGGCGGCGTTCCTGAATGCCGGTGTTCTGGATGCGGCCATCGTGGCAGCCGGCATCAATGGGACGCTCAATCCGCGCGATCGGGGCGCTCCCGCCTGGCTGACGCAGGCGGATGTCATGGCCGCTTTGGCACCGGTGCTCGGACCGCGTTCTGACACCTTTCTGGTGAGGGCGTACGGGGATGGCCTCAACTCTGTGAACGGTGAGGTCGAAGGTCGGGCTTGGTGCGAAGCGGTGCTCCAGCGATTTCCCGAGCTGACGGACCCGACTGACGACGGAGAGGCTTCACCGGGTGACGTGGTTCAGCCGGACGAAAGTCGTTTCCCGCGCGGGCGTCGTTTCGAAATCGTCGGGTTTCGCTGGCTGTCGGATTCCGACATCTGAAGACGGAATCCGTGTTTGTCGGAACGTGGACCTCGGGCTCAAGGCAGCTACGTCCCCGGAGCCAGGACTTGCAGACGCTCGAGCTGACAACGTTCAGTCACCTGTGGCCCGGTCTCCACCTCGACTTTTCCGGCTACGGGGTTGAGAGGCCCTCTTTGATCGCAATGCGGATCAGTTCGGCGACACTGTGCGACTTGAGTTTGGCCATGAGGTTGAGGCGGTGGGTGTCGATCGTCTTCGAGCTGACACCCAATCGGAATCCGATCTCCTTTGCGCCGTGACCCTCCGCGAGCATTTGCAGCACCTCCCGTTCACGCGAGGTGAGCAGATCGGTGATTAAGGGGATGGAGCCCTCCTCCTTCATCGCGGCCAATTGAGGGCTGAGGTAGGAGTCCCCACGAGCGACTGCCTGAACAGCATTTTGGAGCTGCTCGAAGGCGTAGTCCTTGAGCACGTAGCCGCTCACTCCAGCCGCAAGCGCCTGGGTGATTACGCGACGCTCCGAATGCATCGAAAGCATGACGATGCCACCAGTGAATCCGGCGGCGCGAAGATGGCGGGAGGCCTCGATTCCGTTCAGGTTCGGCATCGCCATGTCCATGATGACAATCTTTGGCCGGTGCTGGAGCGCGAGCTTCACCGCGGTGTGTCCGTCGGCGGCTTCTCCGAGCACGGTATGGCCTGGCGCTCGCTCAAACAAGACCCTCAGGCCGTCGCGTACGATCTTGTGATCATCGGCAATAATCAGGGTCAGGGACACCGCGCAAAGATGGGGATCGATGGCCTTCCGAGCAACCAAAGAGTGTTTGGTGACGGCGGCCACTGGGAAATTCAGACCCGGGTGGCCGTCCGAAACGTCGCCACTCGCAGGTCGTCAGGGAGGTGGGACTCGATACCCAAGCAGAATCGTCAAGTTAGTGCTTGATAACTGCATTAGCCTCTCCTGGGCTAATCTTGATTCCTGATTCAAGGTGGTGCCAGAGGGCGGGATTGAACCGCCGACCAAAGGCTTATGAGTCCTCTGCTCTACCACTGAGCTACTCTGGCATTTCCTTAAACCGCAGTGACTTACGTAGGTGGTTTTCGGTAATTCTTTGCTCTTATACACTGCTTTTATACACTGGTTTCATGGATTCGGAGAAACCGGTGAGAGAAGCGGACAAGACTTGGATTCACGTCGAACCTTACCTTTATAAGAACGCGGACAGCGGACGGTACTACTTGCGCTTTTCTCGTCAAGGGTTTCGTTCCCTGCGTACCAACCGGGTGACTGTTGCTCGTTTGCGATCAAGTGCCTGACGTACGATGGCCAGGGTTTCTGGCTCTGCCAAAAACGACTCTCGCAGGGCCGATTTCAGCACTGGCCGAAGACCGACGCGGCCGGCCCGGTCCGCTTCGATCCCCAGCAGTTGCACCTGCTGTTGTGGAACGGGGATCCGGCCAAGACTGGCCCCGCAGCCCTCTGGCGGCCGGTGACGCCGGCGGAACCGCGCTGAAAGTTTTTCCAGATTTTGGTAACGTTCCAGCGATTACCCCCTCAACTTCAGTGCCATGTCCAAAGTGGTGCTGAGTTATCGGGGTCGTCTCATCCGGGAAGCCGACGTCGTTTTCCTGCGGGAGTTGATCGCGCAAAATCCCACGCTTTCACGTCGCCGGCTCTCCACC